>JAABUS010000195.1_pt1 | contig 151403 bp, 118 predicted proteins | sample 5560161 | NCBI WGS metagenome assembly JAABUS01 (sample SAMN10711885, study PRJNA513376) | rock metagenome | isolation source: Antarctica rocks | place: Antarctica: Victoria Land, Trio Nunatak nord | collected 2016-01-04
AATTTATTTATTTTTTAGGGTATTAGAATCGCCTTAAGCAGGGCTATCTACTTATATAAGGTTGGTTGATTAGAAGAGTTATTTGTAGAGCTGGTACTGGGTAGTATAGCTGTGGTGGGGGAACATTTGGGGGGGGAAATGCCAAGGATTCGGGTTGGTCTTGAATACGCTAAATACGCTAAATACAGAGACCATTACATTACGCGCTAAAGTACAGTGAATGAAAGGCCCGCACCACCTTGTTCAGGTGGGGCAATCACCGACGTCAACCCCTCCGTGAATCTTTTGCAAGCGCAAACCTCAGATATAATAGACCGTCAACTTACAGTCATGCCCTCCCAACCCTCAGACCTCACGGCTCTCACGCAACTCTTCCACCACGACACCTCCACCCACAGCTACACCATCCATTGGACATCCCTTGGCTCCCCTAACTCTCCACCCCTAATCTTCATCCACGGCACACCGTGGTCGTCTCGCGTCTGGGTCCCCTATGCGCTTTCCCTCTCTCGCCACTTCCAAGTGTATCTCAGCGACAACCCCGGCTTTGGGGACAGCCCGCTTGGCCGCCCTCTCACAGTCAAGGAAGAATCGAACCCTGAGCAGGCAGCGCTCGATGCGGATCTGGCGCAACAGTCGGAGGTATGGGCGGCGCTGCTGAAGATGTGGGAAGTAGGAGGGTGGAACGGGAGGAAAGCGCACGTGGTGGCACACGACCATGGTGGCTTGATGGCGTTGCGGGCAGGTCTGCTGCATGGCTGTTCGTATGCGAGTCTGTGTCTGATTGACGTGGTTGCGATTGGACCGTTTGGACACCCGTTGTTCAAGCTTGTCGCTGAGAATCGGGGTGTGTTCGATAGGTTGCCGGATACGGTGTTTGAGGGTCTGTTGGAGAGTTATATTCGAGATGCGGCGTATAAGGAGTTGGACGGAAAGACGATGGAGGTGCTGAAATGCCCGTGGATGAGGAATGGTCGGAAGGATGCATTTATTAGGCAGTTGTGTCAAGCGAATAGTAGGACGACAGAAGAGGTAGAGGGGAGGTATGGCGAGATTGGAGATAAGGTGCCCGTGATGATCATCTGGGGACAGGAGGACAGATGGATACCGGTGGAAACGGGCGAAAGGTTGGGGAGGGTGCTGAAGGCCAAAGAGGTGGTATTAATTGAGGGGGCGGGTCATTTGGTGATGTATGATCAGGGTGAAAGACTAGGCGTCGAGCTGGGGTGGTGGTTGAGTAGTGCTGTCGGGGCTCAGAATTGAGAAGATGGATATAGTCAAGTTGTCGTCAAGAAAACTCTGGTCTTTCTCTATTCCACATTGTAGAAGCACTGTTCCGACACACATGTTTACATTATCGCTACTATCCATTGACAGCAAGATAGATCTGCACCAACCGTTCAATCTGCACCCACCGTTCATGTACGGCGATCGATCTGGTGTATCTTATACTTGGTGTTTTGAGGACGCCGCACAGATTTTGATGTCGTCGTACAAGATACAAGGTCCGCTGCAGGAGGCACCGCAAAGACATATCGTTGACGAATAGTGACAATGTTGAACAATCGAACCGTTTGGCAATAACTAAGATCAGCGCCCGGAGCAGTCTCCTGTTGGATTTGTTAGCACCATGCTTGAGGTTAGCGACCGACAACGCCCACATCCGAACGTTGCTGAACAAATTGGTTCCCAGGGGTATGGACGTCTGGTCCAGAGCGGTCAAACTCATTGTGGCCGCCTGGATACACGCGATGGCTCTGCTCAACATCGTATCCTGGACGACAGATCAAGCTTTAAGGCCTTGTGGTAGTTCTCATCCAAAGACATCTCTGCCACTATGGCCAAATGTCGCGGGCTGGCAGCGGGTGCCAAGTCTTAGAAGCATTAATGCAGCAGCAGCATCCTCGTCTCAACGAAGAGGGAAGCATATTTCCGAATCTTTACTTGCTTCAGCATCCCATCTGAGTGCAATGGATGGTTGGGGCCCAAGGATTCCCTTAGGTAAGTCAGAAACAGGTATAGAGTCACCACAAGCAAAGGTATCAGTAGCAGCACGGCTGGACGGCAGCAGAAAGTTTTTGCAGTAGACTTGTATTCAGACTTTGGGGCTGCTGTGCGGTAAGAGAAATCGTACTGTTAAAAGGATGGCCTAGGACCGCAGCCATGATCGAGTAAACGATTGAAGTGTTTGTTCCGATCGAAATCACGCAGGAAGCGCGAATATATGTGCCTTTTATGATTTTCCAACTTTGTATGAAGTTCAGGTAGCCGAGCCCTTTCCGCCAAGATGGCTTCACCTTGCTTGCTCGGAAAATTTCTGATCGCGAAAAATATTGACTTACACATGAATGTGACCTTGTTAGTGCAGAAAGGATCTAGGACTGCTGGGCCTAGTCTACCTTTCGACGCTCTCCTTACCATGCTCGTCAACGCTCTCATCTCCAGTGGCTCGGCTGAGTAAAACATATATTGTAAAATCTGGTTTCCGAGCTCTTGGGGCCGCTGCACAACGGATATCTTATTCGGCTGGTCCGCATTGATCTCGTTGCAGAGACCGTCTTGAAATAACTCTGGGATAGACCTGGCGGGCGTCTTCGCGGCACATTTTATTTTGATTAGCGTAGCGATAAGGCGAACGTGTGAGCTGATATTAGAATTGGTTGGAAGATCGGAACGAGTACCTACAGAATAGGGGTAATTGTGTATTACAGCGAATGGCCATCAAACGGCACATTCAGGGCTAGATATTCAAACAGGTTTACAGCAGCGGGATTCGAGATATATGGCCGAAGGGCGCCAAAGTACTGGCATGGTGGGTGGTAAAACTGCTGAATTAGTCATTGACATTGACTAATTCGACGTTTCACTTGTGCAACCTCCATTGTCTATTGGAGTCCCTCCGTTGTCCTATCCTCATTTAGCCCATCCTTGTTTAGCGTAAATGGGGAGTTGAAAGCTAGAAATCAAGTAATAGTATTCCGTGGTCCAATCCATAGTCATAATTGTGTGCATGATAGAAAGCTAAATTACGGATTATAGCTTGCCTTAAAGCAGGGTAATGCCAAGGCAAGTAAACACGCAGACCACTTCGCGGCTTCATTTCCCTCCGTCTCGAAGCCCTTCAGCTAGCGCCAGCCTCCTACCATTTCGACTACGCTCACGAGTCTCGATTTGCGGACACGCAATGGATCGAGAGGCTGACAGTTCCTCAGAGGCATGACTTCATTTGCAGGTACATCGTTCCAGACCGGGACCAGAACGGGGGAACAATTCTAGAAGATAGAGTTAAAGACAAGGGATCTATGGTTGGAATGTGCACCCTGCTTGGGCCCTTTCGATAGAACAGTATGTTGCGCAACGGAAACAAAGTCTTAGACTGGATAGCGATGACATTGAAACACGCTGGCACTTTGTAGGCCTTTATATCCAGCCTGATCACAGAGGCAAGAAACAGCTTCCATCGCTAGGCACCAAGCTATACTAGATTTGGTGAGGTGCTGGACGAATGCGCGACTGGACCATGTCTATGACGAGATGGCTGGACTCAAGACGTCCAAGAAGGCGCGTGTGGGTGAAGCCTTGGGGAGCCAGTATCTAAAATTGAAGGCGCTGTACGAGGCCTTGGGTGGTTATGAAGTTGGGCGAGTTGACAAGGCGGTGGCTTTACGGATTGCGGGTGATAAGATTTTATAAAGTGACCTTGTTGACGGGAAGACACGCATGGAGATCGTCGTCATGGAGGCATTTCTTGAGTGCTGATAGTTGAATTTCCGCTGTGGCCAGTGTTTGATTTTGCTCCATTCAACGATGACCCGCAACTTCCAAACGTGCCAGAGCTTAGAGTTTGCCAAGCCCATAAGGCTGGGCGTATGCCCTAAATACCTTGGCATCACGAAAATCCTTCTTCGAGTAAAGTAAAGCGGGAAGTCCTAGGGGCGCACAAACAGCTCGGGGCGCATAACTCGCTTAATGGGGGCGCACGACTCGGTACTTAGATTTATATGAGGCTCTTACCAAAATCTAAATACCTGTTTATACCCCACTATTATGAATATAGAGCGCGGTATATCGTTATTATATATATAACTGTCGTTTATCCACCCTATTTATACCTCCTATACGGCGCTATCGCTTTTCTATTTTAGTATTCCGCCCTATATTATTAGCTAAATTAATTTAAGAACGCCGCGTTAATAATCCGTTACTCTTATAACTCCCACTCGTTTATATCTATAGCGGCGATAAGGTTATTCTTAAATTACTTCCTTATAGGGGTAAAAAGTTTAATTTTACCCTCCGCCTCTAATATAAAACTCTTTACTTTTACCCGGCGAGGTTATAACTCGCTTTTAATTTACTTTTATACCTTAATAGGTTTAAATTATCGCCGTTTAAATATTAATAGAGCGGATAAAGTAGGAGGGAGTTCTTAATTAAAAACGGGTTTATATAATTATATTAGTTTCGTAGGCTAACGGCGGCGTAATTTAAATTAAAGTAACGGAGGTTACTATTAAATAAATAAGAGTAGAACTTCGAGTGGGTTATTAATAATATTATTGTCGCTCTACTTTTATTTTTACTCCTATTTTTATTCCTACTTTTACTTTTACTCTTACTCCTACTCCCGCTCCTATATATATTCTTCGTATTCTCGCCTAGTTATCGTTTACTCGCGGCTCTTAATTTCCCTCTTAAAGGCTTTCAAAGTAGTTAATTTACAAGTAATAATTTTATCGTATTTCTTCTTTTCTTATAGAGCCGCCTATTACGCTTTTTTAATAAACGGCGGTGTAAGAAATATAATCGGGATACCGCGTATCCGCTCTTTATATACTTTATAAATCCTAGTTATATTAATAGAAAAATTATCGAGTTAAATAACTAGTTTATTAATTAATTACTAGGGGAGATTCTTGTATAATTAATAAAAATTCACTATTATAGTAAAGAATTTATTTTTATTAAAATTCCGAAATCTAGTCGTATTTATATCGTTAAAGAGGAGTATTTTATTATAATATCGTAGTTCCTACCCCTTAGGAACGGGAGTATCTATTAATTATTAACGGGGGTAGAAAAGAGATAACGGGATTAAAAATCCTTTAATATATATATATAAAAAATAATAGCGATATAATAGCGCTTTCCGGATATAAATCTCGTATTTATATAATAATTCTAGAGTATAGACTAAATATTTAATATTATTAATAAGAATAGCTTTTATAGTTATTTATTTAAGGTTTATTATTTTAATAACGTAGATAAATACTTTATTAATAATAATACTAAACGCTTTATAATTAACTATTTTTAAAATATTAATACGCGACCGATTCTTTATTAAATATAGTTTACGGTAAAATAATCGTAGTTTAATAATTATAACTTTAACGGTATTTTTAATTAAAATTTAAGGATTTATAACTATTTTAAAAATAAAGTAAATATCTTTATTTCTTTAAATAGAATTTACTCTAAAATTAGGATAATTCTATATTAAATATTATACGATTAATAACTCTTTAGGTTTTTAATTATCTTTAAAGTAAATCTTTTTATTAAGTTAAAATAGAGTTATTAATACCTCCCGATTTTTAATTAATTCGGTAAAGTTACTTTTAATTTAGATTTAAATAATATCGTAAATTTTATCCCGTTTTTTTTTCGGATAATTTTATTTAGAATTTCCAACCCTAGCCTTAATATTTTAAATAATATATTAATTATATAATTAAAATTAGATTTCTAGTATTTAGAGTAAAAAAGCGGCGATAAATCCTTTACCTTAATCCGCGATAATAATATAAAAAAATAGATAATTATTTTAAAACTCTTTATTTAATACTTTAAAGAAGAAACTATATACTTCTTCGGATTCTATAATAGTAAACGATAATATAACTAGAAAATTTATATTTATATTCGTAATTCCGATAGCGATAAAGAGTAGTAATTTAATAGTATTAATATTAAATATAGCGTCGCTTTAGAATATAAAATCGCTATAAAAGTACTTTACTAGGCGACGTTAATAATAATTAATAATAATAATTTATTAAAGGATCCTTTTTATAACCGTACTATTAATAAGGTTATAAAGATAGTTATATCGATATTTAATCTTAAATTATTTATTATCTAGGGTTTATAAAAGCCTATTTAGAATATCCTTTTATAAACGAGTCGTTAATAATACTAGGTTATAATATTTCTTCTTCGGGATAATAAATACCTAATTAAACTCCTTCGGGGTATACTTTAATACTCGTTCGAATTAACTATATAAAAATTTTACTAGGCGATTCGTTTTCGAAAGTTCTAAAATTTTAGCGCTATTTATAACTCTTTACTTTAATCTTCGTTATTTTTTACTACCTAATTTTATAGTTTTTTAAATTTATTAAATCTTTATATTTAAGGAGCTTCCTCTAGTTCTTTATATTCTTAATATAATAAACGTAATTATAACTCTTTCTACTCTTTTTATATAAATTAATATTTATAGTAAAACCCTAGTTAAAAACCTAATTTTATAAATAATTTTAAATTTAATCGGGCTCGTTAAACGCCTCTTTAAATATAAATAATAAAAAGTATTATTAAGATATTCTATCTATTACTCTTTAAATATTTAGTACGATTTAGGGATTAAGGTCGGGATAAGAGAATTATAAAAATATAACGATAACGAGGTAACGGCGATAGCGAGGTAATTTAAAGGGGAAGTAAAGTAAAGGCGACTAATATATAAAAAGGGTAAAGATAGAGGTTAAAAATATTTATATAGGGTAAATAGCGGTCACCGATAACGAAGATAGTGGGGTATGAATAGGTACTTAGATTTTGGTGAGAGCCCCATATAAATCTAAGTACCGAGTCGTGCGCCCCCATTAAGCGAGTTGTGCGCCCCGAGCTGTTTGTGCGCCCCCAGGACTTCCCGAAAGTAAAGTAAGGTATTCATCCGCCACGCGAGCGTCACCTCGGACTATCGAACAACTCGAGCATCATTAGTGTCGATGTTGTGGCGGGGAAGAAGATGATTCGTTTGCTTCCGAAGAAACTTTAACGATGCGAAGAGATGGGAGACACACGGATTGGTCCGAGGCGACGCCTGGAATAGGTCAAGTGGCCAGCCATTGGGAAATTGAGACTACGAACATTGCAGAGAACGAAAGAGACACGGTGGACACTAAGCTATGACCTCCTATGGAGTATAGACTGAGATCTGTTATTATCACCGCCAAAAACAATCACTATCATTGCAACCTCCTATGCACATTTACCGATCAAGCGCCTCTACGCTTGCATGACCTTTGCTCCGCATTGTCAACTGATGCCTCTTTTGTGCTAGTGGTCAATGGTCACGTCGGACATCGATTCAACAGTCGATGGCAGCGCCCTAGTCTTTCGGTCTCCAGCGGACTTAGACGACTACTATTGTTGAGAACCTCATTGCGCCCAAATGTTTCAGTCACCAGGGAGTCCTAGGGATATAATACAAATTTTCCAGATTCCTTTCTTGGCTTTGGAGCCGCGAATCTAACTTGTTACTGACTCGTTGAGTAATGGCTTGTGCTAAGCCGCCCAGGTCCTACAAGCAGGCAGTTGTTTTCTCGGCTAAGATAGCCGCATAGTCATGTGGACAAGGGTCATGAATCTTATCAATTCCAATCTAGAGGATGGGGCGGTACTATCATGACAGTATTCTTTCATCAGGTTGGGTGCCCCATAACACGCTCGCGTCCGCCTTTTCTGCAAGTCATTGACTATGACGTGGTGCGAGCCACGCAATAAACTTCCTAGTGCAGCCCTCACCCATGTCGCGCTAAATTAAGTGAAGAGTTATACTGGATTCACCTTACCATCATTTACCTTCCGAGAGTTCCGCAAGTCAAGATCAAGCTTCGCAGTCCATTGAAACAAGAGCCCAGGTGGGGACAAGTTACGCACGTCTAAGGCACACAATCCATCACGATGACGCTGATGGTTTACAACCCTATCAACCTCTTACACTATATGACCGCGGCCTGTCCTACCATTCTCCGTTCGAATTTATCCATAAACACCACAAACATGGACTTAAACTGCCCGGCTGCAGAGACACTGTGGCACTATGCGGGCTGCGAAGTCGTCAACTGGGGTGTACCTCTCGCTGCACTCATTGCTGTCATTGCTTTTCATAGAATCACAGACCCCCATGAAACAGATCAAAGCACACGCCAAAATGTAAAACCTCGTACGGAGCCTCAGGCCGAAGCCCCCGAGGAAAACGACAGCGATTATGCAACTCATATGGAACGTAAAGGGATGTTGACCCATCCGGTACATAGAAAGCTTTGGTTATTAGCCGCTGCTGCTGTTTCCTTGCTCCAAGGATATCTTACGTACTTGGTCATGAGGCAAGCTGCTATTTGGGTATACGATGCCTGGGACTGGGATACTGGAGACGACTGGGGCCAGCAATTTCTCAAGCCGTAAGTTGGAACACGTGAGTGGACGTTGACAATTAGACTGACGAGGGTTACAGAATTATGTGCATGTTGGCGCCTGTATTATGCACTGCACTTGGGTTACTTGGCATAGCAGCATGGGTACATTTTGTTCGGATTTTCTCCTCTCTGGTCGAATGGCAAGCCAAACAGTCAGGGGAAGACGAAGAGGCCGGGACGAATATGGTTGCACGGCCTGATCTTGGCAGCTCTCGAGAGCCACACGACAACTCGAGCACCGATGCTAGTATCACTACTCCTTCTAGCGATGATGAACTTGAAGACAAGGACGACATCCACAGTGACAGTCAAATTGAGAGCTACAGCGAATGCGAGAGTGAATGCCAGGACCGGAGCCAAAGCCAATGCCAGATCAAACGCGCGAGCGAAGACCAAAGCGGAAGCACTGTGATGTTCGATCACGATGAGACGGATACTACGAGTGAAGATATAGTTCCTGGGCAGCTACCAGACTGGGTCGATCAAAAGATTAGGGACCAGTATCGTTTGCAATATCTGACCAGATATGGGGTGTTCAGTCAGCCCAAAAGCCATTGAGCTGATGATCATCATTTTGACCACATAGGCGGACTCCTCGAGTGTTATCGGTTAGACAGATAGAGAACAATGCGAGAAAAATCAATGATACAACGATAAATCTTGCTAGGAAATAATGGATACAGAAGTCATTGATCGGTATCCTCATGTTTTCTTCACAGATGCTGTTACGATATATATAACATACGTTTAGTGTTCATGCAAAAGGCGACAATGGATAGCTAGGCCAAATAATACCAAAAGAAAAGATGTATCGCTATGCGTGAGGAGTTTTCGCGCTTACTTCCATGATGAGGCCTTCCATGCCCAACAATCAAGCGCCCAATCATTTTAACAGTCTGCTCTACACGATAATAAGGCAAAGTGGAACAATGCCCTTGGGTGGATTGGAAACATTATCATGACGAAACTATTCTGCTGACAATTTCACAGAATTGACGCCCTGGCCACGTGTCGGCAGTCATGCTTCAAGCGCATGAGGCTCGGCGGGTCTGTGTGCGGCACGCTCAGGCACATCGCATGTCAGAAATCCGGGGAAGCGGGGTTTATAGGATGTCAGTCCTACAGCACTGTAGTTCGAGCAACTATTCGCGCCTAGATGCCGAATGTTGAAGCTTCTTTTGTGCCTCGATGGAGAGTCGATGTCATCAAACATTTACGTGACAGTGCTACTTCATTGGCCGCGCGTTTGATGGCTCGGCAGATTTTGCAGATCTTAAAAGACAGTATTGGTAGCGTGATATGCGCTTGCAAATTTCAGAGTGGTTTTCATTGACATAGCTCCCAGGCATCCGGATCTATCCGAAGCAAGCAGTGAACCTGAAACAGTCAACAGCAATGGGCCATTACCGCACGTGGCAACACTCTTCCATAATAGAAAAGTCCAAGCCGTCATCTTGCATCGATGCGTCGAAGCGTCTTCGTACGAGTACGCGAAAAAATCCTAATATGACCATGACTCGCAGTACGTGTCAACGTCTTGTGCTGCTTTGAGTATTCCGAATGTCACTGATGACCTTCAGTATATCATGACGCCAAATAGCAATACGTTTGCCTTCCTAGAACCCTTTTTCCTTGGTCCCCATACTTTCTGTTCCTACTTCCCATCTTCATCATTGCTGCGATCAGGAAGAGTAATTTTCCGCACACATGGCCAAAAAGATGAGGATATGGACGCGCTACCGCGATGTGATACTGGCGAATTGGCATGTAGGCTTTACAGCTTTTGGGGGGCCTGCTGTGCAATTCCAAACTGTGAGCGAACATTAGGCATCAGCGGAGAAGCCGTAACGAACGACTGACCGCGAAGCAGTTCCACGAGAGATTCGTAACAAAATTGGAGTGGATCGATGAGCCTATGGTCAGTAATCATTTCACGATCGACCCACATTTCGCTAAGCCTTGTCCAGTATCAACAAATATTTGCAATCAGTCAAGCATTGCCAGGATCTGCGAGTACCAAGATGCTTTTCTGCATCAATACGATCCACGGTGGCTTCTCTGGAGGCGCTCTCGCCTTCCTCTTGTTTTGGTGAGGCATGGAGCGACCCTCCCGCACATGGACTTTGCTGACTTTGTAACAGTCTACCAGGTGCAGTCGGTATGTACGGTCTGTCCGTGGGCATAGCATACGTCGGAAGCACCCTGCCGACTCCAGTGTACGCGCTGCTCTCTGGCCTCAATGCAGCAACAGTAGGCATCATCGCTCTTGCCGCTGTTCAACTCTCCAAACGAGCTATCACCGACAAGCTCACAAGATTCCTGGTATACCTTGGGGGATCATGGGGATGCTTTATACAGCATTGTGGTATTATCCGATCATCATGGTCGGCTGTGGCCTCGCAACTCTGATATGGGATCTCGGGTACGTCCGTAAAATTGAGGACTGCTTCAAACAATTACGAGGGAAACCACCAAAGGACAAGAAACTTCAAGGGAAAATACTTTCGGACCTGGAGATAGGTCACTGGTGCGGCGACTCTCGGTCATCGCAAGGCTTGTGGAAGCCTTTGCCCCCTCCACCAGCATACTCGGCTCGAGATGACCTATGTTCTGACGGCGCTTTTCGGAATCCAAGGCCAGCACCGCCTCCACCGACTCCATCTGACTCTATAAGTCAGCATACAAATTCGCCAGGTGACTTCGGTTCGATGACGTGGAAAGTCGGCACGGGCATAATTGTCTTCTTCTTGATAACGTTCGTCTTGACTTTGATCCTACACGCTGTCACTGCCCGGCCCTCGCACTCTTTCTCGCTCTTCTCATCCCTTTACTTGGCTGGTACCATCATCTGTGGCGGCGGCCCAGTCGTCATACCGCTCCTTCGCGAATACATCGTCAACCCAGGTTGGGTGTCACCGCGGGATTTCCTCCTAGGTCTCGCAGTCATCCAGGCCTTCCCAGGCCCGAATTTCAATTTCGCAGTCTATCTGGGCTCACTAGCTGTCGCGCGCACATCTGTTCCATCATACGTTGGCGCTCTGATCGCCTTTGTCGCAATGTACGCTCCCGGTCTCTTCATCGTCGTGGGTTTCACGGGATTATGGCGCATCTTACGGGACAAGGCTTGGTTTCTGGCAATTCTAAGCGGTGTGAACGCCGCTGCCGTGGGGCTGGTCTTTACCGCTGTATATAAGCTCTGGCAGATTGGGTATTTGACGGCAGCTGTACAGAGCGGGAGTCCGCTGGGAACGGATCCTTGGCTTGTTGCTATCACTGCTACGGCGTTTGTGGGTGGTGCATGGTTCAAGATGAGTCCGCCTGCTGCTATCTTATTGGGTGGGGCGATGGGTGTGGCAAGGTATGGAATTGTTAATCGATGATGGACGATGGTAATGCTTGATCCGTGTTTTCGGCGCCAAACTCGCCTCAAAAGTTTTACACGTCGCTGGTGATTAGTCCGGCTTTTTGAGCGCTGCAATTAGTCGGGATTTTGGGGCTAGTACCCTGGAAGCACGATAAATGCCTGTGTTACAAGCTTCAGATGCTCAGATTGTCAACAACTAATCGCTTGAGCGCCAACTAAGATGGAGGTATCACGGGCCCTTGCATTCAAGCATCCTCGCCGCTGGCTCAGAGCAAGAAGGTTCAAGGCTGTGGAAGCTCAAAAACATTCTATAAAAGTCAGCTGCCAATCTTACTACATATTCGCGCCGACACTTTAGCTTGGGAGCCACCGTGCGTCATAAGTCCTTTCAGTTCGTCTCCGGCCAACGTAGTTCTGTTTGAAGATACATTTTGAGCATTCTCGTTTAAAGAATTTAGCTAGAAGCTTATTCAAGAAATACACGACTTACTACCACCCTTGTGGGCCAATAGCAAGCCCCACTCCCTCTGCACACTCTGCGATCTTGGGAATCGTTTCATGATAAAGTATACTCGGTCAAGTCCATTTCTCAAGTACCTTGGGTGCATTATACAGGTACAAGTCTCGCAGGTGCGCTTATTTAGACAAGTACATCTTTTATCCGAGGGTAGACGGCTTGTGCATAATGCAGAAAGATTCTTCAGGATTTCTGAACTCCCCTAATCTCCATGGATAAAGAACGGCATCCTAATCTCGCCACGATGCTTGTACTCGAAGCTTCCAGCAGTAACGTTCAACTTACCAGACAGTATCTTGTTACGTTATCTAGTCTCTCGGCAGAGGCTCCTAAGAGTTCATGGTGACAGGTTATAACCTGCTGACGACGTTCAGTCTACTCTGTATTTGTCACGTTACTGTCGTATCGATTAGATTTAGTTCGTGGGACTTGAATTACCTTTAAGCCGTTGTGGCTACTAGCTCTAAACCCACGTCCGGCTTTTGGAAGCTTATAATGGCATTATACCCCATGACCTGCGCTTCTTTAACTCTGCTATACTATAGATTTCGTTCACCAACGACTAGAAGTACGAGTCCTTCCCACAGCAAGCCTCTCCTGTACCACATGTTCCGGGTGAGATCTGCGAGAAACGTCCTTGAGATAGCAATTCTTGCTGACGCCGCGCAAGGGTACGCTACCAGAATCTTCGACCTCCCAAATGAAATTCTTGAGCAGATTATGGGCCACCTGGATGGCGCACTTGCTCTCTGTGTCCAGTTAGAAGTCGACTCACAAGCTAAATTGATTTCCCAGACTCGCCCTCGAGACATTCTAGTCGTCGTAATAAGGAATGTGAACATGGCTTGCGAGTTGCAGAAGCTCATGTGCGCGGGCTCAACCATACGCCGGCACCAAATTGGGGGCTGTCTGGGCATCAATAATCTCAGACTCTGCCTTGATACTCATCTTGGAAACGATTTCCCTTACGCTGACCATGCGTTCGACGAGAGTCTGCTCGTCTTATCACCCATGGCTCTACTCCACGACTGCGACCACATTTTGAGCCAAATAGCCCTAGCTGAAGCCTCTGTTATTAGTGTTCAATTGCTCCCGATTGCAGATAAGATTAGAGCAGCCGTAGTACGAGAGGACAGACATCTTAGCTGTCAACCTGAATATCTTGACCAACAACCGTCACAACCGAACTTCACCGAATTCGTCGAGCATTATGGCGGCTATGTCTTTATTTCGAAACCTTCCGCCCCACTGACCGGCATGAAGAGAATCGGTACAAGCGGGACGTGTATTTCGAAAAATTGACATACCGAGCACTTGAGGAACTCGAATGCATATATCACCATTCGAAGTACCAGTCGTCGCTTGGGAGAGCGACATATTCTCACTGCGGCTTGGAGATCGTGCCAGATGAGTACACGAAAGGACGTCCTTCCTTGTGCAGCAAGGGTATGGTATAGATTGACAAAGGGGAGGAGGTAGAAGACCTAAGCGGCCGTTGTGGCTGTTTCCGGGATCGAATAACCAATGGTACCAAAGCTGTTGCCGCCTGGAGTGATTCCCCGCCTGCTGCCAATTTTTCCAACGCAGGAAATCAGTACTTGGACGATAACGAAGGACTCCTCTGGACTGTAGACCCACCTGGCATGCGGTCAGACCCGCTTTGTTGCTTTCTCGAGTGGGATTATTGTATTTAGGATCGATCTCGACTGAAGTCGTGGGTGGATTCTTGTGAACAATTCGCAAATTGACTTCCAAGCTATTCGTAAGAGGAGGAAGGGTGGAGCTCGATGCAGCTCCGAAAAAGACTGTCATGATCCCTGTGGAGTCAGAAACTACTTCAAACCAGAAGTTCCTGTTGGAATATGGCCTAGCGCCTTGGCATATCGCTAGATAGCTCCCGCAGCATAGACCTTCTTAATGAACAACTTGCACCCCATTCAGGATTCCAACAGTTCCTGATTGAATGACTTAGCAATCCTTGCACCACGGTATCGAAGAGTGGCAATGAGTATCGGTGTTGTTGAAGTGCGTACTGGCTGGAAATCCTCGAGGCGCTTCTGCACCCTATTCATTTGTTTGAGGCTGCAAGCGCAAGCCTATACGCCAAGCAGATCAATTTGTTTGCTCTTTGCGGGCAGCTTAAACCTCACACTCTGTTCGGTTCAAATCTTCCGATGAGGGTTGTCTTATTCGGCGTAAGTGTTATCTCAAATCTAAAAGAGACCAGGCGGCGCCGACGACAACTAATGAAACAGCGAAGTACGGCCAAGTATCATAGTTGCATCCTCGAACTTGAGAGTCTGCAAATGGCCTTATCGCGACCATTTGAGCTACAGCCCGGCTACCATGAGCTCGCCCATCCCGACGCCATCAGAGCTGCCGCGGGAGCGTGCCAGAGACCCCTGGAGGCGTTCCTTTAGGATGCTCTCGAAGTCTGAGAAGTCTTTTAGGACCTAGGACGTAAAAAGAGGAGACTCGAGGTCTTTGGCAGAAGAAAACAATACTATGCCACCTGTGAAGAAGACGTGCAGGAGTCGAGGACAACACTATCAGGCCATGTCTCCACTATCAGTCTGCTGATGCATACGCAACTTCTGTGAGTCCTTCCACATCATACCCTTACAGATGCGGAGACGCTCGCCCTATCGAGCGTATAGCTGGCGCGATTGGTAGCTCATCCGTAGATCGAGCATATACCACTGTCATCCAGACCGAAGCGACAAGCTAGATCTCGTACCGCAAACATTGGGCGAAGATCCTGGAGTACACGCCAAGGGTTAGGGGACGATTAACAAGCAGCTCGAAGAGACGAGGAATATACATGCGGACATATCAAAGCTGAAGCAAATGCTTACACAATCTACGAGGGCACGTCAGCCTCCACTGCCCGTGAAAGCACTCGAGAAGGAAATCATGAAGAATATATCTGCCGTTTTCCTAAGTGACAACTCTGGTTCGAAAGGCACCAGCCCTGGTTATGACACCCAGGATTCTCACTTCGGTCATCTGAGGCACGATGATTGCATACACCAAGGCTTTTGCACTTCGAGCCCAAGGAATACCCAAATCTTTCGAAGCAGCTCTCTTTGGTCGTCCCCACTCAAGTTCAGCCAATCACATCTGTCCCAAGAGGTCGTCCTTCGAATACTCTCCAACAAGGTAGGAGGCAGATTCGGCACTCTAATACTGGCATTGCTAGTCATGAAAACCTGTCCAACTATTCGGAGTAACTTGACCTCTCCGCTATGGCCAGTAAGGACGAAGCTGGATCCTGCTCGAGCAAGCCTGATGTGTCTACAGCAACGTCAAGAATTTCATTTCAGGAGACACTATAAAACGAAAATCAAAAGAAAAGACACTTGCTTGAGAATGTAGTCAACCTCAGCTCCACAAACACTTTTTCCATTCCAGAAATTCGAGTGTCTACGGTACAAATCTGTCCAAGAAACCACGGAAACTTTCAATCCCTAATTGGTTTCGCACTGCCAAGAATATGCTAGACCCAGAACCAGCTAGCCTTGCAGATCATCCAGGGACTTCTTCCAGACCTCGCTCATGCACCTTTCGGTAATCCTTAAACATCCACCACATCTCTTTCATTCGAGCGATTCAATCATTTGAACATATTAAAGTCTCGGTGAGTTGCTGTACTAACCGTTAAAAGTTGATAACCCATACTTGTGCTTACCGCACAGCAGCCCAAGACCGAAATTCCAAGGAATCAACATCTACAACGCCTCTTGTCCAGTTTGTTCTAGGCACTTCTCGCCTGTCATGGCCAGCTTTGGACGTCTTTCATCCGTAATATACACAGACTATACCCGCTTTGGCCTTCAGGTTCAGCCATGGGTATCATGCCTATAGTGTCCCTGCATTTAGCCGTCCCTTTTGGGAGAAGAACTTGGCCGACCTGGGGAATAATGTCGAGATGCGCGTCATTGTTTGTTTGATCATGATTGCAGCTCTTGCTTCTAGTGTATTTTCTTGAATTCCTTAGCTGTGGCCATTGTCTATAAGCTTGCATCCCGTCCATTTCCCTAAGATTCAAACCTTCCATTCCCTTGACTCACGCGTCTGGCATATTCGCACAATTGTGTCCTAGCATTCTCGCGTGCTCCCAGTTTCTCAGGGATTCGAATCCTCTGTCGTCTTGGTTTACGCGTCTTAATACCCCATCAAGATGACGGTCACTTCGAGGTTGCTTCAAGGGGCCACTGCAATGGTAGCTGCCATATCTCAGACGCAAACAAACGGTATGTATCCGGACTCCGTCATTATGCCGCTCCGTACTGCTGCTCCCGAGAAATCTAGAGCCTGCTGACCAGCTTCTCTGCAGGCGGATCTGATATGGGAACCCTTCAAGCCCCTAAATACCCACCATTCCTCACCAACAATGTATGTCAAAATTTTCAGCTTGAGCCACCTCCCTCACATGCCTCAACCAAACGTGGGGATGCAAATTACTACGCAAGAGACAGAGCTACTGGTGCCCCTCTGTGTTAACTTTGCCCGCGGGAAATCAAAATTCGTCTGACTTAAAATAGCCCATGGTGAATGGATGGCCATGGGGCCCAAAGAGCACGTCAAATTCGGATCCCTACACAGGACCACCAAATACTGGGGTGGTCCGCAAATACGAATTCACCATTGCTCGAGGAACTATAGCGCCTGATGGCTACTCCAAAGATATGCTCCTCATCAATGGCCAATATCCCGGCGTGAGTCTTTGAATGAATCTTGCTTGGTGAACATGAGCTTACCATCCACTCGCAGCCACCAATCGAAGCCAACTGGGGAGACACGATTCAAGTAACCGTGAACAACGCAATCTCAAACCCGAAAGAGGGCACTACCATCCATTATCACGGCGTGAACCAACAGAATTCAGAGTGGAATGATGGTGTACCTGCCGTATCGATGTGCCCAATCTCACCAGGGGGTAGCTACACGCAGAGTTTCCAAGCCACTCCATACGGCAGCAGTTTCTATCACTCGCATTTCTCAAGTCAAATGGCAGATGGTCTTTGGGGGCCAATGGTCATCCATGGCCCTACAAACTCCCCCTTCGACATTGACCTAGGGCCGGTTACTCTGAATGACTATTACCACACCCCGTACTTTCAGATCCTTGAGGGTGTAGTAGGGGTGGTGCTCAAGACACCAGCTGGTCTTGCAGCTGTTCGCCCAGCGTCTGATAACAATCTCATCAATGGGAAGATGAACTTTGCTTGCCCGAATGCCAATTCAAACACTACTACTGGTCCCTGCGTAAATAACGCGGGACTGGCGAAATTCAACTTCCAGAGTGGAAAGAAGCATAGGCTTCGCTTGATCAATTCTGGAATTGGCGCAATTCAGAAGTTTAGCATCGATAACCACACGATGACGGTATTTGCCAATGACTTCATTCCCATAGAGCCCTACACTACCAGCATTGTTACTCTTGGGGTAAGACGATCCTCATTGCCATCTTTCTAAGTTTAGCTAATCATTGGTATAGGTTGGCCAAAGAAGCGATGTAGTAGTCGAAGCAACTGGCGAGCCTACAGACGTTGTCTGGATGCGCTCTATGATGTCCAGTGGTGAATGTACGGAGCCAGCCAACCAGCCCCTCGCTCTCGCCACCATCTACTACGAGCACGCCAACACAACTGCGGCGCCTGGCAATAATTCGATTGCCCAGGTCGACAATACTGCACCTTGCGAGAATGATGACTTGACAAAAACTACTCCAGCGTACCCGATTGCCGCTGGAAACCCATCAACTACAATCGACATGGCCGTTAATGTATCTATCAATGCAACTGGAAACCTTGTCTGGACAATCAACGAATCTGCTTTCCGCGCCGACTACAACAACCCGATTCTGCTTCTGGCCAACAAGGGAAATACATCTTATCCATTTAATCCAAACTGGAATGTGTATAACGTTGGCACCAATACTACGATAAGGGTTGTGGTTACCAACCTGAGTCCCACGAGTCACCCATGGCATCTTCACGGTCACGAAATGTGAGTCAAAATGCTGTCGTATATATCTACAAGTTCTGATGTGGGTGGTAAAGGTCTGTCTTGGCCTCGGGAACTGGCACATGGGACGGCACAATTGTCAATGCGAATAATCCACAGCGACGCGATGTCCAGATTATGCCAGCGTTGGGCTACATAGTATGTGTCTCCATGCCTTGTCGCACATCTTCCCCGCTTCGATCAATACCATTAACATCCTACACAATAGGTTCTACAATGGGAATCTGATAACCCAGGTGTCTGGCCTTTCCATTGCCACATCGCATGGCATGTCTCTGGCGGCCTTTACGCCAACATTCTAGAAAACCCTGCCGAGATCATGAAGTACAACATCCCATCGACCGCATTCCAGAATTGCAGAGATTGGGCTACATATTCTGGCGGTACTACTGTTCGTCAGATTGATTCTGGATTGTAGAGTGTTCATTCTCTTGTGCAGCAGCATTTAATCTTCATAATATGGCTTGTATGATTACAGCGAATTGGTACATAGTTTGTGGTGTCAAATACTTAATATACAGTTTAATCCTCACTCTATATAAAAATGTTCCCAATTGAAAATCATCCCATCGCGTTCTCTTCAACTCTAAATACCATGCTGTCATCAAATATGCGCTGATACTACCGAATCCTTCGACACTTAGTCACCCAAAGGCTACCTGGCTCGTACAAGATGATCATGAGGCTCACGTCGTCATCGCGCCAGCGGAAAGGTCTTCCAATTTTCATCCAACACTCCGCGCAGGAGAGAACCGGCTTTTCCCGCCATCGAAACGGTTCCATCAACGCCACGTTATCGAGTCCAACGGCCCTGCATATCATAAATTCCACAGCGGTCAACGATCCGGCCATTGCAATCCCTCGGAGAATAAATTGACTTTCGTTGACCGGATTTCGCATTACAAATCACTACAGACATCAATCTCGCATAAGGCATTGTTCCTGATTGTCGGCTTCGCATATATGTAAAGTCAATAACGCGGATTGCCAGATTCCCGAGAGAAAGGAGGAAGGAGGACGCGTTTGTTGATCGATACGACACGGTGATTACCGAGCTCGTGGATGTGGCTTGCATATGCAAATGCACCAACGTTGCACGCGAAATTCTCCGAATGGGGATCTCTTTCGAGGGGTCTAGATCTCTGGAACGTGGGAGTGGGTCTGGTCGTTGAGCGTTGCTGATCGTCGCCGGGCTACTTATGCTTACATCTCGTTAGCTTCGTTGTGGATCATCAGAGAGAGAGAGAGAGTGAAGAGTACACCATTGGGCGAATACGAGCGGTGACTTCTTCAACACTCCTGAGCAGGACATCTGATGATGAGTCTAGAGGCATTCTCTACGGTGATGATGTCTTTGCCAGACGACGGTGTCGGTGCCTTAGCTAGGCTTTATGGTCTTGGTCAAGGACTTTTGTCCTCACATAATCTATCCCTCCGCTGTCTGTTATCTGTGCCAAGCGAATATTCCTCCCCAGAGTATCAAAATGTTTGCCAAGCTCTCCACCCTTCTCGTCGTCCTCGTGACCCTCGCCGCCGCTCAAGATCAATGCAATCTCCTCCCAGTCGCAATTCAAGAGCTTCCACTCCATTCCCTCGTTCTGCACACTCTGAACAAAACCAACGAAACACTATGCGAGAGGTACACACCTGCAAATTCCACGCAGCTTGAATGGATCACCCGGCTTGTCAACCTGGCCTTCACCGGCGACTATGTCCCTCTACCAAACCTCTGGCCCGCAAATCCCAATGGCACATATCAAAGTACCGGTATACTCGACCCGCAGGCTGTATACCGAGATCCGTGCTTCACAATAACAAACATAAATCTCGTACCCTACTTCAACGGCACCTACGCCAGCAACAACAGAAACGGTGTAAGCCCTCCAAGCCCATCAAAAAAGAACACAGTCCATCCTAACCCCCCAACCCCCCAGAACCCCACCGCGATCAACTTCCTCGACGGCGGCTCCATCCCCGCCCTCCGGTCCAACATCGCAGCCTGGGACACGACCTCCAACCAACACACCCTCTTCACGCACCTCTACCACTACATCGGCATAATCCTCGGCTGCACCTCCCCCTCCTTCCCCGCCTACACCGGCTCCGCCAGCCAAGCGCAAGTCCATCGATTCATGGATCTGTCCGCGCCATCCATGCACTACTTCATCCACAACATCTACGACGCGGCCGTGAGTCTCGGGGTGCAAGGACCGGATCTGGTGACGCATGTTGGGGATGCGATATCCATCGGTATCGGTCTCGATAACATTTTCAACAAGAAGTGTTCGCCGGCGCAGAAAATCGCGAGGGATCAGCCGGCTGAGATTCAGGGGATGTGTGGAGATGATGCGTGAGTTTTATCATCTTTCGATTTTCGATTTTGATTGGTCGGCCGGATGAAAGAGGTGTGAGCTGATGATGATGATGATAGGACTTGTGCGCGGTGGGCTTTTGGTAATGCTACTTGTGCTGCGTATAATCAGACTGGTTTCGGTGTGATGCCTGCGCTGGCTGGACCGGTGGCTCCGAGTGCTAGTCTCTGCAATCCACATTACCCGGAGGCTTCGAGCGGCCGTGGGCGGAGGCCCTGATTGAGGATGAATGTTTGGTGTAAGAATGAGACTTTTGTTGAAAGGATGTAGAAGTTGTTTCGTCGTTTTGCAGATTGTCCGGAAGATCAATGAATATAATACGTACTATAAGAATAATAAATCTCGATGTGTAAAGCGAATGAATGTGCCTCTCAATACCCAAGGCAATTTAACTGATAAATCTCTATAACATTAAACATCAGCACATGTCGATAACAGCCACCCATTCGACATTTCTCTCAATATTCAAAGTACTAGCCAACAACGACACTCTTCAGGTCGGTTTGAGAAGATATAGGAATCACAAGACCGACATAGAAATGTAATGGAAAACTGTGCTTTACGAGTCTATATTTCGTTACAATCGTATATGTACGTCCATCATACAGATATCAGCAACAAACGAAACCATCAAAAAGGCCTAACAAAAACAAGATCTACCATCTTAAACCCCATCCCCACCAGCCGGCAACAGCCATACCAAACAAGAAAACGCCGGCAGCACCCACTCCAAGCACCCTGTCACTCACCTGCGTCTCCTCGACCCTCCTCCTCCATCTTGTCTTGCCTTTCCTCTCCACCTCCACGGCTGCAGTGCCAAGTATATCATAGTCGCTCCAATCGACGAAATTCACTCTTTCTTGGTAGTATATAGCACTCCCACACCAATTCGTGGTAATTCTCCCATGTTCATCCTTGAACCAGCTGGTACAACTCGGATCTGCGTACGTGCTCTTTCCCAATCTCTCTTGCACCTCTGAATTGTAGCGGTCCACAACCTCTACTTTCGGCTCCAACCTCAATGTCTTGCCTTTGCGTTTCGAGTCCAGCACGGCACTGATTAGTGTCTTGATGTAGAGGGACTGGGCTTCGATTTGGAGTATCAAGCTGTTGTACGCCAGATTCGTATTGGGCCCGTAGAGCATGGCGAAGTTCGGGAGAGAGGGGACTGTGATGCCCAGGTATGCGCTCGCGCCGTTCTCCCATGCCTCTGATAGTGAGTGCCCGCCCGAACCGTAGATACGGATTGGATATAGAAACTTCGTGGTGCGGAAACCAGTCGCTAGAATTATGCAGTCGAGTTCATGATGAGTTCCGTCGGCCATTGTGATGCCTGTAGGCGTGACTTGGGAGATGGCAGTGGTTTCGAGAAAGACGTTGGGTTTGGTCAAAGCAGGGTAGTAGTCGTCGCTGACTATAATGCGTTTGCAGCTGAAAGGATATTTCGGCGTCAGCTTTTCGCTCAGTGAGGTGCAACAGTCGCCGGTGAGTTGAGTGTGCATATGATTGTGAGACACATTTGTGACAAGTGAGTGTTTGGCGCTGGACGGGTCAAAGGCGGCATCGAAGATAGATTCGCGAACGTCCATGAGGCTGGCTCGGTACCGTTTCCTGACAAAGGGCACGTATTTGTAGATGGCCTGTCTCGTTGGACTTATAGCATGGTCGTGCCGTGGCATTACCCAGGCGGGTGTCCGTTGAAAGACAACCAATTGAGAACATTGTGGTGTTATCTCGGGTATGATTTGAGCTGCCGTGGCTCCCGTGCCTATTATCCCTACTCTTTTGCCTCGCAAGCTGTAGTCCCAGTCCCAACGCGCCGAGTGCATGATCTTTCCATTGAAAATATCGAGGCCCGGTACTTCAGGGTAATGCGGCTCGTTGAGCTGACCAACTGCAGAGACCAGAAAGTCTGAATTTATGGTATAGGACTCCCCAATCTCTGCCTCTTTCCCACCAATCCGTTTTATCCTTGTCCGCCATTTGTTGTTGGTGTCGTCCCAGCGAGCCTCGTCCACCGCTGTATTGAAGCGTATATGCCTATAAAGCTGGTACTTGTGCGCGACACCGATCAGATAGTCTTGTATCTCCTCTTGTCCGGGATATTCGCGTGTCCATTTGGAATTTGGTTCGAAGGAGTAGGAATAGAGGTGGCTGAGGACTGCGTATTGTCAGCAAATCCTCCACGGAGAGCGGTCAAAGTCAGCGCTGGGGATAAGATGAAACGCACCATCGCAACAGCAGCCCGGATATATGTTATCGTTCCACGTTCCGCCAACTTGGTTGCCCTTTTCGACGATGACAAAGTTTCGTCCCTGGCCGTCTTTGATCATATCGATGGCGGTGCATAGCCCTAAAACCCCAAGCGTCAGCGTACATAGACTCTGCAGTCAGCCACCTTGCTGCTGCATCACCTGGGGCTCGTATTCGTACCAGAAATCCCCGCTCCAATGATAAGCACGTCTGGAGAATTAACGTTCCGGCCATAGTCGGCCTTTGGGTATGCATTAGGATCTGTCATGACTTTTCATTGGACCGGAAGAATACAAGGAAGGTAGGGGATTTATGCAGGTATGAAGTGCATAAAAACAATATGTCGAGTGTGGCAGAGTCTCAATTTGGGTAAATAAGCAAAAAGGCTCGGGGGGATACGTGAGACCCAGCATTTTGAAGACTTTCGGCATCTCTGGGCCTCATGATGATTGCGTATAGGTCACCATCACCGGCGACAGAGAGCCCCTTCGGCAGTGGCGATGTGCTCATGGGGCAACTTGCTCAAAGCCCACAATTGGGCCCCAAAACTCAGGATGGTAGATCCGGTCAGTGCACGCGAACGTACAAAACAACGCCGTGGAGGTATACGAAAGAGCCTGATCCTGGTCCCTGCAGAACGCCCTTTCAATGGACGATAAGGAGACGGTGTCCATGACCTGACACAGAGTGGGTCTGTCCTGTCGCCCTCAGCGAAGCAGGAGCAGGCATCATGCCACGGTCAGCATCCGAATCTGAACTTTGTGCTTTCACCAGCATGAAAGTACCCTTTACTATTTACCCTTATTATGCACACCTCGGTCATGATGCTTGTATTTGCTGCAGTTCGGAGAGTTGTTAAGACGCGAGACATGCTGAACGAATGATCGGTCGAGGTTCAAATAGAGTAATCTTGGGGTCCTCTCGGCAATCGATTTGATCGGCAACCGGCAACCGTTAGATCTCAGATCTGTTTTCAGGCTAACTTCTTAGTGCAGAGTATAGAAACTAAAGAAGATTAGGGCGCGGTTCCGGCAGTGAGAAGCCAGTAGTTCCCCGGCTTGCCTCTTCCGCCATTCCGCCACCACGCCACCAATCCTGAAGTCTGCAAAGTCAATTTTGGGTCAATTCTGAGACAATTGGGCGCAAATTGGTGACATGTAAACATATTGGAGGCTTGACGCCTGAACAAGGTCAGCTCGATTTCTCCAACTGACAAATGTGAGCAAGATAGTGATAACAGAACAGCGGTGGGGGTACGAATGTGAAGCTGATAGGCCTCAACATTCATCAAGAACTAAGGTAGTCATGTAAAATCTACTTGCGAAGGTGTATCTGTAGCCGATTTTAGGCTCGACCGAAGGACAACCTTGCTATAGCACACGTCCTCACACGTGTGTAATCTGGTCTGAAACTCAGGAGAAGCCAGCACTGGATGGAGCACCTAAAGTCCTCCTCCGTTTCGATGGCTGGCCGATGGCGTTATCAGGCGCGCAAGCAAAGCCTAAAGCCAAAGACCACACAGCCCAGCCTTGGGTAGAACTAGGATATTGCGATCACAACAATCAAGCAGAGCCCGGGATCCCTAAGAGTGGACGCCTAATGAACACCCCAGGAGGTGGTCCCCATGTCCCTTAGGTACCCTTCTATGGGGGCTTTCCAGGGGGCACCGGGTTAGCCTAGGTAAGTCACCACTGGCACACCAACTCATCCAGCTACGCTGGGTTCCCCAGTCAAACATGTGGTCCAGAATTGATGTGGATATCATGTACCTCACCTTGATAAATCCTACTACATGTGGAATCATCAGTCGATAAGACAAAAGAAAACAAAGACGACAGCAGCCTTCATACCCCTATTCTCATACAAAAATGACCAAAAAGAAGGAATATACGGCACAAGGATAATTTTTTTCTTCATCTTCTTATACACTCATCATAGAAAAGACCAAGTGCATTATAGAAAACCAGCAGGCTACGCTCTCATGACATCGTTCATACATCCGTGACCGCCAATGCAGAACTCAAACCCCCTTAAAGATCTTCTCAAACTCAAACTCATTCCACCTAACCGTTGGTCTCAACCCGGCCAACTTCCACTCTCCCCCAATCTTCCTATAGAAATGTTTAACCATAGCATGTCCATGTCCCTTGTTCTCCACAACCCTCATATCCAACGCCGTATATCTTTGATGCGCGGCTCTCAATTGATGATGGCCAACGACTTCATCGTCGGAGATCTTCTGCCATTTGGAGGCGCCGATGTGGTGTTGGGTGTGGACGAGGGGGTCGCCGACGAAACCAATGTGCGACATAATACCGACAAAATCTTCCGCAGGCATAGAGTCCCATTTGTGACCGTTGACATCTGTGTAATCAACCTATGGGTAAATGGTGTCAGTTGGTGCATTTATATCTCCAGTCGTGCTGGAAGAGGGATATCTTTCACCATAAGAGTTGGTGCAAGTATAGCGCGTAGCCTCACCCAATCCTTGTCGTCATAGCTGTCACCCCATTCGAACGTAATCTCCGAGAGGGTGAGGTAATCTGAGTCCCAAAAAAATCAGATGGGGAAATATTCTCTCGAGGTGGGAGAAAAGTCTCGATTTCATGTTGGATAACAGTCAAAGTGCGGTGTCAGGAGATGGAGCAAAGCAGAGCTTGAGCACGCACCCTCGAATGAGATTCTTGACTGTCCTGTTGCTGTTTCGACCATCGACGGAGCTAGCTCCGCTGCTGTCGATGGCTCTTCCGCCCGCGGAGGCACCAACCAGCCCGTAACCGAAGTCTCTTGCCGCTGATCTTGTACGGAATCCGTCTCTTTATGTTGTGAGTAGTCTCGCGGTACTCCTACCGTGCTTTCTGCTGGTTGAGGGTCTACCATGGAAGAATCTGCGGTGACCATAGGGTTTCGTTGCATCGCCAGGTCTTCTGGTGCGAATCCTTTGGTGATACCTCTTTCCGCGGTTCGTATCCTTGGTGTAGGCGGCTCCGCTGCGGGTGTGTCTGTTGGGGAGGATCTTCTTGGAGGAGTCTGTGTTCCATGAGTGCTTGCTGCGGGTTCTTCTGTTTGCTGCGTTTCCGTCGACAGCGTGGTTTTTGAGGGCTCTTGTGGAATGGGTACAATCTCGCCATCTGGCATGAATGTATCTTCTTGATCCAGAACCTTGCTGCCACTGACAACGCTCCCTGTTGATGTTGCTGGGCTAGTATTGATGATCCCTGCCATACTTGTCGTTTCAAAATAAAGTTAGGCCCAGGATCACTAACAACAGCTAAGGAAACTGATACCAAGCCTGCCTCTTACATAGTAGCCCAACATGAACAACATCGACATGGATGAACTGGTATTCCCTCTCTGCCAAGCTCCCCTTGAAGCCTTGTCCGTTCATAATTGTCCCGCGCCAATAGTATGATTGGGCGCAAATTCTCCGAGATCCCTACTCCGAGTCGTCCCGCTCGGTGAGTGTCTTATATAGCGTGAGCGTAGTGCCTCTTCTAGCTTGCACACGCATCTCCCTATATCATCTTAGATGACGCGTTCAATAATTTTGAGTATTCTTTGCCTGCGCAATGTGCACCGAACGCGCCTCCGATTGATTTTGTTCGGGCAACGCCGATTCGGTCATCGAAAACTGCGTTTAGCATGTTTCTGGCAATCCTCCTGGGTGGGGGAAACTCTGAAACGTGCTTCTCGGTCGGTATAGACGTTATGCCGTCAACACGGGAACGTGGGTGTTGCCGTTCGGCTGTCAGCCTCACCGCGAGTGCGAGGCCCGAAGAGACAAGATATATGCGGCTACCCACTTTGCATTTTCCAGTGGATAATTTCTTTTATCGAAGATATAGACTTGCTGCTTCTTGTCTTGATACTTTAATCTCCTACTACGTCCGCAAAATCATAATCGTAGATATTACCAGCTCCAACCATTCCCAATTCGCTTTCAACACTCTGCAAAATGCCCGACTTGTCCACAAATGCTGTTGAAGCGCAAACTTCTAACAAACAGCCGTCGATGGAGCAGCCATCCACCTCAGTCGCACAGCCAGCTCTCGAGGCTCCAATGCCTCTCACTGAGCCACCATCCACCGAAGCACCCTCCAATCCCCCAATGGACGGAAAGCCCATCGACGAAATCCTCGTCGACGCACCCATGACAAACGACCACAGCACCAATGGTCACACCAACGGGCATACCAATGGCGAGGCAGCCTCAGACAAGATCCAGAACGTTCACACCGCCACTGGATACACCACAAACACCTATACATCCCAAGTCCCCACAAACCTCACTGGCAAAGTCGCCTTGGTGACCGGTGCTTCCCGCGGCATCGGTGCCGGCATCGCCCTCGAGCTCGGACGCCGTGGCGCTTCCGTCATTGTCAACTACGTCAAAGGTCTCGATGGTGCCAACGCAATGGTGCAACAGATCGAGGAGATGGGCAGCAAAGCCTTCGCAATCCAAGCAGATGTTTCGAAAGTGGCCGAGATCACGAGACTGTTTGAGGAATCCAAAGCCCACTTTGGCAAGATCGACATTGTGTGCTCGAACTCGGGCATGGAAAGTTTTGACGCAACCGAGGAGATCACCGAGGAGCGTTTCGATCTTGTCTTTGGTTTGAACCTTCGTGCCCAATTCTTTGTTGGCCAACACGCCTACAAATATTGTGAGCCGAACAGCCGCTTGATCCTCATGTCATCGATCGCTGCAGGATTGATTAGTGTGGGGAATCACGCCCTTTACTCCGGGTCCAAGTCCGCTGTGAATGGCATCACAAAGTCATTCGCCAAGGACTTTGGCAAAAAGGGTATGACTGTTAATGCGATTGCTCCTGGAGGAGTAAAGTCGGACATGTTCACGCAGGTTGCGTGGAAGTACATCCCTGGTGCAGATGGAACTTGGCCGGCTGAGAAGATTGAGAATATGATGGCGCAGCATTGTCCACTGGGCAGATGCGCGTTACCTGTTGACGTCGCGAGAGTTGTGGCGTTCTTGGCAAGCGAGGATGGTGGTTGGGTCAATGGTGAGTTGAAACTTTCCGCAGCCGATTTTAGCTGCTCTCTATGTGATTGCTTTGCCTACGCTAACCTGAGTAGGCCAAATCATAACAATTTCAGGCGGCTCGGGACAGTGAGGGCGTGAGATGAGAAGGTTTTAACTAGGGTGAAGTATGCATGGTGTTCGGGGTGTCTATCGCTCCAAGAAAATTTTTTCTTCAGTGTACTCCGGTGTATATCAAGCTCCGTTGATTAAATCTTCACAGATGCCGAGATTAGAGATTACCTTATACCTAAGCTATAACGCTATCATAGTCATTTCAAGGCTCCCCCCTTGCGCATTTGCAAGAATTCAACAATGTAATGCAGGTTCTTGTCCAAATAAGCCGTCAGCGCATCATACACACTAGTTTCATCATCCTTCTCCGCTTGCTTCTCACGGAATCGTCGCGAATACACAGCTAGTATACTCTCCACCTTGCGCAATTCGAGTAACAGAATCTCTATCTCTAGCAACTGCCTATTCTCCCCAGTGACCGTGTATGCACCGAAGGCCAGCTGGGCCGTTGCGTGCATGCTAGTGCTTGGCCCAAACCTAAGTAAGCAGGCGGCCCTGTACAGTGACATCACCTTTCCGAAGATTGTAGCCAGCATCATTGTTGATATTGAACGTCCGCTCTTCGAGACACAACTGCCACACTCTAACATTGTGGAGCAGCTTTCCATTGCTTCTCGGTTTATGGTAAGGACGATGTCGAAAGGTGGGCCACCTTGTTGCGTGGATGACAAGAGGCATGAGTGGTTGTGAAGAGACTGGAGTACCTGAAGGCAGGCAGCGAAACAGTCGCATGTCTGTCCTCCTTCTGTAATCTGTCGACCCGGCTCTTGGTTCGAACTGGTGTTGGTGCTGTTGCTACTCTTGTGGGATACAGGCGGAGGTGGCGGTGCGGATGGACGCGGCGTGGTCTGTGCGGGTGTGGCGCGACCCATCGGCAACATGTCAAGAGGACTTTGGAAAATGGGATTTCGAAGATAGGGGTTCTCTTTAGTAGTCCAAGCTGGACTGGAAGGAAAGTGGTCTGTACTGTTGAGACCGGGAGATGGAGGAGCTGTGGCGAAGTCTGGGTACGGATTTGGCCCAGATGAATGCATGAAATCCATAAAGTCGCCTTGATAGAATGGTGGCGTTGGAAGGAAGTCGGAGGTATCGAACTCGTCTCCTCCATCTGTCGCAGTCGAATTACCGTCCATGATCGGAACTGGTATAAGTGTAGTTTCTTGTAGCAAAGGTGATGTGGTGCCGCCTATGGGCCCTTTATTGGGGTCCAAAAGAGAACGATCCGCTTCGTCGAGAAGAGGGTACATCAGTCGAGTGAGGTATGTGGCTGAGGGCGGGAGGTTGCTCCTAGGTGTTCTTGGACTACCTGGTCCCTGACTTCTATCGTTCGCTTGCGCTGTTGAGGTGTTGATAGATTTGGTGATACCGTTGGAATTGCGATTTCTCTTCCCTGATCTCGAGGAAGGGCTGTAATTGCATGGCGCTCCATTGCCGAGGCAGCGTCCGCAGAGTGGTCTTGACTTACTGCACTTGACTTTGGCAATGAGGCAGCTGTCACAAGATTTTCGAAGCTTTGGAGTTTTGGGCGGTGTCGACGTTGACTCAATTTGGTCAGGCATGGTGAGGCAAATTTAGGAGTTACCTCCGCTCGCTTCGAAATCTTCTAGAAGGTTTTGAGTTGAAAGGGGCCACACGGTTGATATTCTAGGGGAAAGATGATCTACAGGGCTCGGACCCTCGTTAGCACCATGGGTGATCCCATAAGCGCACAGTGGTACTAGGTGGGTGGATTAGTATCGAGGAATACTATCTCAACATCTATGACGGACATAGAGATCGATATATGCGACTGCTCTTGGCATGGTGCAAAAGCCTTCATGGGGCAACAAGACAGAGTTGGAAAATGTACACGGTACTTGAAGGTCAGAAAGAGGGTAGCAGTATGTTCTGGGGAAGGAAAGAGGCAGGATAGGCTAATCGTATAGCTGAAAATCTCCGGAATGTCAGCTACTGGAGACCAAAATGGATCAGGACTACGAGTCTTGAAAACAGCTAAAGTTACCTAGAAAAGCGCCTATCTTTCTGCTTTGAATGTCTTGAAGGACGGTGAGGTCATGAAGGCCCAGGATTTGGGTCGAGATCAGGAAGAAATTTGAGGCTTGTTCGATTGTCGACATCCCACGCTGTAGCTGCAGCACAGTGGATCCAAGCAGGTCCAATGGAGGCTTGGACCCTTGCATAATCCACGGGCAAATCACACAATAGACAAGGAGTGGAAGGATGTGATTGGAAGATGCGGAAAGCAGCATTGTAGATACAACTATACGAATATAGGCATCCAAACAGATGTGCTCCAGTAGAGTTGGTGGGACGAGGGGCACCTTAGAGGGGAAGGAGTTCCAAGGAAGGATGAGCCGTAGGAGTCCGCTGTTTTCGCGCCTGTGAGAGCGAGTGGGGGCGAAAAGAAGGCTCCCCGTCTCCCGGGGCTCTGCCTTATTAGGCTCAAGTTCCGCTTAGTCATTGTTTTTGTTTAGCGTGTTATCTAATCCTCTGCGCTAATTCTTGCCTGCTGCAATCAAAAATAACACTATTGCGAGTCATGATGCCGGCAAATTCATCGCTGTCACCAAATCTTCCATATTCTTTCCCACCCCCCCCCCCTAAATCTCTTACATCCAGATGCAGGTAATCGTATCAGAATACTGTTGCCACGTCCTCAGCCACGACAGGTATCCACAAAGCCAAATTGGGACGATGCTCTTGAATTCCAGCCATGTCTCCGGTTGCAGATTCCTGCATAATCGACTGTGTCGCGTATCTGATCCCTCGTTTTTTCTTCGCGATTGGGGCGCGAGACCTGTACGATCCCGGAAGCAGGTCTCGGTCAATACAATACATGACGATGCCTCTACTTCCCCAAATTCCCCCTTCGGCAACTCAACAAACGTTGAACGGTAAGGAGTAACGTCTATCACCGACAATTCAGCCTGAAATCGCGAACGTTACGTTGTCGGTTATGTTTTTGGCCCTCCCTGACCCGCTTAGGTCCGATAGACCTACAAATTTTGACCGTTGGCAAGAGTCTGGTCGTTTACTGCTTCTTCAGCAAGGGGCGAAAGTCACTTTGTCGGTAATACAGTCGTCGGTGATTCGAATAGGGATTCGATAGTGAATCCAATGTAGCCATGTATCTCTTTGAGGATAGCAGCTCGAACACCGAGGTGCTCGAAGCGGAGTGGCAAGCCAGCGGTTGGCTCTTGCTCAGGGCTGACAGTATCGATGATGCTCCACCATGGCTTCAGCCAAGGTCGAGGCTCTGAATTCTCAGCACGTGACAAGTAGTGGTGACCTGTGGAAGGGGAATAGCACGGCAATCACCCCTATCTAAAGGATGTTATAGACGCAAGGTGTGCGATGAAGGTCCGATCTCAGTATCCCCAGACTTACTGTACAGCATTCCGCAAAGATGGTTGAGATGCGACTCCTCCTATTTGGAGACCAGGCATTGGTCAACCGGGCTCACATTCAGAAGCAAATTGTGGAAAGCAGAGAGGACCCCTTTCTCAGCCTGTTCATCCAAAGGTCTAGCGATGCTCTGAGACACGAGATTGCCCAGCTGTCTCCTCTGGAGCGAAGAAACATCCCAGACTTCACCAACATCGCCGAACTAAATGATCGAACAAGCTTTGACGAGACCCACGAGGGCGTGCAAAATGCTCTGCTGTGCATCTCCCAGTTGGCACATTACATTCAGTAAGTTTTTGGAAATTGGATCTCGGAGTGATTTTCCTGACTTATTCTAGGTACTCCAGTGCTCTCCGGGGCCGATCTGATATCATCTCGGAGCTATGCGTTGTTGGCGTATCCGCCGGTCTGTTGGCCGCCGCTGCAGTGGCACTATCACCTGCGACTCCAGCTCTGATACCTCTTGGAGTCGAGGTTGTTCTCATTGCTTTCCGAATCGGTCTTCTCGCCAGGTCTACAGCAGCACATGTAGAGCTGTTGTCTGCAGACCATAGCAATCCAAGCTGGTCTTATGCTGTTCCTGGAATGATGGAGTCTCAAGCGAAAGCTGCTCTTGCCTCATTTCATGAGGAGAAGGTGATACCTTCAGTATTACCCAACCACGAAGACTTTTGCTGACTTGTTCCAAAGACCTTACCACAGTCCAATCACGCCTACATCAGCGCTTGCTCAGCTGATTATGTGACCATCAGTGGTCCACCAGCAACGTTAAGGCAACTCTTCGAAACATCCACTTCGATAACCTCCAAGTTTGTTAGAATGTCGGTCTACGGTCCTTACCATGCACCTCATTTGCACAAAGGAATCGACTTCAGCCAGTTTCTACGATCCACTGACCCCAAATTTTCCAAAATATTGAGCACTTACAAGCTCGCTCTACCTCTCGTATCATCAAGCAGTGGTGACTGCTTTGACGAGAATCTCAATGCACCCACAGTACTCGCAGCAGTCATCAAGGATATATTGAGTGAACCTCTTAAGCTGCAAGATATCGTCGCTGGATGCACAGATCTGGTGAATGCTTCCGAATGTCGGAAATGTGAGATTATTTCTCTTGGTCCGAATGACTCTGAGAGCATGTTAGCGAAAGCTCTGAACTCGGGGACCAGTGCTCAAGTGACTCTTCATATCAATTCAACGGCCGAGATATTATCCGAGGGATTGCTTGCTACCGGTGATGCGCCAAGAACATCAATAAGGCCAAAGCTCGCTATTGTCGGCATGGCAGGCAGGTTTCCCAACGCTGCCGATCATGAAAAGTTCTGGGACTTACTAGAAGCTGGATTGGATGTTCACCGAAGGGTATGAATATCCGAAAGCGCTGCGTTTATTTTTGAGATGACACTCATCTGTTCCCAGGTACCAAAAGATCGATTTAACATCGACACCCATTACGACCCCACAGGAAAGATCCGTAATACAAGCCATACACCGTACGGTAACTTCATCGACGAGCCTGGTCTCTTTGACCCACGCTTCTTCAATATGTCGCCTCGCGAGGCTACCCAGACGGACCCGATGCATCGACTAGGCTTGACAAGTGCATACGAAGCTTTGGAAATGGCAGGTTACGTGCCAAACAGGTCTCCATCTACAAAGCTTGAACGTATCGGAACTTTTTATGGCCAGACCAGTGACGACTGGAGAGAGATCAATGAAGCTCAAGATATCGATACCTATTTCATCACTGCTGGTGTGCGAGCGTTTGCGCCTGTAAGTTTTGCCGTCAACGTCATTGCCTTTTCACCTAATGACAAATGCACAAGGGGAGAATTAACTACTACTTCAAGTTCAGCGGTCCGAGTTTCAGTGTTGATACGGCCTGCTCCTCCAGCGCAGCGGCCTTGCAACTTGCGTGTACCTCTCTTTGGGCTGGCGATTGCGACACAGCTGTCACTGGCGGTCTTAACGTGATGACGAATTCTGACATTTTCGCTGGACTAAGCCGAGGACAATTTTTATCGAAGACAGGGAATTGCCAGACGTTCGACAATGACGCAGATGGATACTGCCGCGGTGACGGTATTGGCAGTCTGGTCATAAAGCGACTTGACGATGCCTTGGCTGACAATGATCGCATTTTGGGCGTTGTTCTCGAGACCGCCACCAACCACTCCGCGAACGCAATCTCAATTACACATCCCCATGCACCAACCCAGGAAGTCTTATTCAAGAAAGTTATGGATGATGCTGGGGTAGACCCTCACGATGTCAATTACGTCGAGATGCACGGCACTGGCACTCAGGCTGGCGACGGCACTGAGATGAAGTCCGTCACAAACATCTTTGCACCCGTCTCTCGTACAGGAGAACGAAAGAAACCACTCCATCTTGGCTCCGTCAAGTCCAATGTCGGCCATGGTGAGGCTGTGTCTGGCGTAACTGCTATGATCAAGTGTCTCCTCATGATGCAGAAGGATACTATTCCACCCCACTGCGGGATTAAGAAGACTATCAACCAAGGCTTTCCCCAAGACTTGAATGCACGCAATGTACACATCGCCTTCAAGCCAACGCCACTGGTGTCACGAGACAATTCGCCTCGAAGAATATTCATCAATAACTTCAGTGCTGCGGGCGGGAACACAGCACTGCTTCTAGAAGACGCGCCTTCGAGACCCGCTCCAAAATATGATGGGCGAGGCGACTGGGTCATTGCAGTCTCAGCCAAGTCGAAGTCTGCGCTTCGAAACAATGCCAAGAATATTGTCCACTACATCAAGAAGAATCCTAGTATCCGCCTTCCCGATCTATCATACACGACTACTGCTCGCCGCATCCAGCACAATTACCGCATTGCCATTAGCTGTGACAGCTTGAGCAAAGCCATGGATGCTTTGGCATCGAAGCTCGACGACGCAATTGAGCCAGTGTCTAGTGTCGCGCCGAGTGTTGCCTTCGCTTACACAGGACAAGGCTCGCACTATACTGCTTTGGGCAAGCAGCTCTATGATCTCTCCAAGCACTTCCGCGTTGACCTGCAAAGTTTCGACGCAATTGCTACTAACCTGGGTTTTCCGTCATTCCTCGCGTTGCTCGAGGGTGATGTCGAGGCTAAAGAGCTATCACCATTAGTGGTCCAAGTAGGGCTATGCTCCATCCAAATGGCCCTCACACGCTTGTGGGCCACTTGGGGCGTCAAGCCAGACGTCGTGATCGGTCATAGTCTAGGTGAATACGCTGCACTCAACGCGGCAGGGGTCATATCAGTCTCCGAGACGATCTACCTGGTTGGCGAGCGGGCCAAACTCCTACAGGAATCCTGCACCGCCAACTCGCATGCCATGCTTGCTACCAAGTCTTCAACTGCCCTGTTGCGGGAACACTTCTCAGAGTACCCAGGAGTCGAAGTTGCTTGCGTTAATGGTGCCAGGGGGACTGTTCTCGGTGGTACTGTCAGCGACATCGACAAAGTCGCTGAAAAGCTGACAGCGCAAGGCACGAAATGCACCAAGCTCAACGTGCAATATGCTTTCCACTCTTCTCAAGTCGATCCTATTCTTGTCGAGTTCGAGAGACTTGGCAAATCCGTCACCTTCCACAAACCACGGATTCCTGTCATCTCTCCACTCTTAGGCAGTGTCCTGAGCGAGAGTGATAGTATCGACGCGCATTATTTGGCTAGGCACGCTAGAGAGACTGTTGATTTTCTCGCAGGTATAGCGGCCGCTCAGCAATTAGGTCTTGTCAACGACCAGACTGTTTGGCTCGAGCTAGGCCCGAACCCCGTCTGCATGAGCTTTGTCAAGTCTGAGCTTGGCCGTGATATTGTGACTGCTTCTTCGATTCGTAAAGGCGTCGCTCCTTACAAGACTATATCCGAGAGCTTAGCAATTCTGCATACGGCTGGTCTATCAATAGATTGGAACGAATATCATCGCGACTTCCTTGAATGTGTGCAGATGCTGGATCTACCTGCGTACGCCTTCGACAACAAGAACTACTGGATCCAGTATACTGGAGATTGGAATTTGCACAAGGGACAGGTTATCGGTCTTGCCGCATTACCAGAAGCAGAGGTGCCCAAGCTGTCGACAACAACAGTTCACAAAGTTGTTTCCGAAGTCGTGGAAGTCAACAAAGCAACAGTGGTCATTGAGTCCGACATCTCTCGCCCGGACCTGCTTGCAGCTATCAGTGGCCATGTTGTCAATGGAACGGCACTATGTCCGTCATCAATCTACGGAGATATGGCAATGACAATTGCAGAGCATTTATACAAACTTCTCCGGCCAGAGACAGAGACTGTCCATATGAACGTCTGTCACATGGAAGTCTTCAAGCCTTTTATCGCCAACGACGAGGGTGGAAAGGGCCAAACACTGCGTTTGACAGCCACCACGCCCGACATTGGTACTGGCAGGGCGAACCTCGTCTTCAGCAGTGGATCTGGCAAAGCCGAGACGCAGCATGCCAAATGCCACGTTGACTATGGATCTGGCGCCATGTGGCTAGCCGAGTGGCAGCGAAGCGCATACCTTCTCAACGGCCGTATCGATGGGCTCAAGAAATCTGCCAACTTTGGTAAGGCTCATCGCATGCTTCGAGGGATGGCTTACAAGCTGTTCGGCGCCTTTGTGGAATACGATTCGAAATACAGGGGAATGGAAGAGGTAATCTTGGACAGCCCGGAACTAGAGGCAACCGCCTCCATCACCTTCCAGACTACCGAAGCCGATGGAAACTTCGTCTGCAGTCCCTATTGGATCGACAGTGTCTGCCATTTGGCCGGTTTCATAGTCAACGCCAATGATGCAGTGGACTCAAGCAAACAGGTCTACGTCTCGCATGGATGGGAATCGATGCGTTTCGCAGAGCCGCTGAAGGCTGACAAGACCTACCGCTCGTATGTGAAGATGCAACCGCTTCCTGGTAACATGGTTGCTGGTGACGTATACATTCTCGATGGAGATAGGGTGATTGGAATGTGTGGAGCTTTAAAGTTCCAGTGCATACCGCGAACGCTTCTCAACACCTTCCTCCCACCCAAAGGACTAGCAATTCAGAAGGCCCTTCCGGCCTCTCGAACACCTCCAAAGGCTATTAGCCCTAAGCCAACGAAAACGGCAGCTCGGAAAGCCACTCCAAGCCTCGGTGCAGGTCCCAATGTCACCATCAAAGTCTTGAACATCATTGCATCAGAAGTAGGGATAGATGTCTCGGAGCTCGCTGACGGCATTGATTTTGCAAATATGGGTGTCGACTCTCTGATGTCACTGTCTATCAGCGGAAGGATACGTGAGGATTTGGAGATTGACGCACCCTCATCGCTGTTCGTCGACTACCCTACTGTTGGAGGGTTGAAAGGCCATCTCCGACAGTACGACTCTAAAATTATGCCTGCTGAGTCTGAGTATGACTCTGGCTCTACAACGCCATCCTTGGATTCGGATGACAGCTCCTCAAATGATGGATGCATTGGAACACCGTTGTCGCCTCCTGGATCTCCAGGTGAACCTTCAGATGCGGACTCTCTCTCTATGATAATCCGTCAGACCATCTCTGAGGAGATGGGCGTGGATGTTCAAGAGCTTTCGGCAGCTGATGATCTTAGTGCCCTGGGAATGGACTCTCTCATGAGTCTCTCTATCCTCGGCATGCTCCGCGAGAAGGCGGGCCTTTCACTGCCAGCTGACTTCCTCGTTGACAACCAAACCATCAAAGCCATCGAAACAGCTCTCCACATAGGCCCACCAGCACCGAAACCCAAGGCACGGCCACAGCCTAAGGCCATCTCCACATCACTACCGACAAAAAGATCCACACCTATACGCGTACCTAGTTCCGTCGTCCGTGGTGCCCTTCCCAAGAGAGCTACTCCCCCTGAACGGTTCGCTAGTTCCGTGCTCCTACAAGGTAGCCCCAAGTCTGCCGAGAAGAGCTTCTGGCTGGTCCCCGACGGCGGCGGCGCCCCGACTTCATACATTTTCATGGGCGATCTTTCTCCCAAAGTAGCCGTCTGGGGCCTCACCTCGCCCTTCGTCAAAACCCCTGAAGAATTCATCATCGGTGTCGTTGGCATCGCGACCAAATACATCCAGGAGATTAAGCGACGCCAACCCAAAGGACCCTATCACATCGGTGGCTGGTCAGCTGGAGGTGTCATCTCATTCGAGACCGCGCGTCAACTCATAGAAGCTGGTGACATTGTGGAAACGCTCATCTTCATCGACACACCCTGTCCTCTCATCATCGAGCCCCTTCCCGGCACTCTCCATCGCTTTTTTGGCTCCATCGGTCTCCTAGGCGAGGGTGACGGCGCCATTGACAAACTTCCCCCTTGGCTTCTACCTCACTTCGCCGCCTCGGTGCACGCGCTTTCCACCTACGATGCTCAACCCATCGATCCCGCCAAATGTCCTAAAGTCTGGGCTATGTGGTGTGAAGATGGTGTCTGCAAGGAGCCCGAAGACCCAAAGCCCGATCCCTATCCATACGGGCATGCACAGTGGCTGCTAGAGAACAGGACAGATTTTGGACCGAACCTGTGGGATGAGTTCTTGGACTTGGCAAAGATCAATACGAGGCAGATGCCTGGGAATCACTTTTCGATGATGAAGGCGCCGTTTGTAGATAGGCTGACTGAATTTTTGAGAGAGGCACTAGTGTGAGGATGCAATGGACGACAGGAAGAAAGATGGTTTGGGGAGAAATTTTACAAAAACGCGTCTACTTGATAGACCTTGGTTGATGGTTTGCTCAGTGCGATTTGATCTTCATCTCTTATAGAACGTGTACAGATTGCCTTTGCTTTGCGTACTTTCAGCACGCTTTAGTTGATAGTAATTCATAATACTGCCCAAAGTTCGATCGCAATTACTTACGATTTGAGTAGCATGCTGGAGAAATCAAGAAACCGCCGCTGATCCAGAGAACATCTTACTTTCAAGATTTAATGCCCCGAAGTAGGGTAAAATTGCAAGCTCTTTGATCTACTTGGACGCATTCACATGACTAACTACTATCAAAGTTTGGGACTAGTCAGTATATACATGAAGCGAAGAGGATGCACGTTCTCGGACAAACACCCTTTTCAGATCCGTCACATCTTCTTGACCGCCGGCGGCATAATTCCATTACTATGCCTATGCCAAATACAGCAAGAGTATTGTAGGCAGTCATAAGGGAGTCTGAGGAGTTGAGGATTCCCCATGATAGACGACATTCGATCCTGGATCGCTATCCTCGGTTCCACTGCCTACACCAAGTCTATGTGGACATATCGATGCTAGCTGAGAATTCCTCTCTTGTACACATTTCAAGCACAAGCCAGGCGTGGCTTCGATCTCCCTCATCTTCGAGTCAAAGTCATCACGGTGTTGATATCGCGGTTCGGGGTTGACGCCGGTGGGTAGGTGAGCGGACTTCGCAAGATACTCGTCAAAGAAAGTATCCTCAGAGCCTTGGTGGGCCGGGTGATTGTATTGTTCCTGCTGCTTTCGATTGAGGCTGGATCCATCGTCATACGAAAACCTCTGCGCGGGAATACGCATAGGGATCATCCGCTGGAGGATACCTTCGATCGATACCTGAAAGATATCCAGTGGCAATAGCTTTGCACTCTGATAAGGCCGATACAAAGCTGTGTTGGGTTTATGACCTAAAGAGGTATATTCCAATCCATTGAGCTCATGCTGTATCGCAGTGCGTATGCACGTCCGGCTTTCTTCCAGCAAAACTACACGGGCCACGTTAGTTACCAGAAGCAGAATTTTCGGGATAGTTGGCTTACGAAAAGTCCTCCAAGGAATCGTGTCCGCATATTCTTGATCTGTGAGATGTAGGTAAGAGTTCCCGTAGCGAAAGATCAGAGCTCGAGTGAATATCTCGAATCCTTCAGCGTGATCAAGCAAATAGGCCGACGCCATGAGGAATCCAAGGTCTTCATTATTGAGAAGGTCTTTGGGATCTGGTCTTAGCCAATGATCGAAAGCACCTTCAAGTGCCACTAAGCAGTCATATTTGTCGCCCAAACGAGCGACAAGGAACACTTCTCGGGGATCCAATTGTTTCGGCACATAATCATTTTGACGGTGTATTATCAGACATATGAGGGTCATAGCCCGCGCATCGTCATCTGGAAAGGCTATCTCCTTGGGAGATGTTTGATTCGGTAGTTGGCCTGGCACATTCAGGAGTTAGTTTTCTTCTCCATTACGGGAAATGGGTACAAAAAGATGGTGTGTAGTAAAATATACTTTGGGAGTAAATTTGGCATAATCCTACTCCAAAACCATGCCTCGAGACTCGAGGAAAAATACAACACAGGATTTCAACCATCGAAAATTGACATTACCTTCCTTGAAATGAGGTCCAAACATCGCGCTGAAGACTTTAGATGCCGTGGTAAGGAACAGCGAATGGACTCGCAGCTTTGAGATTTGGGAGCGAGATGGGCCCACTACTAGTATCACGTCGCCATCGGGAGCAATATTGATGACTTGCTGGAAGACAGATTGATCTGGCTCCATTGCGAGCCAGGACATTCAGTTAGCTGATGAAGAGTTGACGAGCTTGAGAGAACGACTCTAATGTTTACAATTTGCCTTTCTCGTAACGACGTTCTAGACTGGTCACTACAAGAGGAACCGGGGCAGTGAAGAAAGTTTGAATTGTAGCCTGGAGTGACACAAGCTGTCAAGAGGGGAGTGTCACGTGTGCAATTTGACTAGACTAGCGCCTTCGGCGGGCACCTTTCAAGCCTCGCTCCTCAATCATACGTGCAGCGTCTTCAGAATGACGTTTTCACATCATTCTTCTCATTCAAGATCATTATCTTCAAAGTACACTATTCGTCGTAGTGGCCCTTCGATTATAGCGCTCCCCCCCCCCATGGCGGGACTTCGTGGGCCCAGCGGGCAATCGGCCTCAGTGGAAGAATGTGGAATCTCAGGTCACCGCAGTCCTGACCCCAATGTTTAAAGTTATCAAAGCTTTGAGAAAGTTTCATTTTTCAGGAAGAAGGTTTTGAGCAACTCATTGGCTTGATGCCACGTTGTTTGGTGGTGAAGTAGCTGAACATCACTCGTAGAGAACTCCCTTCCGCGCCCTTCTGGTTCGTCCACTGTCCCAAGTCTCAGTTGCCTGTTGCCATTACTCCCTTCGCCAATATCACCAAGACGAGCCCCCAATGGTTTGAGGATTCTGACCCTCTCCATCCCGTCAGGGTTGACTGCTCCACGTGGTAGATCGAAATACGGCGACTCTCGCGTTGAAGACGAGACGTAGCCAAATTAGTCAGGGCAGATTCTTTTGCTGTCGGCGTAAAAGCCTACTATTGCAGCACAAGACATTGCGAATGTTGCAATAATGGAAGCTCAGATCCGGGGTACGGAGCAGACGTAGACATCTTCAGCATTTCCGTTGTTGCAATGACTGCGACGGTTTTGAGTCCAGCTGCAAAAGCTGCACTAAAGTCCGCAGCTGTACGCACGAGTGGTATGTCTTGATGGGTCTGAAAGACGTCGCCGTCATCAGGGTTGAGATTGTCGTCGCCATAGTTTGAAGTATTGAGACTGACTTCCGCAATATACCGAGTTGCGTTTTGCATACTAGCATGGAAGAAAATTTGGGCGAAGCGTATAGAAAAAGTGTCCAAAGGAAGAAAACAGTCAAGGCTGGGCGGATCTAAATCTTCGCTGACGGTTGGATCAGGACTATAAATCTATCTCAGAGTCTCATCATCCATTTCATCCAACGGGTTCGACGAAGGAGTTGCGTTTGGGAGAAGGCTAGAAAACGCTTGAACAGTATTTGAGAGCTCAAGAGCGTGATCTCAGATCCAGAATACGGCAAATTGGATAGGCTTTGTGCAGACACTTAGCAATTCTGGGTGGTGTCGATCACTTCACAAGTAATGTTCTATTCGACATATATTTGGGCAGGCGTGGAAAGAACCGATATAAGAGTTGTGTCTGGTATTTTGCAGAAGTAGACTTCCCGAAGGATAGTGCTTCGTCGATAGATTTGCGGACAAAATATTTGGGCTAACATTTTGATGGGGTCCGATCGTAGGCCCGTTATTCTGAGCCGTGAGGTCAATGCCTTGGTACCCTGTTCAAGATTGTTGAGTGGGCATACCCACCAGATATGTGTTTTCTAGTCCCATAAGGTCCAAGGAATACCTAGAAGGGAGGGAGCCCTGCTGTTGTCGCTGCAACGGAATACATGGACATATCCCCGAGAGACGTACCGATTGCGCATGACATTTGATTGCTGATATTTCCCCAACTAAGGCAGGGACCATTGTCAGAGTTCATACCATTCCCAAGGTCATCGGCATTGGAGCTGGTGCAGAAGTGCTTTGGTTGCAGGCCAGATATAGATAAGTCGATTGGAGCAAAAGACTGGTATTCCCTTCCGCGACACCTGATACTGGGATCCCAAACAGAGACGTATATGTTGGTGTGTAGTTGCTTTGAGGTATTTGCCGCCATTCGTCGCTGGTGGTGCTAATTATCGAGACGGAATCATACCTTGGGATGGTGACATTACCCCACAAATCCATCGGACCGGTCCTCGCCGCTGGTGGCGCAAGCAGCGAGGCCGAGTATATGGCTGAGAATTCATTATACTGGGTCTCCTAGAAGATGGTACAGCCGGCAAAACCAGGCGCCCTTGTGTTGATGTAAGAGACATTAGCACCATAGGATGATCCAAGGTAGACAGAATCTTTAGTATAGCTTGACCGCCAATTGGTGAAAAGAGCCAGATGGCAAAGAGTCCTATTCCAGTAAAGTTGGAGGACCGAAGTCGCAATTGTGTTGATACTGTAGCACCGACCAACATGCTGCCCAGCAATTGTTCAAGCAGACCTAAGGCGGTATCCCGTTCTAGATACCAAGGTGCCATTTTCAGTCCTGCCGCTCCTGGAAAATGGCTGCGAAGCAAAAAGGAAACATAGCCAAAGCCTGCCTCCAGTCAGCCAAGTCTTATGTAGCATGAATACTAGTTTAGTGATGTCCTCGAGACGAGTGAGTTTGTCGAAGAACATCTTGCGCCCGTTCCGGCTTACCAGAAAGGCTGCCAGGGCTGCGAATGGCATAGGCAGAGGACCATGATAGCGTGGACAACAAATTGCTGTTACTTGTCCCCGCGGCCCTTCTTCAATGCCTGAGGATCTGGACCACACGCAGCTTCTACATGATGCGGCGAGCTACTTCCGTCTTGTTTCATCGTACTTGCTGCGTCAAAGGCTCTGTCGCTTATTGCTGCTTTCGAAAATGAAAGCAGATCTACCTCGGAGCCATATCTATTCATCTTTTGTGGCGCCTCCGCTGTGTCTCTGAGCTTGATCCCTTTCTTCTGGGTTTTAGATGGCCGAAGTCGGCCGCTCTGCTATCCCATTGAAGTTGATCGACTATTGTAAGACGTCTTCGTTCTATAGCAGGGAATTAAGTGCAACAGTATAGCAGCAGTCTGGCAACCATACGTATTCTAGGCAGAAAACAGAGCGGGCATTCATGGAAAAATACTCTTGAGCCGTACAGCGGTGAGTGACTTTTGATGGCGTAAAACAGAAATCATAGACGCATGCATTCACCCGAACTCTTTGGTGGATTCATCTTCAGCGTGCCGATCCTTGAGCCACTTTTGCCCAGAATCTAGTGGGCGATTTGCTCTCAAGCCTATTCAGGTGCATGTCCTTTACTCGTGGAAGGGGCCAAGGGCATGCTTGCCATGAAACTAGAACATTCTCTAGCTGCATCTTGATCTAATCGCCGCCAGTCAACCAACCTTCATGAAGAGTGGTTCTAGAACCTTGGGTAGCGACATGTAGAGACACTGACAAGCGTGAAAGACGGCAAATTCCGAGCAAATCCATTGTCTCAGGAAAAAAGCATTGCTCCTTCTTGATTTAGCTAAAGCACTAACGAGCGGGTCCAAAGATATCATAAGAATCTTTCCCTGCCTCACGGTGTGATCAGCTCTTCGCGGTTTTTCCATCGGTGCGGCTTCTAGCAACAAGAATTAATCACAACCTAGACACGTTCGCCTCAACGATCGACTCGAAGTACGGTTCATAGGAAGAGGGTCATCCTCGATCAGGCTACCACATTGTTTCAGGACAGTTCCCAGCCGACGGTACTCTTGACGATATGTCCTGTTATTAGATTGAGATAGTAACCTATCGCGAGAGCAGCAAGATCATCAGGGCATCGACCCATCAGGTAAATGGTAAGGCCCATTAACTTGGAACCGTGAGAACATCGACGGACTCCCGAGGAACACTTGGATCTCGACTCGGATTTGTTAAAAAGTAACCTACAACATCGAATTAAGACCCAAAGATGTCCGGATTTGACTCTGCCACGCGTTGAAATAGATTGCCTGGGATTTGCGAATTTCCATTGCAATACAAAGCGAGGTTGGGCTGGTCAAGCCTAATTGTGAAAGGTATCTCGCGGTTACACTGTACGGAGACCACCTGAGGAGTAGATAACAGTCTTGCCAAAACAGATGATCCCAAAAATCGTGTCTGATACATGAGGTCCGTTGTAGATCGCATAGAATTGTCCCCCGAAACGGCCCCCAAAAACAAGTTTTGAGCCCCCGACAAGAGCCCCGCGTCTGACACCGATCGGCAGCGCCAAAAACGTCACTGGTCACCTGCCTGTCGTGCCTTTTTGCCTGCCTGCCCATAAGGTGTAACGAAGATATTTGCTCCACATTTCACAGGCAACCCAAACATCGAAATCACCAACACAAAACAATAAAGAAGCGAAGATGTCTGACCAAAAGGAAGAAATTCACGTTCAACAGCCCGAGGACTCAGGTGACGCGCCCCAAGAAGTCAGCGACGCAGCAGCCCCAGCTGCAGAAGCTGAAGAGAAGAAAGGTGGTTTCGGTATTCCCCATCCCTCCCTTCCCCATTACCTTCCCCACTAATTCTCTCTCTCCCACCCGCAGGCTCCATCCTCTCCGCCCCCAGCAACTTCGGCAACAGCGCGGGCGACAAAATCCAAGGCACCCTCGGGAAAGTCGGGCAACCCGTAGGAACAGGGCTGGGATACGTCGCCGCGCCTGTAGGAGGGATAGTGGAGCCTCTGGTGGGGGGGCTATTCAAGGCACCGCAGACGTTTGGGCAGGCGAGTGAAATGGAGAAGGAGACTGATGCTCATAATGCGGAGATGGATAGGCCGATTGGAGGCGAGGAGCAGACGGGGAGTAACCCGCTGGGGTTGAATCAGGGAGGGCCGAAGGAGTAAAGAGTGGGTAGGGGATGATGTTATGCAGGGATGACACGGTTTTCTGGATCACGAGAGCTGTTTGATCGAATAAGACAAATGGGTGGGGGCAAGGGTTCTGCAATATGTTGCTATGCGGTTCTAAGAGACATTAGAGGTGCGATATAATTTAAATTACCACGCAAAGGCCAGTGCTCGCTCCCGATTTCAGTAAAGTCAAGCGTCAAAGGTCTCCAGCCCGTTCAACGCGCTCTCAGGGATAGCACCTGGCCAAAACTTGCCGTACCTTTAGTAACCGATCGGCTGAAAAGATGTGAGTGCAATATTTACAGGTTGATGTTCGCGATATATTATATATAACATCTGCAGAAGCGTTGCTGGCCTTATGTACCGCACTAGCGTAGCAGTGCTATCCTTATGAATACACGGAGAGGCGTATAAACGGGTGTCTGCTCCGAACAAGCATAGGTCATAGTCTACCCAGACTCAGAGACTCTTCAAACAACGAAAGCCGACTGTGTGTTGTCTCTTCTGTGTAAGCACTGCTCTCCTTAATCCCTTTCATCGGTAATACCGAGCCCTGATCATAAGACGAAAAACTAACGACGATTGCAATGTCGCCGGCATAAGTACAACATCGCGTATGTTGAGCTTGTTCTCGGACTGTCGCTGGTCAGAACCAAAGGGCGAGCCCCCGTTATAGCGTTTGTAGTCTTCCCACATGGTGCGGCTGAGGAGAGGTCGAAGGTGCGATCTGATGATAATGCAGGGGCGTAAAACTCACGTTAGGCCCTAGAATATGATTCCCCAATGCAAGTACATAGGAGAAGAGCAGGATGTCTGGCTTCAAACCTACAGAGAGACATCAGATGCTTGACCACGGCCTAAGCAAAGTGCTTAGAAGACCACGTGGTATATAAATTTTTCGTTAGGACGAAGCGCCGTGATCCTAACGATTTGTTTGCGATTCTGATAGTTTGCTACAGCTCGTTTGAAAAGAGACTCCAACTGTTCCGAACCAAAGCTTTAAATGTTGCATGCAGGGGAAAAAATGCTAGCTTGTGTGGTACAAGCCCAAGTAAGACTGAAGCTCACTTAGAGAGACGAAGCGACTCGAACCGTCTGAGATCTGACTTACAGCTTTTGAAATAGTACTATCAACAGCTGGAGCGTCTAGTGGCTATCTCGCCCAGGCCTTCAGTATTAGAAACCTCGAGATTATTGCACTTTTGGCTAATCCAGCCGAGCCACTCACGTACGAGAGCAAGCTCGCCAGTCGTAGAATCAAAAAGAGCGCCCTCAAAATTCACATTTCGTTTCCTTATGGCGTCGTATACGATGCCTTCTCGCCTCTTCTCTTTGTCGGTCCGAGAAAAAAATGGCTTTCTCAACCCCTTTCAATCTCTCGGTCATCCATTCTCCACTCGCGTTGTCCTCGACCTGCTGTACTCTAAAGACAGACCATTCCTTTACCGACTCGTCCACATGAACCTTAAAGGTCAGCACGCCCGAAGCAACCGAAGGGCACGACCACCAAAGTACCTACCCATCCACAGCCAGGACGATGACACAGCCTTCTTTCAGCCAAGTTGGCAGTGAAAAGCTTCCTCCAATCAAATTCCACGTCCACTTCATCATTGATCTGGATTCTCACATTTCCATATTGAGTATGCATACACATTTGCATAAAACAATACTGCCAGTCAGGCTTTGGGCCATCAACAAAGTAAGACTTGAGGAGATCTCCGCCGTTCTGGTTATTTGCCTGGAAAATTGCTTTATTGCCATCGTCTGAGATGCGATTGAATCTTGTCTCGAAGCATCCGGCTACGCGGAAGTCCCAATGCGAAGGAGTTTCGTGGCAAGTGACGGCTTCCACACGGAGATTGTTGTTGTGAAGAAAATAGCGGACGAAAAAGGTTTCAACTGCGTTTTTGAAGTGTTTGGAAACGAGGCGGCAGTGATTCCAAAGGTACATCTGATCTCTATGTTGCGCACGCCCTGCGAGATTCTCGATGACAATCCTCCATATCTCTGCGGGTACTTCGTTTATGTGAGACGTGACTGTCTCGGACATCTTGTTTGTAGTCAATTATGGTCAAGGGTATAATGATTTTATTTTGACGTCTTCACGTATGATCTCCATCGTACCGTGAGAATTGATGCTCGACTTTTATGATTCATCAGACAAAGTCGTGGAAACGAGGTTCTAGGCAGCAAAGCGGCAGGGTCGCCCAGGCTAAAATGCGGGTGTTCCTGGCCGAGGCCGCCTAACAAATTCCCAGGCGACACTCCCACGTCATGATCAAAATACTTGTCAAGGAGGGGGCCCTAAGCGAGATACCAAGCGAGCCCCTAAAGGGCTCCCAAATGTGGTTTTAGTCGCTGGCAGGGGGATCTCCCGGGACGGCTTCGGGGTAGCTCCAGGGCCCTCCTTGACAATCCCTTAATCATGACGTGACTCCTAGATCGGACATCGAGTAACAACTCACAGCACCTATCAATACCTGAACCTAGCATTGATGGCTCCAGTAGGCCTGGCTGCCCCCGGCGCTCCTGTTACAACTGTGCACTGGCAGAGGCATCCACTGCCCTGTCGTCAAATCACCGCACACAGTCTCATTAGGCGCCTTTAACGCATTGTTGCAAAAGCCCAATTCAGGACCAAGGCTTAGAGCAGCGGCGTCGCTAACGGTACGTCGAAGACGACGTCCACGGTGGCTTCTGCGTCGGGTACGATAGGCTTAGCAGTGGAAGTCGAGTCGGCTGGGACCTCTAGGAGGGTTGCGAAGGTCTTCGTGGGGGACGTTCATGTTGGGCCACCAGGTGCAACCCGCTACATTGGCTGTAAAAGATGGAGGTCAGCTGAGGTGTGCTGAGTGAACGGCAAATGATTGCGGAGGTAATGAAACGCATTCGGAAAAGACCAGGATGTCGGCAGAGGCGTCTCTGAAGCACTCACCTGAATAGTAAAACGCGTAGTTTGGAGCATTCAACAGCGCATCAGCTGGTGCAAGATTTGAGGCACTACAGATCTTATATTGCTCTTGATATCCATCCTGCTACTTCACGCCAGTATGCACACTATATACATAAGCGAGCTCGTGTACAAGGCCGTCCTGCTTGTTGACGCCAAGGGTGCCATCGTTCGGCGTTAAAATGTTCAGCTTCACTCGAGGGGATTTGTAGATGGATAATTGTTCCTGAAGCAGCCAAAATAGCGGGCAAAGAATGATGAGATTGTTCTGTCTTCCAGCCGCCGTACCCGCCAATTCTGCTCTGACAGTCTCTCAGCAGACCAGCAGTCTCTGGGTATTGGGACCAGTCAGCGAATTCTAAGTCACTTCGATCCAACGGTAGACGGAGGAACATGTTCAGCCAAGGGGCTTGTGGCGTATGCTCCTTGCTATCTTTCTCATCCTCAGCTTTTAGATGCATGAGGTCAGAGCCTCGTGTGAGCACACGCAGCGCCAACTGGGGTAGCGTTTTGTAGAGAAATACATTTTCGGAGTCGTTAGATGCGTGGAGTCACAGATTGAACTCGTCCGAGCGATATTCGAATAAGCCGTAGCGTCCAAAGATTCCACGATAAGGCTGCAATTCCATGACAACAACTTTTGTGACGCAATTGCGCGTTGAAGATAAGAGAGAGTTGATGAAGTGATTAGCAGTAGAGAAGTCTGCACGACTACTATAGACCCCAAATCGGTTTCGACCATAGAATAGCGGAGCGGCCTCTCTATATTTTTCCTTACAAATCTTCAGCAACGAGAAGGTCTAAGGCGCTGTTTCCGGTATCGAGATCGCACGAAGCTCGAAATCGTCGTCATCGTCACCATCCCATTATCCACCTATCTTGGCGGCGTCGTCGAGGTCATCTAACCATGGTGTCATCACCGTCACCATCTAGCTGGTCGTGCTCGTCCATTTGTTGTCTTACTCTACCTCAAAGCAGCGATGTCTACTCAGTTGCAATCACAGCAGCCTTTGACTCTTCAGCCTCGAATATGAGGCATGAGACAAGAGTGACAACCTGACCAATACTAGCCAACGTATAGTTCATCACCAGATACCCGACCCCGAAGACCCTTGGCTTTTGCGAACCAGATCATGGCAGTTTAGTTCCTAGCCGGAGAAGCCAGTGAATGTGGGGTTGTTTCTGCTAGCTTGTGATGCTCCGACAACACAGTAAAGGGTCAGAGAATTCCTGCATAGGTTTCGATCTGGTATTTTGACTCTGGATACGTAGCGAAGATAGCAGTACCAATCATGCGGCGTCTCCCTCGGTCCACATGGCTTGCACTTGCAAGCCCAATATGTGACAATCTTAGGCGCCAAGGTAGTTTAACTGGCCACAGAGCAAAAATTGGCTCTAAAAGTCATTTCGAAGGTTTAAAAGTGTAGACCATGACTCAATTTGGAGGCGCTCCGTAGCTCTTCAACACGTGAGTTGCGTGGTCTTCGGGCTCCAAGAACGGTCACTTCCAATGACCGCTTCACCTTCTACATTTTGTGGTTCCCAAGAGCGTGGCGAAGGTATCTACTTCAAGCGATCCATTGGTAAGGCCCAAAGGAATTGGTCGCAACTAGGGAGGCGATAGAAGAGATGATGTGGAAGAAACGCAAAGACTTTCTCGGATAGCTTGGCAATGTCTTGGCAATGTCTTGGCAGCTCAGACACGCTAGCTGTAGGAGCGCCGACCTCGGACTCGTTGTACACCAAAGACCTCCTCCCTAGTTGTACTACGAAGTGCCTCTTCCCGAGCTCCATCATCCCTGACTACAATGGCTTCTCCACCCAGCTTCTCCACCTGCTTAACACTGCCCCCAGAGATCTTGCGCCTCGTCCTCCGCAGCTTTAGCTCCTCTCCCGATGATCTCATCTTTTTATGGACCGACTGCCGCCACGTCTCCCTGCACTTCAAGCGCGAAGTCGAGGAGCTGTTCCTCTCTACCCATTTACGTCGGATCCTCATCGATTTCCACATGACCTCTCGGTACTATAGGGCCGAGACCTCTGGTACCCCCGTACTCGTGGGCGCAGAATCAAGTGACGGATTAAGCGAGACGCTAAATTTTGAAGTATACGCATCCAGGCTTATTATTTAAACTGCGCACGCAGTCTCTATTTTAATAACGTATAAAGTAGTAGAAATTAAGGCTATATATAAACGCTATTCTAGATTAAAATCTTAACGCCACCGAGTTATTATTTAGTCGAAAAACTACGGTTCTTAATTATATCCCGGCACCGTTTAGGTATAGAATATATCTACTTTATATAAACCTATTACTCTATTAATTAAAGTTATTTATACTTCGCCGCCGGTTATATATTTTTCGAGGTTAGGATTATTCTTTTATACCCCCGGATCTTCTATTTTATCCGTTTCTATATATATTTATCCGGGTTTAAATTAGGGTTATTTAATAACTATATTAATATCTCGATCCTATACTCTTTTGACTATTATAATATTTATTTAAATCTATAAATCCCGGCCCCGTTTTATATAAATATTAAATATAGTCTTATTAATAAGGGGTTAATATAATAATATATAATATAAAAAATATTAATTATTCTATCGAGGATTTAGTTTTAATATATTAGAATCCTAGAGTTACCCTAGTCCCGATAGGGCTAGCGGTAGGGCTTAGCCCGTCGTTTTAATAAATATTTATAATAATATTCTTACTAAAGTCTACCCCGTAATAGATCGTTTAATTTAAAAGAAAGAAGTTAACGCCCTCGTTAATACACTTATATAAATAATAACGTAAATAGCGTCTATATATAGAAGTAAATAAATAAATAATATATATTTTAAATTATCGATTAATTACGGGTAGGCCCGTAGAGTTTTAAAATTTAACGTAGAATTATAAAGTTTAATATTAAAATCGCGATAACGAGATAAAACGATAAGGCGGTATAGAGATAACGTAGATAATTAACAATAAGAGCTATAATATTAATAAAATAAAAGCGTATATATATAATATTATAGGAGTATTAATACTAAAGAATTAAAGCCCTAAATATATATTAATAAAATAAAATTTTAATATAAATCTAGGTTAAATCTAGACTAGATTTAAATAAAAGTCGTTTAATAATACTTTTAGAATTAGAATTATTTTAGCGCGGAGCTAGTCCCGATTCGGTTAAGTAATTATATAATTCTTATATTATCCGAAGCTCTTTCCTATATAAATATACTATTTAATTAAAAAGTAACGATAACGAGAAGTATATATTTAAGTCTATATAAAGGAGTATATAAATAATACTATATTAAAATATTCGGGTCATATAACTCTATATACGACTAGGCGAATAATTTAAAATTATTAAAAAGTAATTTTATTAATTCTCGATATAGTACCTCTTTAATATTATTATAGTACCCGTACTCTAAATAGAGCTCGATAAATAGATTTAATATAACAATTATTTCTTAATAAAAGTAAATAAAGAGCGATAATATAAAAGAGAAATATAATTATACTTCTAAAGTTATCGACCCTAGAAGAAGAATTTAATTTAGTATTTAATTTATTATTTATATTCCTTAATAAGTTCGCCCGCGAAAACGTTTTTAATATTTATCTAACGGTCCTATATAGATCCCTAGCCTTTCTAGGATAAAAGGTATTCGGTAGCGTAACCCTTCCCCTTTTTAATAACGCGTTTATCGAGGATATATTTTAGTTCTTATTCTAGCTTTAAATCGTCTCGCTCGGTTTTTATTACTTTAAAATTAATAAGCCGTAAACGCTTAAAAGAGTCCTTATTTAATAATAAATACTACTCTAGTTATACTATTAAAAATATATTATAAATCTTCTAATTTTCCGGGATATTAAGGCGGTATACGAGTCTACTAATATAGTTAAAAACTTTAAATAACCTAGTTATTTATTAACCGTATTTACGACTAGTAAATTTATTTATTAGAATATTATAATCTTTATATAAACGTAGTAAAACCTAGTCTCTTTAACGGAAGTAATAAAAATAATAAATACGATTATAATACTCTTTATCGTATATTTAAATATAAGTAATTATATCCGAAGTTTAAATATATATTAATTTCTTTAATAAAATATTATTCTCCTAACTTCTTAGGTCTAACGCGTTATTAATAATAAAATCGAAAACTACTTTATTTAGGGTATAGTTAATGAGCTAGGAGAATATATTATTATATTATATAATTATAAAAGGTAGTACCTCTTCTTAGGTTTTAAAATTTTATAAAATAACGATTTAAAATCGTAATATAATTTTAATAGTTTAATTTATATACTCGCTTAATTTATCCGTTTATAGATAATAAATAATAGAAAATATTAAATTTACTTTAAACTTATTAAATAGAGTCTTTTATAAAGTATTTATAAACTTCTAGTCGCGGTTGGAAAGAATAACCTTCGGAATACCCTAGTCCACTAAATATAAACGACGTAAAAGTATATATATTTATTACTCTACCTTTTATATTAATTTTCCTAGAATCGCGATTACCTTTCGGGAAAATTTATATATAACGGTTATAATATTATCGAATCCTTCCTACGAAAGGGGTAAAATTAGGATAAAATCGATAAAAATAATATAAAAAGGAGAGGGTAGTATAAGAATAAATTATAATACTCTATAAGACTTATATTTAAGAGTATTAAATAATTTAGTAATATTATAAATAATATTATAAATACTCCCCTAGTTTTTTATTTAGTTTATATATATATTAATACCTAGTTATTATTTTATAGTATTTATATCTTCCTATATATAAACTAGAATATACGACGTTAAATATAATTTTAATATATAAAGAAGGTATATATAAACGCTCTAGCGTATATACGCGATTAGTAGTTAAATTATCGGTATATTATATTAAGCCGTTATCTCCTTTCGAAAAAAAAAGATCTACGGCGTCCTCGCCGGTTTCTATATTATAGTTAAATATATAATTTATTTTAGTTTAATAGTCGTTATTCTAGTACCCTTAAAGTAATTTTTATTTAAACTACGTATTTATTTCTATTAATATATAGACTTTATATATATATATCTAGAGTATATCTAGCTCGCCTTCTAAAAAGTCCCTAACTACGTTCTTTTATTATAGTCGGGATAAGGTATCTAGTACTATATATTTAATACTAAATTTATAACGGATCTTTATATTTTAAAAATACTAAATATAATCTAAGGCCCGTATAATACGTAAATTAATCTTTACTGTAAATAAAGTAGTTATATTTATTTATTTAACTATATTAAACGTAGCTCTATAATTAGTATAAACGACTATTTTAAAAATTAATTCGACTATATACTTAACTTTAATAAATACTTATATTATTTTTATTAATTCTATTTTAATAGGTTAATAACGTATTTCTATATCCTTAAAGAGTCGGTTAAAGAAAAGAATAAATTAAATCTACTTCCGGTCGGGATAAAGGTCTTTTAACTCTCTTATAATATAATAAACTATAACCTCGTAACCGAATTTCTTATTAATATTAAAGTCGATAAATAGTTCCTTTTTAACGTCGAAATAATATAAAAAGGAAGACTTAAAAAGGGTATTCTAAATAGTTTTAAATAAACGGATCTCTTATAAGGAAAGTAATTTAAAACTAGTCTTTTTAATATATTTCTATCGCTGAGCGCCTATAGGGGGTATTTTATTTAATAACGCGGTTTTTTTATTTTATAAAGGCCTAGCTAGAGTAGTATAATTTTTAATATAATCTCTTAACTAATTAATTATTCCTAGGTACGTTTTAAGTACTACTAGTATTTAAAGAAAAACTAGTTATTTAATAATTATAAACTTTTCTTTAGAAATTAATAACCCGAACGAGTTAACCTTCTAGTTAAATAGTATAATTAACGGATAATCGATAAACGCCTTCTTAAGGTTAATTAAAATATTAAATTTAACGAATAAAAAAAATACTATATATAAGTATTAAATATAATCCTCGAGGGTCTAAGAGAATATTATAATATTATCGATATATACTCGGGCGAATACTTTATAAATATATAGGATCCGGTTTATTTATTATTATATATACGTAGACGAGTTCTTAAATCTTATTACCGTAATATTAAAAGTCTCTTAGCCGCGGTATAATACGACGGTAAATTTATATTTATCCTTAAAATATATACACTATTAATAGAAGAAATTAACCGTGTCGATAACGGTAATTTAACGATAACCCTTAACGGCGCTAATTATATTATTCTATAAAGGTAAATAATAAACGTCTATTATAACTATAATATTTAAACCTCGAATATTAATAATAGTACGGTTTTTCTTAATACCGTCTAATTCTATAGTCTAAATAACGAAGACTAGGAAATTAAATAAAGTAGTTTATATCGTTTATTTAAGCCGTCCCTAAATATATAATTTATTAAAAGTTTCGTTAATAATCTTCTAACTCTCGTTATTTATAGGATAAATATATACCGTTTTAAATACTTTATCTTCCTAGTCGGCGCGTAGTAGTATATATATTTATTTATTTTCTAGAATATTAATAAAGCCTCTTTCTATTTAAAGTATAAAGAATTAATTAATAACCTTTACTAACTCCGGTTATTTACTATGAATAATAATACCGTTTAAGAGGATACTATTCTTTATCGAAGTAGTTACCTCTATTAATAGAATAGAAGGTTAGGAACTAGTTAAATTCTTTATATCTTTACCCCTTAAAGATTATTTAAGAAGTAATAAACTAGAGTTAACGGTAATTATATTATTAAAAACGTTTTTAATAAAAGTTTCTTTATACTCTTAAAGAGGCCTTCGTATAACGAGCGCGCGAACGTCGTTATCGCCTATAGTAATACTATAGTAATTATTAAATTAAACCTCGATTACTTAGCCTAGCTTTATATTCCTAGGGATTTTAATATATTTATCCATTTTATTCTTTATAAATATTAATTTTATTCTATCGTTAACGATTCCGGTAAAGAGGTATAAATTAATATCTACCGGTTTAAAGAAGTAGTCTCGTGCTAGTAGATTAAATTTATAGACTTCGATAATTACCGTAGTTTATAGAGGGATAACTCTTATTTTCGTAATATATACCGGCCGGTTCATACTTATACCTCTTAAATAAACGTCGATAGAGTACTCTATATCGCAGCTACCGATACGGGCGATTAACCGAGATATTAATATATTAATCCCTTTAAGGGCTATAACGTCTATATTAATAAATATATTTACTTTAAAATTATCTATAATATAGACTTTCTTAGGGGCGGTTTCGGTTATTATTTTATTACCACTCTTATCTTTCCCGGGGAAGTATAAAGAGGTAACGATATATTTAAAAATAATATAATAGTTAATATTAATACCGGTAACTTGGAGTAGGGTTACTATAGTACGGATTCTAATTTTTAAAAAGAAATATACTATAAATTTACGGTCGGCGATAGTTACTCTATAACTAGTATCTTTATAACTCTTTTCTATTTTAATTCTAGGGTTTAAGCCGACCCGAATACCGGCGTATTAATATTTCCTAAACGTTTATCCTATTCCCGTATTTTTAGAAGAGTCGTAGTTTAATTTAATAATAAATTTCTATTTTAGTAATTCGTTATTCGTTTTAACTTAATAATAGGTTTCCGTATTCTCGTTTATTATTAAAAACTATTTACTTTTCTAAATAATATTTATAATTAAATATTTAGGGTAAGAGGTTTTAATAGGGTTCCTACCTAAACTTTAACTTTTAAAATATATATATAGTACGTTTTTAAAAGAGAATAACTCTTTATAAATACGGTACTCGATCTATTTAGGCGAATCGATAATAATTATCTAGTAACTAATTATTTCGTTTTATTTATTATAATAATTCTTTTATTATTAATCCTAGCTCTATTTATTAACGTAATTAATATTAGGCGTAGATTATTTTTCTATTTATAACTCTATAACACCGTCTTCTTAAGAGCGGTCCTTTTATACCTCGGTTTTATAGTAAATAATTATACGCCTAGGGGGTATTTATTATTACTCGAAATAATTAAAATTATAACTACTAGTTATAGGCCCGCGGTTTTCTTGGCGCGGTTAATAATTAAAACGATTTCTATTTCTAAAAGAGAAAGATACGTTTCTAGTATTACTACTAATAATCTATAATTAAATAAGTAGCGGTTAAATTTAACGAGGCTATTACTACGTTTAAGAGATATTTAATATATTCTAATAAACCGGATTAATAAATTAATAAAAAGTAATTTAAGGTAACTAGTTCTACTATAAACGGAACTAGTTAAATTATTAATAATTTTACTAGTTTTATTATAAGCCCTCTAGTTTAGAAGGCGGTAGAGGCCTAGTCGTTTTATTACTTCGTATTATTCCTAGTTAAACTTCTTTCTTAATATTAAATAAATTAAGGAATTTATCTAGTAGGACACTAAGTTTAGGCGGATTAATAAAAAGTTTAAAATTAAAATTAATATAATCGTAGATTATAAATATTTATTAATATACACTAGGAATATCGGCGGCCCTAATTAAATTAAATATCTTATTTATATACTACCTAGGCGTTTTATTAATATATATTTAAACGAATTTATATTTATTAAAACGAAATTTACGTATAACTTCTAGTGTCTTTATTTTAAATCGTTTAATAAAACGATTTATTTATTTAAAACTAGCGAAGGTACGTATTAACACCTTAATATTAATATTTAATTTATTCGAGAACTACTTAAGAGTTACTTTTTTAAAATATAAAGGTAGAAACTTTTATACCTCCTCTTTACCGTATTATTTAATTATATTATTAACGCGATCTTTAAAGTCGAAAACGTTTTTATATATAATATATTTTTTTAAGGTAAATAAATTATCCTTTTTATCACCTTTAAAGTCGAAGAATTTAATCTCTTCGAGTTTTAATTTATTCTAGGCGTTTACCTTAATATTAATACTATTTTAACTAATTAAACTATTTACTTTTAATAAATCTTAAGATTTTACTAGGTCTTTCTTTATCCTAATTACTAACCTAATAATAAAGGCCTAAATTTCTAGCGATTCTATAAATTATATTATTTATTCGGAATCTATAGTAGGTTACTCGGGCTCGGGAGGAGTTATAGTTTCTTCGTCTTTAAATTCGTCCTTTAAAGATTACTCCTCTTATAAGTATTAACGTAACTCTTTAATATCCCTTCGGAAAATACCGATAAACGGTATTACAAATATTTTATCCATAACCTAGGGTAGTTATATAATAGGTTATTTAAATTTAGTATACTCCGAAAGGTCGTTATTAAATTACTTCGCTTTCTAGCCCCTCTTTAATAAATACTAAAGAGGTATTTTAATAGGAGGATAAAGAGATTATATAGTTATTTAAGTAATTACTTATTTAATATTAAAAGTAACTTTTACCTATTTTAAAATATATTTACTTAATAATAAGAATTTTTATAAATAAAAAGTAAAATTAATTATAGTAGGGCTTAACTAAGTTTCTTCTAAAGTAATAACTAGGGTAATAATTAATAATAAATATTAAAAGTAATAATACTAGGCGAATAACAAGAGTATTATTAAAAAATTAATATTCTAGTATTCTTTTTTCTGCAGCGGAAACGTAAAAGATATAATTAGTAATATATTTACTAGGCTAGACATTTACCTAATAAGTAATTTATTAAAATAAATAATTATATTAATAAAAAAGAAATAAATAAAGGGACGTTCTAAATACTTAGTTTAATATTTATTATAAATACTTTAAATAAAAAGAGTACTAAATAAATTACTTTAATAATTTAATAAAGAGTTTAGAAGTACTTATTTAAGGTAGTAGAGTATAATACGAAAATATTAAATAAATATAATATAAATAAAACTCGTTATTAATACGGAGTAAACTATTTTGAATATAGTAATTAATAAAGAGTATATTAACTATTTTAGAGGTTATTTTACTATTTATAATTAATATAATCGTTTTTACTAATATAGAAGAGGTATAGTTCTACGTTAATATAATCGTTACTACTATTTAATAAAGGGTTAATATAATAGTATATAGTATAAAAGATATTAATTATTCTATTAAGGATTTAATTTTAATATATTAAAATCCTAGAGTTACCCTAGTCCCGATAGAACTAGCGGTAGGGCTTAGCCCGCCGTTTTAATAAATATTTATAATAATACTCTTATTAAAGTCTACCCCGTGATATTTATCCTTTCTAACTCCCGGTACTAGGGTAGTACGAATAATTTAAAAATCTATTTAATATAGTCGGTATTAATTATTAATTTTCTAGATTTACCCCGGTTTAAATTTAAAATAATAAATTTAATATTACTAAGAAGTAAATAAAACTCGGTAATTTATTTATTTATTATCCTACTTTAAACTATAAACGTTTAACGGCCGGAATATTTATAATATTATATATATTTTAAATAGTAGCGCTCGTTCGCTCTTTTAATTATAAATACGCGGTTACGCTATTTATTTTCGAATAAGTTTTTATCCGAAAAAATTACTTTTATCTAGTCTTTTATCGTTTAATATAAATATTCGTATATTTATTTAAATCTTTTCTTTTTATTTATCTACGAAATAAATAATTTAAGGTAAATAATATACCGTCGAAAACCTACTCTCTAGAGAGTTTTATATATATTTATATTATAGGCTTAAATCCCTAGATTTAATATTAATTTTATATAAGATTCACGCCTATTATCTACTCCATTAATAACTATCTAGATTAGGGATTTTAATATTCGTTTATCGATTTTTTTATATACGCTAGTAGTAGGGTTTTTCTAGCTACGCGCGACTCCGGATCTTAATATTCTACGCACCGTTAGGCTTAAAATTCCGGTAGCTATCGAGATTTCTAGGACACTAGCATATTATATAGTATTTATATCGATAATATATTTACGTTATAGGGTAGTCAGGTGTTTATTCGGTACATAAGGATCCATTTAGGGGGTGAGGTATAGGAGAGATAAGGGATTTACGCGAAAAGTCGCGTAAATCCGTCACTTAATTACGCGCCCATGAGTACATAGTTTTCGTGACCATGACGTGCTGACAACCTTCCACCGGACATCTCCGGACCACACGAATGCCATTTTCAGGGCTGAAAGCGAGCATGGAGCTAAGTTCTTATGTAGATTGGACGCTACGAATGGCCCCGAGGGCCTTGCTCCTGATGTATGGAGCCAGAATTTATTGCAGCATGCCAAAATCCCGAATTTTGTCTTCGACAAGATTGGAGATATGCACATTGACTGGAAGGAACTTCTGAATGTGGTGTTTGCGGAGGCTAGAAGTTTTCACCAACTATATCATATGGTGGTAAGCATCGGCCGTTTGCCACACTCGAGGTCAATTCGTATCGTACTGAGACGGACACGGCGAATCAAGATTACTCGCGAAGCGATGCAGGCTCGACTGGTCCGGATAGACTGCTTCGGATATGGCACGAAGGAGGGGAACCTCTTCTGGGCATCGATCAGTCCTTATGGGTGGAAAGAGAATCTTGAGCCAAGCCTCGAGAATGGTATGTTTGATTGAGCATAGTCCAATATAGGACAATTATCAGGTTGGAATTTGGTGGGGAGCTAGGTTTACGATGTGATACATTTCGTGGCCGATACATAAGAAACCAGTTTTTCTGATCTCTCCTGGCTTGAGGTTAGGCAAATGCACGGATTCCTGAAGAGTTTCCCAGTTTTGGTCGAGAAATAATCGCTCATCACGATATTCCCAAAGAACATATAACTCCTCGTCTGCTCGTGATGCCCGTGTCACATGGCACAACGGTGACGCTGGCGTGACTTTCGATGAGGCTGAGATATGGTTCCGTCCCTAAAAAGAGCCAAGCCTGTTTGAAGATTTGCGAAACAGGGCCCCAAATCGATACGACAGTATTCCGAAACACGCTACGGGAGATTATTGTGTGGGATTTGTTTTGACCGCCACGCGAGACTTATGCGCCTCGATATGCGCCAGCCCGCTATGTCCTTGGCCCGTACACCCAAGAGCTTGGAAACGACACTCGTAATCATCATATATCTTATCGTGATGGATTGCTTACTGGACCATGCCAGCAATGTTATCAGGGGGCAGTTTCGTCCGCAGCACAACTGTTCGAAGTGTACCCGCCAGCCCGCGTTTTGATGGCTAGCATAATCCGGATGACCAAGATAGATCATGATGAGCTATAAAGACAGGATGGCAAAATTCTTGAGAGGAATCCCGGTCCTGCACCTTGAACTTCGGCACAGTCCTAAAGCAAAATCCAGACAATATGCATATCCAAGCAAGATTAAATTTGACACTGTTAATGGCAGCATCGATATTTAATGATATTTGCAATGGGATACCAACCCCAGACACCAGAGAGCTTGACGGAATGAGTTTTGAAAAGGAGAACAAAATCCTTAGCATAAGGCTACCTCACGCCCCACCTTCAGCGCCCGAAGTGGAGCGGAGTTACTCAACCTTTGGTATGACCAGCAAAGCAGTTATGGGTACTGACATCCCATAAACTGACACACTGACGTACAGAGTCGGGAAAATTCACACCATTGCTACCGCGACGAGCTGTCGCCACTTCCGCAAACACATCATCCGAGGCCTTATACGGCAGCCCCATAATATTCGGCCAATACATGGCCTGGAACAACGCCCAAGACCCAATCGGACCCATAATACACATGCTCACCACAATAGCCGCCATGGCTCGAAACCAATGGAGAGCGAACGACCCAGTCGCAAAATTGAATATAGCCATGGGCGCCATCCAACTCACACTCTCAGGCAATGGACCAATCGGATGGGACGTGGTAGACGCTATAGCGACAAAGTTAGCCACCCTAGCCAACGAAGGCCTTGATGGTTTTTATAGCGCTGTGACTTGGGTGCAAGAGAATCCCCAAGATGCTGCTACCACTGGTGGTACAATCGTTGCTATTGGTCTTGGGCTTGCTTTGGTGGCTTTTGGTGGGGGCCTTGGGGCACTCAACGAGCCGCTGCCGGTAGATGAGGTTGCGAGACTTCCGGCGGCAGTGCAGCCTGCTGCTGAATTATTCGCTGATAACATGCTTGCGTACGTCCTTCTATCCCCTTCGAGACTGGTGGTGTGGAGATGAGCTAAAACATCGTTCATAATAGGGCATGGCAATTTGTTCATCCACTCGCTAGACACATTTTATGAGGGATCTTTTCATGCTTGGGAAGTCCGCAGCTTTGATTTGGGGACTCTATCACGAACATAGGGTAAGGAGGCTCCATTGTGTCGTTCGTCAAAAGATACCCGAGGTATTGGATACAGCGCAAGCGCCTTAAACATTGAGATTGGGGGTGGAAACTTGTCCCATCATGCTGCAGATTTGGCCTATTCTCCCCACAGTATCAACCGAAGAAAGAGGAATGCGAAAAGCCGGAATAGATGTTTTGTGCCGTCCAAAAGAGGACTCTCCCAGAAGAAGCAATTTTTCAGCTCAATGATAAGCATTGACTGCCTAAGACTCAGCTCTAAGACGCGATATAGCAAAAAAATTCCTCTCAAGCAGAGTTCTTGATATTCTCAAGTATTGAGTTGATCCAGTGCAGTATGCTGCTGGAGCCACAGTCCAGATACTCATGTTCTCGATCTTGGCCTGCAAAGTCAAGCAGAACGCCCCTAGGTGCCATATATACCTGGAGATAATCTACACACGACGGCGTGCTGACCCATTGGGTTTTCATGTTCTTTGCTCTGCTTACCAACGTACCTTTAGGAAGTCAGCTTCCTTGGGTAGGAGTACCGTTGTTACCTCCCTCACTGGGATGAATATCTATACTACTATCTTCCTTACCATTCTAGGATTCTGCGTCTACGTAGTTCTAGGGGGATTAAGAGCTGCTTTTCTCTATACGCTCCTTAACCTCCATATATTCGGAGGATAGTACTAATATAATTTAATAGGTGATCACTCTTATACCCTACTCCTTATAGTCATTATTCTTTACTTCATATTCTCCGCCTACGTAACGAATACTCAAATCGGCTCTCTATTAGCTATATATAAACTCCTCAAACAAGTAGCTTTAAAACGCCTAATAGCCGGGAGCCAAAATGGCTCCTATGTAACGATAAAGAGTAAATCCACGTTGGTATTCGGCTTTATTCAATTATGTTCCGGAAGTGGCACTGTCTTTCTAGACTAGGTATACTGGCAAAGAGCTATTACTAGTCGACCAACGACCGCTATCAGGGCATACATACTAGGAGGACTGGCTTGGTACGCAATCCCATTCGGATATACAACTATACTGGGACTTACAGCAGCGGCTCTTACAGATAGTCCAAGCTTTCTAACCTATCCAAACACTATGACATAAGCCTAAGTCAGCGTAGGTCTATCCGCTCCCTTCGCAGCAACAACTCTCATAGGCACAGGTAGAGCGGTAGCTGTACTTATCGTAGAATTCATATCTTATACCTCGGCCGAATTAATCGCCGTATCCTCAATTCTGACTTTCGACATCTATAAAATATACGTTAAATTAGCTGCTACCCCCGAACAGCTTATCTTCGTTGCCCACATCATGATATGTGTCTTAGGCTTCACGATAGCTCTTTTTGATTGTATCTAGAACGCTATCGGTATTGATCTAGGCTGGCTGTTCCTAGTCATGGGTTTACTAATCGGTAGGGCTGTCTTCCCCGCCGTATTTGCTACAAAGTGGAAAGGCCAAACGAAAGCTGGTGCCACCGCTGGAGCGGTGACGGGACTGTGTGCTGGCTTACTCGCTTGGTCAGTAACTGCCCATCAGCATTAAGGTAGTCTCAGCGTGAGCACGACAGGAATGGAGTATCCAACTAACGTCCATACCATCTGTGGGGACTTTGGCGTCTGCGGGGACTTAACGTGCCATTCGTAGGCTTTGAGGGCGGTATGGGTGATTTGGAGGATGAGGGAGGGGTTTGGGTCAAGCCACGAGGGCCTGTTGGAGGAGCATCCGCGCGGTCTCGATCTGGGGCAGGTTTTGGGGGCGGGCTTCGTGATCCTGTACCTCTGGATGATCGCGGTGGAGTGCGCGTACGTGTTCGGGTGGGGGCATGGTCTTTGCGTGAAGAGGCTGAACGACTTCGAGGGCGATCTGGGCGCCGTGATGGAGGCTCATCTACTTTTAGATTTAATGAGGGCCTTTCAGATAGGATTGCCTATGATAAGTGATGACCTCGCCGTGATCGATGCCTGTCCTTGCTCCTGCTCCGCTCCTCATATCTTCTGTCTCTTGCCCCGTCTTTATACCTTCTACGATCCCTTTCCGGCGAGTAGCTCCTATCCCGCCTCTTGTCCACCCTTTCCCTCGATCGGCTTCGGTCTCTCCTCCTGTCTCTTGATCTCGATCGATGCCTGTAGTCATTACGCCCATGATGCTGGTCTCTATCCTCGCGCCTATCTCGCCCGTTGCTGGTGCCGTTTGTAGCATGCGACTGGCCATCATCATCTAGTCGCCGCGAGCTGTTGCGCTCCCACATGGCAGAGCTATCTGTACGCTTTGCGCGCTTCGCCGGGGGCTCGGTCATTTTCGCTGTCTCCTGGGAGGTGGTTGACTTTTGGGGTGTCACGGTTTAGAGTCTTTGGACTGTCGACAGTTTGCTTGGCAGGATAATCGATGTCTTGGCAATATTATACGGACGCGGCAAATTAAGAGTAGGACACCTTTGCCCTGCCTCGCGTCCGACAAAATAATTTGCAAGGTAGGGCCCCTAAACCAGCCCCTAAGCGTACCCCTAAACGAGCCCAGGCGCTAGAATAACAATCTTCGGGGGCTGTTCCGGGGCACTTATAGGGTTCACCTTGCAAATTATTTTGTCGGACGCGAGCCTGCCCGCTGTGATTAATGCCCCCCTCCAACCACTTCCCACCGCTAGATCGACACCTTAATGGGACGGGTCCACCTGGTATGTTTGGCGGTGGGACTAACCCCTAATTGCGTTTCAATCGCTGCCTGGATATGCCTTGGACTGGGACATGCCTTCCAATCACGTCGAGTCTTCCCCCACCCTTTCCCGGCACGAGTTGTCACAGCTGTAAGCTCCTTTCACCGAGAATCTACCTGCCAGGTACCTAGGAACATAATGACAGGTCGATACAGGGTTCAAGGACCCCTGAAACTTTGTAGATAAGGTCATGGCTTTCTTCTCTTGCTGGATACCTCCTACTAGAGCGTGGACATTGCAAGTGAGTCTCCCGACTTACCACTTATTGCAATTCCCTTCAGCCTGATCTAGTAGGCTGATTCTTCCTAAGAAAATGCACTGAAAATTTCCAGGTGTCATAGACTGCGAATCTTGACAGGCCATAAATCCTACAAAGAATCGTCCACCAAGATGGATCCAGTCTCAATCCTAGGAGCCGCGGCCTCGGTCACCACTATCACCCAGTTGTGCACAGAGGGTCTTAATGCCTTGCAGATCTCACGGTCCGACTTCTCATCACGCAGCTATCCACCCTTAGGACCGCACTCAGCCAAATTTCCGAGTGGGTGGAAAGTTGTGTCCACGATGCTCTCACACACGTTCTCTCTGATCTTACAACATCTCTCGATGGCTGCAGACTTCTGATCGAGACCCTGAACGACCGCCTCAGCCGCCTTGAGCACAACGAACATAAAGCATTGAGTATGCGGAGAAAGGCTCAGACTGTTTGGGGAGAAAATGAAAGAACAGATTTTCTATCATTATTAAGCCACAACATTGCTGCACTCCATCTCCTTCTCACCGCCATGCAATGGTACGATTACGCCGAGAATGCTCTCAAGTCAGAATCTCTCTGACTCTTGCACAGTCGATCTCAGTCCGAACAGACGGTATTGCTACAGAATTCAGCCAACCGCGAAATCATCACAACAGCACAAGATGACACGTCTTCGTTGCTGTGGTTGCGGGACGATGAATCACATGGCACTCGAAGAAGTACTTGCACAGAAAATTCAGAACTTTTGGACTCTTCCTTCGTCTTCGATCGTGAGATATTCAATTCTAGAGCCTATCTGACTGCAATGAAGTCTAATATGAAACGTGTCGTCAGAGATGCTCATTCCAAAGCCAAGGCAGAGCATTCCTCTTCGCACAACTTTGAGGGTGGTGAGGGCGTATTTCAGGGCGTATTTCAAGGCGAGGAAGATGCGCAGACGATCAGGGGAGATCGTGATGAGTCCCAGGAAGCGACTACTGATCTTCGTATTTTAACACGGTTCGACTCTGCAGCTCTTGAGGCGCAACCATATGAAGGAATTCCACCTCGTCCTTTAGCTCGTGCAAATGGCGAGTTTGCGCCAGAATTTCGGGAAGCAAATACTCTTGAGGCTACACAGTCGATACTTTCGCGCCAAGGTTCTGTAGCCTCGGAGAAGGAAGAACATAGTCCAAGGAGACCGGATCAAGGGAGCAGACGGCTGTTACGTATGCCTAGCTTGCTGAAATCTCGAACTTCCATATCCTCGCAAACGTCCTTGGATATGGAGCTTGAATCGCCCAATCCAGTAAATCGCGACGAGGAAAAGCTTGTCTTGATTGGCAATGCAAAGAATAGCGGGTCTACTATACTCACCTCATTGGAGCTCGCCTACGGAGGGATGCGCGACTCGACGAATGGAGATGACGGTATCCAAGAGACTCTGATTTCGAGAAAATCTGCAGGTGTACGCTACAACTACCGAGTCTATGATGTCATTGGTTTACACTCTAAAGAACACAAATGGATCTACTCTTTTGACAAGATGTCGACCCTGATCTACGTGGTGGACATTTCAGCATACAATCTCCCAGCCTTGGACGACCGACCCTCGTCTTGCGTTCAGGAGGACCTATCACTATTTCAGCAGATGTGTTCTACAAAATGGCTTGCGATGACGCCAATCTTGTTGCTTCTAAGCAGTACCGATGTCTTGACATCTAGATTACGGGATACTCCACTATCACACTATTTTCCGGATTATATGGGTAATCCAACGGATCTGGAAGCCGTGAAATCGTTTTTCCGCCGAAAATTTTTATGTCTAAATCAGAAGTACGGAATCAGAATTCGGGTACTGTTCACGGACAGCGTGGCTACTGCAAAGCTGGGGAAGGTCGTTGTCGCTAACGTTGATAAGATTCTCACCGAGGAAACAGTCTTGGCGTTCGGAGCCCGATGATATGCGTACCGAATAATGAGTGGCATGTGACAAATGTAGACAATTCAATACTAAGAGCTCGGCTCGAATACCACTTGCATGTATCAAAAGGACTCAGGCGTCTCGTATGGTCTCCGACATGCCAGTAAGCGTTGCTCGAGGAATCTGCGGTAAATCCATATTTCTCTCTAGGTCATCGTGTTGGTCTTCGGAACCAAGGGCTCTGCGCACAAGCCTTCTTCTTCTCCATCTGTTTGCAGAGTATTTGGGGTGTCTTCGCGGCCCAGCGGCTCCTCCACTTTCCACAAAAAGTGAGCGGAAAGCAGACATCGAAACCATGATGACTGCTACGCTTGACTCTTGCTGTTGCCAGAAGACTAGCCATACAATGTCGACACTGCCGCCCGCGAGCTTGATGCCTGAAATCCTGACAATGGCTATAACGACCATTACAATTGAAAGGCAGAGCCAAAGCCCCATCCCGGCCTTTTGAAGTATGTCAATATGGATTTGCCAGAGAATGGCAATCGGAAACGAAAGCACGATGAAATTCGTCAAGACGTCCATCACGGTTGTGATGGCAGTGTCCCGTATGACTCGTTGACTGCTAGAAGGTCCAGAGCACGCTGCAATATGACAATTATAAGCGAGTTCTACAGACTGACAATGATGTGCTACTCACAGATTACCCCATCCAAAGTCATGTACGGGCAAGTCAACCAATCCACAGTTACTGATACGGCTAGAGCAATTACTGTGGATGCCATAGCGCACCACCACCATATGTATAATTTTCTCCAACGAATAATCAGGCGGCGAAAGAAGAATAGAAAGGCCAATTTGACTGGAAATATGACACACCACCAAAGCATAGAGGCCGCGTTCTCCATCTTCAAAATCCTTGGGATTGTGTCGAGAAGATCGAGCAACGCATTAAAGCCAGCGTTGTGAAGAATGGCTGCGAGGGCATCATATTGATTTTGCATGTTCGTGTACGCTAAGGCAGTAGTGGTGCATAAGCAGACGACGGCAAAAGAAAGCAGAGCGTCCTCGGTGAAAAATTGGTTCAGGACACGGGTACGAATGTAAGTGCGAATGACATAGGTGATGATGGCCAGCCCGAACAAGGCGCCGGTAGCTCCCTAGAAGCATCATGAGCATGAGAACATCGGCTTGAGAGGAATGACAAAGCCCACTCGGTTGGCAGAGATCGATATGCGCGAGGCGTCCGCAGACGAAGACATTCTACAGCGTCGTCACGATCCGGATGGTGAGATTGTTTGATTTGCTCGAACACGACAAAGCATTCAAAAAGTTTTGGTCTGAGTAGATGCGGCTGACGAGAATACATATAAGACTCGCTCAACGGAGACGCGTGACCAACCAAGTATAGTATGTTGGGTAGTATAATTGTGCCGCGTGGATCAGCGAAATGACTGGCAGTCGTATAATTCAGCGAAGCATTGCTCACCATTTTGCTACACACTACAGTCCATATCACCACCATCTGCAACCCTTCGCGCCCCGATTCGATTGGTATCAAATTCTTTGCCAATAGGACGTCACGCTTGATATAGCACGGAATGCGCCGCGGACGCCACTGTTTGAGAAATAAGGCAGCATCTAGAGACCAGCAATGACTCGTATTGCGCTACAGAGAAGACGTTGAATAGATCAGTGAGGTGTTTTTCCTCAAGACGATGCTATTGGCTCAATTGCTGAGTTCGAAACAAACCGTGCATTGTACCATTTGTAGACTGAGACTGCGCCTTCTTCGAGGGCGTTGTGATAGGACGATGGATTGCTAGTCTGAAGAGTGACATGCCGCTGTGAATAAAGTAGTCGATGTAATACTGCTCGCATCGACTTCTGGCGCAGTGCGTACATTATGCACCCTAAGATCTTGGCAGCATTGGCAGCATGACGAGTTCAGCAGCCTTTTCAATTTCATTTTGGCCAGGCTGGCAGGTACATAGTGATACATAACTTCTCGCACCCAATGATACTCATATCCTGAACTATTTGTTCCGGGCATAGCAGTGACAACTTTGCCTCCTGCTGATCCCTACAATTAGCGCGCCTATAGCCCTCGTTACCATCTCACCAGTAGTAAGATAGTTCATGCAAAGCAGTCAGCTCATTTCAGCAGGCTACTCAGAAGAGACGGTGTCCAGCGTGGGCAAGAGCATGTGCCTACTCAGCTCCGTGCCCTTTTGGAGCGACGATTAGCCGTCCTGACTTGTTTCACCCTACTCATACAGCCTTTCCTGGAGGCATGCGGATCAGGATTCAAGCATCTATCACAAAAAAAGGAGTCGGAGCACTGATGATGCACGACGCCTTAGCTGTCTCCAAGAATATGTACTCGGATGCAGCGAGGCGAGGTGCTTACAGTCACGCTAACGCCGCCTTGCATCGGATTGACCCTTGTGGATTTAGCGTATGCAGAAAGCTGTGCATTCCTTGGCATTTTCTTTTATTTATTTTTCTCCCCGCACCTAGGCCATAATTACTAGCAAATAGGTAGAGATATTAATAACTATTAAAATAGTAATTATTAAATATTTAAAACGGGTATTTATAAAGTTATATACAGTCCTAATATTAGTATTAATATTATTATTATTAGGAATTATAAGTAGCCCTCTCCCCCCCGCTCTACGTGTATATATTCTTTATTTTTTACTTTTAGGCTAGCGCCCTAATATTATCGCCCTAAAGATTTACTATAATACGAGAGTTATTTATAATATAGAGTAGAATCTCTTTATATATAGGTTTTTATTTCGGCTTTAATTTCGCTTTAAAAATATCTTTAATAAAATTATTTAAATAACCGAAGATTTTATAATAGAGTACTTTAATAAAAAATTATATTTATTATAAAAAGAACTCGTATAATTTTTATAAAAGGAATAAAATATTTAAATTTATTAATTAATAATTTTTAAAGTTTTAGAAAATATATAAATAAATAATAAACTAAAGTAATATATAGAGTATAAATAAAAAATAGAGTTTAGGATAAACTAGGAGTTATAAATATTTTATTTTATTATTAAATAACTAGTATTTATTAATAAATCGCTATTTAACGAATTTATAGGCTAGCGGCATCGAGTATATATATTAATTAATTATTTAACTCGTTATTATACTAGCCGAAAACGAGGTTATTTATAAAGAGTACTTTTTACCTATATAATTAATAATTATCTACTTTATACTATTATTAAGGAAGGTTTATTTAACGTAGATAAGTTTTTTAAATAAATTATTAACGAATTACTTTTTTACTATAATTTATTCCTAGTTTTTAAAAGTATAATTATTATAGATAATATTAGTTTCTATTACTACCCCCGAATAATAGAAGTTATCCGAGAATATAATTATAATATTCGCTTCTTCTCTCTTTATTTACCCGATTTTAATTAAATTAAATTAAGTTTTAATATTCTAAAGATATAATTTAAATAATATTTTAACTATTTATAACTATAACTTAACGGGATCTTTAGCGATTTCCTATAATATATAATAAATAGAAATCGGTATAATCGCTTCGTAAAAAAGTACTTGAAATATAATACTAGAGGATATATATTTAAAGTTAATATAAAATAACTAGAAGAGTAAATATTAACTAGCGATATATTAATCGATTTTAAATAATAAATAAAAGTTAGATTTATATTATAAAATATTTATTATTTTATTTTCTCTACTCTCGCTTTTACTTTTATTTTTTAGTTTTATTTTATTTATTTTATATTCTTTTTTTTATTCTTTATACTCTAAAATTAAAAGACTCTAAATTATTTACGCCTAGTATTAATAAAATTTAAATATTTTTAAATTAATTTTAAATCCCCGCGTTATTCTATCGTGAATCTCTTTCGTTATAATTATATAATATATAAATAAAGTTATATCCGATATCTCTTTTAAATTATTAATTTATTATATTTATTTAGTTATTATTTACTATATTTCGTATATCCGGTTTTATTTATACTCGTTATATATTTTATTTATTTTTTAACGAAAGAATTCTTTTATAATTTTATCCTCCTCTTTATTAATATTTAAAGAGTTAGAGCGAATAACTAATTATTATAAAGAAGTATATAGAAACTAGGGGGATTAAAGGAGTTAAAGGAGTTAAAAGAATTAAAATTTTAATTAAAACGATAATAAATAAACTAGATACTACTACTATTATTATTATTACTACGGTAACGGTTATTATTAATAGGACGGAGGAGGATAATAAAAAAACTAAAAATATTAAAATTAATTAAATTATTTCTATAACTTTAAAGATATCCTCTTTATATTATTAATAACTATTTCTACTATTCGTAACTCTATTTATAATTTATTTATAATTATAATATTATTTATCTAGTTTTTACTTTTATTTCTCTTTATTTTATTTATCTCTCTCTCTTTATATACTAGTCCTCTACGGGATTTAAATATAACGGGGTTATTTAAATTCTTTTATAATTTATATAAATATATTAAAAGTCGTTTAATTATAATTTTCGGATTGTTATTAATTATATTTTAATTTTATTATATTTATTTAAGGTAGGCGATATTATAATATTTTCTAAAAAAATTAATAAAAAAAAACTATATTTATTAAAGTAATTAATATTATAATATTACTACTTATTTATAAAATCGGCGTCGAAGTTTTTAGCCGCTCCGAGTGGTAAAGCGGGAGACCGCACGAGAAGAGTCGAGGTACTAAATACGTATTTTGCCGGCTTTAGGCGGAAAGATAACGAAAAGACAATATTTAAAAAAAAAAAAAAAAAAAAATATTTTAATAAAAAACCTAAAAATAGTAACTTCGGATTTAAGATTTTAAATCCGTGATTTTCTACTAGCGCCGGGTAGCTCGCTAAGGTTATATAGAGTATTATAACTACACTAATTTAATTTAGATTTTAAATTACGTCGATTTATAAAAATTATATACGCGTGTAATACCCCCCAAGCTAGCGCGGTATTATAGATTATATAATTCACTTATAACTATATATATTTAATTATCTACCGGTACTATTTAAACTAGTTTATTCCTATTTATTTAAATTTATTTAAAATAAATCGAGGTACTAAATACGTATTTAGATACTTTAAACGAAAGTAGGTATTAAATCGATCTCTAGGGCTAGTATATAAACTAAATAAATCTAAACGTCTTTTCCGCCTTTTTCGGTAGAATACGGGTTTACCGCTTTACTAATATCCTCTAAAACCTTTTTATCGAGTATATATTTAATTTAATAATTTATTTATTCATATTACTTTAATCTTCGGTACTAGTTACTCGATAGGATTAAACGATAGTATTTTATAAAAGCGCTTTAATTTAATCTTTATAAATTTAACTTTTATAAATATTATCGCCGAAATCTTAATTTTTACTATTAATTTAAATATCTATTTAATAACTTTTTCTAAAATAATTAATAATAATTTTTTTTATTCTAACTCTAAGAAGTCGTTAATTAACTATTACTTCCGTAGCGCTCGCGGTTTTATCGCTTTTATATTAATAAATCGGTTCTAAATTTCCTAGCCTAGTTTAAAATTATCTCTTTTATTAATAATATTAACTAGTTATTATTTAAAATTATACGAATTAAATTAATCGGCGATTATCCGCCTAATTAATAATATCTACTATAGACTCTTATTAACGCGAAGAGTAATTAAAATAATTAGAATAGGGTTAATTATTTAATTATTTATTTTTATTTCGTCTAGTTTTAATATTAATAACTTTATTAAATTACTTTTTCGTTACTCTCTCTCTTTTCGCCGACCGCGATATACCTCCGGTTTACTATATTTAGCGATATTTTTATTTTAATTCTATTATTCTTTTTACTCCCGTTCTCGTTTACGTTAAATAATAATTATTTATTTATTAAAGGCTTTTTTTTATACTATACGAGTTTATTAAATAATAGTATTATTACTAGATATATTCTAGTTATTTAATTCGATTACGTCGAAAATATAACTACCTCGCGATAGAAGCGGTAGCGACGAAGATATAGTATATTTATTTTCAATATAATAATATAACTTCTTTTACTCCCGGTTTTTATTTTACTCTTTATATAATCTTCGCCTAAATTCTTCTTAATTAAACTTTTCCGACGACGACGTTATTAAATCGGTATCGTTATATTTTATCTACTCCCTAAGATATTTCTTATTAATATATTTTTTTTATTTTACTCGCTCTAACTCTTTCTATTACTTCTATTTTTTTAATTATTAAATAAAATATATTTATTTAATCTACTTTTTACGCGTAGTTAAAGTATAGAGAGTATTTTTATATTCTTAATACTTTTATAATTATATCTCCCGTTAATATTATTCGAGTTAGGTATAAATAGACGATTTTCTATTCCTAGTAAAAAGAGATTTAAAGTTAATAAAAGACTCGTTTCGACTATAACGACCGAAAGATATAATATTATAACTTTAGGAATTAGCGCTAGTAGCTATATCTAAACTTTATTTAATATTAATAAGGCGATAATTATATTTATTTTAATGGTTATTAATATCTCTACCTATTTACTAGTAATTATGGCCTAGGTGCGGGGAGAAAAAAAATCAAAAGAAAATGCCAAGGAATGCACAGCTTTCTGCACACGCTAAATATCCCCAATCACCTTCAGGTCGTTTTGCATCCTTTCCATGGTAAATTCTCAAGCCATTCAGACTTTTCTCAAGGCAGCTCACAATATCAACAAGACTTGAGTGGAATTCCAGTGGTGTCGTACGAGTCAGTCAAGAGCTAGTGGGGGATGCTGCTCCCTCTCGTTGTCCTTGCGCTTGCTGCCATATGCTTTCTCAACTACTATTGGATGCCCAAACATGACGCGAACGAACCCCCTGTGGTTTCCTCCTCCATTCCCTATGTTGGACATATCATAGGACTGTGGCAGCATGGTTCCCGTTATTATGAGTTCATGAGGTATCTTCCAGACATGCTTTACGAGAGGGAATATTATCAACGAATGATTGCTGAAATGCTACGTTGCCAGCGCCAAATGCAAGCTTCCGATCTACACGCTGCCAATGCTGAACGGCAAAGTCTACGTGGTTACCTCTGGCGATCTAGTGAACGCTATCAACCGTAACTCGAGAGTCCTAGCCTTCAATCCTTTTATCGCTCAGCTTGGAAAACGCATCACCGGCCACGATGAAGCTACCAGCCGAGTAGTGCAGCACAATCTGAACGGCGAGAACGGTCCAGGCTACGTTACTGAGATTCACGATGGAACGGTCTCTAGCCTAGCGCCTGGCGTAGGTCTCGAAAGCATGACCAAAACTATGCTATCAGAGGCTTCTCATTACCTACGACCACTCAAGCGAGGCGACGTCATCGATCTCTTTGCTTGGACAAGGCAGATGATGACTATGTGCAGCACCAGTGCAATATATGGTCCAAGTAATCCTTTCAAACGGGATGAAGAGAGACTCGTCACCGCATTTTGGTAATTGAGATTGCTTGACTTTTGAGGTTCACAGACCCTTAGTACTGACACCCATACTAGGGATTTCGACCATAATCTCAATACCCTCATCGTTGATCTTGCGCCTGGCCTCCTTGCGCCAAAAGGCAATCATGCTCGCTCAAAACTTGGCCTCGCTTTTCAGCAGTATTTTGACCAGTATGAACCGAAGCAAGCCAGGAGTGCTGCGATGACCGAGGTAAGATACTCTACGAACACACACTATGGTCTGACCTCCTGGAATCAAGGACGCGTTGAAGTCGGGGTGCTGCTCGGCATACTTGCAAACACGATCCCCGCCATTTTCTACATGCTCCTACACGTCATATCAGACCCAATCCTACTTCGAGATGTACGCGAAGAGATAGAAAGGACGTCATTGCAATACAACGCAGACGAGAAAACGCATTACCTTAAAGTCCTTACCATGCGAGAAAAATGCAGCTTACTGTATTCCACGTTCCAAGAGATGCTCCGGTGCCATGCTTTAGGCTCCAGCGTTCGCTATGTCCGCGAAGACATCTTACTCCAGGATCAATATCTATTAAAAAAGGGGATGGTGGTACAGATGCCTATGGCCGTCATGCATTCAGATCCCTCAGCCTGGGGTGCCGATGTGCACAGATTTCAACCAAGAAGATTCTTGAAGTCACTTCATAATGCAAGGGAGTTCAAAACCAATGCGACTGCCTACCGTCCGTTTGGGGGTGGAGCCTCGCTCTGTCCAGGGCGACATTTCGTGACTCTGGAAGCTATGGCTCTTACGGCGTCTTTCGTCCTCAGATTCGACGTGGCCCCTGTCGATGGGGTCTGGAAGATTCCTGTACAGAAACAAGAGAGTATGGCGACTAATGTGTTTCCACCGACGGAGGACATACGGGTCGAGATCAGGGAGAGGCAAGGCCACGAAGGCGTGAATTGGGACTTTGTTATGACCTAGGTTGCAGGTCCTGTGCCGTCGAAAACAAAGGGCTCTAGATACATTGGTCAATGACATTGTGTGAATCCATTTTGTTCCTATCTTCGCAAATCCATGTCCGGAAGCGCTGGGCCACAAACTAGAACACACACAGAATCGCCTCTCAAGACAGGCTAACGTTCCGACTGGTGTTGTTTCCAAAAGGCGCGGTCAACGCTTTAGAGGATTCTTCGGGAGTTGAAAAAAGCGGGCAGGGGTGGAGGGTAATGGTTCCTTGGAGATCAATGCTTCCGAGACATCCTTGAGTCGCACTTCTGTGGCTGCTGCCTTTCCTTGATATTTCATCTCAATTGACGAGGCGTTCCAAATAACCAATAGCTAGAGGAGCTAATAATTATCCAAACCGAATCGAATGTCTGCCATGACTGGACCAGCGTTCATGACAGGCTTGATACTTTGTGTGTACGATGCTGATCCGAGCCAGCTGGTCGAAGAACTTTGTAACAAATTTCAATGATTCCTTCCTGGTCCTGTCCAGCATAGCTTTTCCGCTACGAACTGCGAAGCTATAGGTGATGATTTCCATTCTTGCTTTGATTGCTAATGTATTTGCGACAAGCGTTGATGATAGGCCGCACTATTGGAGTTATCAGATCGTCTAGCTCCAGGCTTTGGCCATGGAACGATTCTGGGTATTAAGTACCTGAGTGGTAGTCGTGGCTAAATGATCGAAGAGACTATTGCAAGTCTGGGTCATCTTTGCTTGTCCATGAGTAGCTAATCAAACTATGGAAACCACGAGTGATAGGGTGCGCTCTTGCAGTCACCGGCTCCCTTTACCCAGGACGTCTGTTGACGCGACGGTCCCTCTATGGAAAGATCTCCACGAAGAGGAGCAAGTCTCGTAGTCGTGACTTGACAGATTCCCTGGCTGAGCTCGATGACATGCTGGAAATGACTAAACATTGAGAGGTGAATGGCACTCCGAACGCAAGGCTACAGGTAAATCATCCAACGGCCAGTGAGAATTGCGGGCAGTTTAGGTGCGCTGCGAAGGGAAGCGCAAGCTGGAGCAAAAAAAAGGTATTGAGTAGCGTCATCAGCTAGCGCATCGCCTCGTTCAGATTGGCAGAGGAGAAATTTGGGCGTTCGTAAGCCGCATACCCAAGGCTGAAAAGCAGGTGGAGGGTGTGCTGCTGCGTGGCTTCCTCCCCCTCCCAGACGAACATGACGGGAATCGCACTTCCTTCTCCTTGTTGACTCATATTCCAATCGATTTTTTTCCCCCTCATTCCAATTCACCTCACTTGTTCTATTTATCATTTTATTGCCCTTAACCAGGATCAATTTCATACGTTTGGATTTTTCTGTGCTCCTTGGCCCTCCTACTTAGAGATAGTGCTTCACAGTTCCGATATTCAATATGGATCCGATTAGTTTGGGCATTTCATCAACTGCAATTATCTACGCAGGGATTTCCGTCGTTCGCAATCTTCACCAGAACCTTGTCCCGACTGGATACAGCTCCAGCAGAAATCACGAATCTGCTAGAAGAAGTGTCGCATCTTGAGGCTACCCTCCAAACAATCAATGCGACTCAAGAGGATCCAGCAGAGCCTCTTCTGGACTTAGCGCTGCGGTCTCAATAGCTCGTGGAAGGCTGGAAAGCCTGAGCTACTTCGTCCACCATGTATTGAACAAAGGCGAAGCGGGTCGCAGAGGTGATCACTGGAAATGGATAAGGAAGAAGGACAGCATTGACTGGCTACAAGAACGTTTACCTATTATCAGGCAAGACATGGAGTCGTCGATTGGAGATATCGTACAATTGCCTAGGATCCAAAGAATCTCAAGCCGACCAGCAGAGACATCAGCTCCCAATGGACACGTTGAGCAATCGAAGTCCTAGTGGTGGTGCTAAGTGGAGCTGTTCCGAAGGATATCGAATGTGGAGCGGAATGGGAGGAGGAATCCAAGGTGAAGGTCACAGCAATCCGATAGTAAAGTATGACAATCGCCAGTCAAGGCTGCAATACCCTCATCGATATATAGGACCTCAGAACGACCGACCGTTTGTGCGTCTGATACATATCGGGACCCGCCCCACGCCATCTTAATAAGGATCAAGACGGTCCACTCCAAGCAGAAATTTCAGCGAGTACTCAAAGAGACACGCAAATGATACGTCCTCATCTTCCCGGGCTTCCCCACTATCGTCGATAGCCTCCTGCCAGCTCTTCTGCTATCATTTGGTCGTAACGATATCTCAAGCGGCGTTGTCAACGGCACAGTAAATCCTCGGTGTTGGCGTTTTTATCATCGGGTACACAGTAGCGATCCACAGCAGATCTTGCACTTGCTGGTCGCCTTCTCAAAGATTACCCGACGAAAGTCCTTACAATCGAGACCTGTGTCTAGAGCTCCAGAGTATCGAGAACGCCCGAAGCGCCAGCTAGCGGAGCGTCAGAGCTTCCAGCTTGAATTCAGATGAGTGGGAAACGCATTGTTAAAGCAGACTCTGAGCTCACAACTAGCCAATCCTAGACGGTCTGAGCGATGTTGTAAATCCCTGAGTGGCAAGCGCAGAGAGCTTACGAAAATCAGACGTCTTGAGGCCCGCACGCGTCAATGTTGCCCCATCTTGAGCTGGGAACGGGTCAAATTGCTCAAACCCCGAGCTGGGAAGTCTTTTGTTTTGTAGATAGTTGAGCTGGTAGGCTGTTCCTATTCTGATTCCTTGAATTGAAGATCTACCGTTCTTTGCGGTATGGGCTGTGTTCGCCCAGAGAACAGCTACCTACCCGCCTCAACCCTGCTCACTAGCCGCTTCATCCTGCTCCATTCTTCGTTCCTTACACTCTCTCCAGCTAACTCGCTGCCAACCTCGAATATGGTCACAACACCTGCTGCACCACCAACGCCTAGCCTCTTCCCTTCTTTTTCTTCCCACGTGATCTTCTCCAGACTCTTAGCCACATAACCTCCCTGGATGCTTCTGTCAACCGCCGGTGTTGTGCGGGTGACAGGGACTTCAGTGTCAATAGTCAAATCCCAGACCTCGACATTGCCTGCCCCATCCACTGAAGCGAAGACACCAGGTTTGTGTGGTGACCAGCGAGCATCGTAAACGATATCTTCCCGCGGCATGTCGAGGAGAGGAGTTACGATTTGTTCGTGACCAGCAGCTGGGCCCAGAACGGATGAGGTATTTGAGGTAGCAACGGAGGTAGAGGAAGCTGCGCGAGTCTTCCAGAGCTTGACAGTCCAATCAAGAGCGCTAGAGAGGACTAAATCTCCCAGATCAACAGGTCCACGAGCCGGGTGGAAGTCGAGGCTCATGACTGGAGCAGTGTGGCCTCTATACCGCAATCGAGTGTCCACGCCTGCTTTTGCGCCTGCACGGTCGTAGCGGTGGCAGGGGTAAATGGTACCTTCTTCCGTGCCGACGAGGAAGGATGTTGGGTCTGATAAGGGGAAGGACATGCATGTTGGGCTCAGGTCTTCGGTTTTGCTGGGAGGTGGTGTGGTAAGCTCGAGGTACTCTTGAGGTAGGCTGAGCATGTCTACGGTCCATCCGCAGACAACACCGTCGGTGGAGCAAGAGATGATGTTGTTGGCATTTTGGGTGCCGACGAGGGAGATGGAGTAGACTGGATGGGTGTGGCCGCCTGTTGAGGCGCCCGTGAGGGGTGTCTTTTGGACCGGTAAAGGCGTTCTCGAGCGAGTGTCCCAGAGTAGGACTTGTCCACTGTACGAACCGCCAATGATGAGGGATGGATGGAAGGGAGAGAACTTTGCAGTCAATATGTCGGAGGTACTGTGAAAGGTGTATTCGGGACGTGAGTGGAGGTGCAAGTTCCATATCTGAAGAAGCCCCGAGGGGTCTTGAGGAGCAGATGGGTTCTTGGTGTACGAAGCTAGGAGTAGCTCTGGAAACTAGACGCTGTTAGATCGATTCTTCAGCCTTGCACAATGAGATAGAAGCCTCTTACCTTTGGCGAGAAGTGCATATCACTGATCATGCGCTTTTTGCTCCACCGCTCATCGTAGAACTGTGCGACCTGTCTTATTCGTCTACCCTTCTGGCCCCTTGAACTTCCATAGCCCTCGTCTTCGTCCTCATCAATTCCGTCTGCGTCGTCCACAGCATAATCCGCCAGCATGTCGTAGTCCTGGTCTAAAGCCTTCTCTATCACCTTACTCGACCTCTCTACAAAGTCAAGAAAGTCCTCTGACGCTGTCACAGCCTGGGTCTCTTCTTCCGTCAGATTCCTTGCTGGGAATTTAGATGGAGCTGTTGGTATTTGGCCATCGAAGCTGAGGTCCTTCACGGCTCTAAGCTCTTCTTCTATCTCCCTCCTCAAATTTTGTCTTAATTCCTCCTCCCTCTCTCGTTCCCTCCGAATTCGCCGCTTAGTTGGAGAACGTGGTGTAGGCGATTGATCGCGATCCGCTTCTGAAAACCCCGGTGATGACCTCCGCCGCCGTTGGGGGGACCAAGCATCTGAAGTCTGAACGCCTTTGCTATATGTTTCGACCATCAATTTTGTGGAGGCCGAGCTCGGAGCCAGCGGTTGCTCGTGAAAAGTCTCAACCAGCGCATTGGACAATGTCTGGGTCCCAATCGAAGCTGTCTGCACGGGAGGTCGGCTCCCACTCGAAGCACGTTCATAAGTCTCCGTTCCGACTCCTCCAGTCCCAGGTATGTAGGATGAAGGACGACTCTTTCGACCAGCTGGCGAGGCGGCGCCAGAACCGGGTCTATCGCCTACTAGAGTGTCAATAAAGGAGTCTAGCTCTTTCCGGTCTGTTGTTCTGGCAGGAGATCCTCTGGCCTAGCAGACGTGAGAATATACCCCTCATCGATGTTGTGACGCGGACAAGGTACCTCTGATGGCTCTCCCAGGAGTGACTCTCGTTTCCCTTCTCTTTGCCGCTGCTCTCGCTCTTCTCGCTGCCGTCTGAGCTCTGCGAGCTTGGCTTTCTTAGCCAAAATCTCATCTTTGCGCTGCATCTTTGCTCATTAGCTCGGGCGAGATCAGTGATAGCCTACTCCAGTCCTTAAGTAGTCAAATCGTGCCTTGCGTCTACGGTGTTTGAACAAGTCTTTAGGAGATTGAGAAGTCGTCACGAGGCCATGGCTGACAAAGTTCCCAATAGCAAGGAAGTCAATTTCGAAGCTCAACCCTTCACTGAACAAGTTAACGGTGTTGTGCGGTGCAAGTATTAACAAAGAAGGTGCATTCTGGAGACGCGATGTGAGGGTCCAAATCATATTGGTAGAGATATGACGTGTCCTGCTCAAAAGAAAGCCCCAGGTACCTAGACCGCAAAAGTATCCAAGACCTGGCCACCGCGATTGATCTCCTTCAGCTATCTCCCACTCCTCCAAATCCCCTCCTAGTCGTCCGCAATGGCTTCCTCAGGCGTGAACGTGCGTACCTTTACCTCTGAAGCCCCTCGCTCCACCCTCGGCCCTTCTCCACCCAATGCGATTCAATGCTAAGAGGCCATCTACAGGTCCTACGCTGGTCCGCCCTAGCCGCCGGTGTCTTCTACGGCGTCTACCACCAAGCAGCGATAAAAGCGCAATTGAAAGTCCGACATATTGATAATGAATATGAGAAGCAGCAGAGTCTGATACAGAAGGCGAAAGCGGAGTGGGCGAAGAAGACGCTGCCGAAAGAGAAGACAGATTCTAGCGCTGGTGAGTTGATTTTCGAGCTGTCTGTTGATTTTGGGTGGGACTCGGAGTGGGTGGTGTAGAGCGAGTGTTTTATGGGGGGAACAGCAAGTGGAGAAGGGGCTAGTGGAGGTTGTATGGATTGGGGTGGTTAAGTGAGAGTGTGATTTGGACGGCTATGAGTTGGCTACAGGTATAAGAGAAGGCTTGACAAAAAGAGAGTGAAGACAAAAAAAATCTCGCTGAACAGCGATGTGAATGGAGAGGAAATCCCATGGCATGGGCTGGCCGATTGATGAGAGAGACTACAGTGGACCAATATGCTAACATCTCGTCTCTACAGTTGTCACGGACCCATCCGACCCAAAATTCGACTTCGAGGCATATCTGACACTGAAGCAAAACGAGATATAATGGCGCTGCTAGGATGTTGGAAGCAGTGGAAGGAAGAAGTCAAGACGATATGTACATAGGAAGGGAATTGTAACAACAATCATAGACCTTGTATTGCCATTTGCCGCGAACCTGGAAGGTCAGTTGATTTACTGCAATCATAGCTCCATGGATTCCAGCTTCACCATCACTTTGAAGAGATACAGCAAGATGAGAGCACGACTCTGTACCGCTATCAGTTATCCGCGGCAATTTTCATTCTACGAAACAATTTTTAGTTACTCACACGCAGCCACGAGAGCTGGGCTAGAGCACTTCTTTGCTCTTGGGTCCAATGTTACTTCAAGTTTGTAGGTACTCCAACAACATCTTCGTCACTTGCACGTGCTCGGGAACAGGCTCAGAGCCGCCAGATGCTCGAAAGATCTGAATTGATGGTACATGAACGGCCTACCGGCCCCCAACTTCCGCTAAAGAACATTCGATTCTACTCATACAACCACCCTCAAATTATCATTCCCTTCTCCCTTGACCCTGAGTTTGGGATAAGTACGGTCTTTTGCTTCGCTCTCTTGACGCTCCAAGCTTCCTTATGCCTTCTTATGAATTTTGCGAGCTCACTTGGCGAAATGCAAATCATATCCTAACCACTTCCTCGCGTTAACCTGCTCAGCACTCAACCCGGGCTTCCCATACGTTAATGGCAGGAAGAAGAACCACCCTCCAAGCACAGCCGCCATCACAAGTCCACTCGCGCCCCAAAGCGCCAACATGCCCTGCTGACTCAATCTCTCCTTCGCCGGTACAACAACTCTCTTACCCGTGCGATCTTTGTTCTTGGATGGCGTCTTGATTTGGTTGGTTTGTTGGAGGAAGTTCTCGTCGAGGCCGACAGGGTCCAGGTTGAAGATAAATTCTAGCAGGGCGCCGCAGACGAGGGAGGATGCGAGATGCGCGGGGAGGTAGTGGTGGAGGAAGAGCTGGCGGCCCATTAGGTAGAAAGGGAGGTAGTGGGCGGCCCAGCAGAGGAAGAAGAAGCCTGTGCTGTTATAGAGGCGGGATCGTGTTCCTGAAGAAAAAAAAACGTCACTGTTGTGTTCTCCAGGGTGATGCACATCAAGACTTACTCTCGTCCAAGCTATCAATCCCACGTCGTTGCGAAAGCTGGTCCGCGCCAATGATACCCGCGAATACGGCTAGGAGACTGCTGGCCAGCCACCAGCCAATTGGGTTTCCAAGAAAGTAAATCTGTTGCCGTGTATCATTCTGCGTCCAGAAACTGACGCCACGAAGCAAGAAAGGCCACTGGATGGGCTGACTGGCATACGGGTGGCTACTAGTCAAAGCGTTGTTGTGGTAGAAGATCGCTCTTTGAAGCTCAAAGTATTTTTTCAAGAAAGGCACATGCTTGATCTTCTTTTCTTCCTTGATCAAACGTGGGCTGTCCGCAGGAATGGACGGGATCTCGTCGACAAACCAGATATTGCTAGTTTGTCCTAGGTTTTTGTTGCCGTTGATTTCAGCCTGCTTATATGCCCAGTCAGGCAGCGGGGTAGTATGTGTCCACATAGCGACTCGAGTCGGAGCATGAATCAGCTTGAAGTGACCGGCAACGCTCTTCAGCTGTTGCTTTCCCTTGGCATTCTCGACTTTTATCTCAAACAAGGTGTCATTGTAGCGGTCTCCATTTGCCTGGTCGATGAGTACGGTAGTGAACTCCTGATTTGTTGGGTAGTACGGAGATGCCACATCGTGAGATAGAAGATAGCTGTCTGTGACCAAATGCCTGAGCTTGAGAAAGTCTCCAGACATGACTTGACGACCCAGCTCCTGGTCCGAAGGGTCATGGACCTTGTTAGGGAGGATCTGCCAGTAGTTGTTCGTATCGTTGAAGGGGTATCCCGTAACCTGTTGACCCTGGCTCGAAACTCGCCCGTCATCATACCGAAGGGGGTATTTATCTGCGTGGCTGTGCAGGTAGGTCTTTGTCTCTTTATGCTTCATCGAGATCAAATCGTAGTATTCTACTCCAGTGGACTGTGAAGTCATCATATTATCGCTCAAGGTTTCCTGGAATTCTGGGCTCATGAAGTCGTCTCCGGGTCCAGACTTAGTAAGAATGGCAAAGTGGACTTGGAACCAGAAAAGATAAACCAGAAATGGCACTACGATCAGCCCAACCAAACGTGCTGCGAAGTGCTTCCCGAAAGTCGGAAGACTTAGAGCTCCTCCTCTTCTATTCACGTCCATGAGATCCCAGAGATCAATAGCAACAGCAGAACCTATGGTGAAAAAGCTGAAGACGCCCACGTATTTTGTAGATATAACGCAGCTGAGTGCTACTCCGGTAAGCAACAGCCATTTCCACCATTTCCGAGAGAAAGGCTCATGTCTCATCTTGTAGAATCTCACGTAGCAAAGAATGGTCATCGACATGGCATAGACCAGAGTTGCATCCAGGAGGATGAGTCGAGTCTGGCCAATATGAGCATTGTCGAAGAGGACCAACCCTGCAGCTACAATTGCAGCCGGTAGGGTGTAGCCGGATTCCCACATAATCAAGAAGACAGTAGGCACAGTCAAAGATCCAAGAAGGGCTGGCAGAGCACGGAAGGCGACATAAGGGACTTTGTTGGTAATGTACGAGTCTCCAATGTTGTCGAAGTGGAAGTGCCCATCGTAACCGACGAACCAGCCCATGAGCGCGAAGAGAAGTTTCCCAAAGGGAGGGTGGACATCGAAGAAATATGTTCTTTGGAGGTAGTATGAAGCAAACTGACGAACACACCAAATCAGCATATGGCTTTCATTTCCTGCTTGCACGAGGGCGCCCATCGTAGCATTAGGGCTCGTGCTAGCGAATGGCAGGATGCTCATACCTTGCCAAAATGCACTTCATCGAACACAACCTCGTTGGGGTGCCCAATGCCCCAGAATCTGGTTATGAATGCGAGTACCGTAATGATCACCAGGGCAGTTTTGTAGTCCCATTCTGAGGTGACTGCATTGGGCAGCTTGGTGTCCTTCCGTATGCCATTCAGATCCCCGTCTCCGCTCTGTGGGGGCGATGCCGTGGCCTTCTTATCCTTCTGCCCGACTCGCTGCCGTACCTGGGGCGAGGACATTGTAAAGGTGGTAGTAAGGACCGATTCTATCAATCGCGGGTAAGAGCAAGCTTCGAGGTTGAGAAAACGGCTCAAGCTCAGAGCAGCTTGGGAAGAGGCACTTACAAGGATGGAAGCTCATCTGATTCGATTTGCACCACGTACACAGTAGCAATTATAGTGGCAGTAAAGCAAGGTGTATTAAATTCATCTGCAAACTGTGAACAGTGTGGAAGATATTCGTGGCCCTTCGCCAAGACTAAAGTTTCTCGACGATAGGGCTAGGCTGTGCCACATCTCGCTCTCCTTTCCAAAAATCAACATTGTGATGAAAACTTGACGACAGCAGCTGATGGTGTGTAGGGGAACACTCACTGCTACAATGAGGAGATCTAGCAGAAATCCAGAATTGGCGTACTCGAAAGGGATCTGTAGACCATTCAAAGGCAGCACAGACGGGCATGCATTGTGCCTCTACACTATTTAACAGGGTATATTCCAACATTGAAATCGATAGCCAACTACAAGACCGAAGATACCCTCGTATAGCCCTCAATCATCCTCTGTTATCATGCTCAAAGTCTCAAGCTCTGTCCTAACTATCCGATCAAAGTCCGATCTCTCAACACCAGTACTCCTGCAGAGCCTAAACAAACCTTTTATACTTGTACTGATATGTTGTTTGACTGCGATCTCAGCCACTGATTGTGACTCTGCAGACTCTTCTAAGCGGGAGATGGTAGAAGATCTGGTTCTCGGAGACGAAGCCCTTACGTGACTAATGTCGAGGTCTGCAGGTGCAGTACCAGAGCCATTGGGTAACGCCGAGTCATCTTGGGCGAGATATCTCTCATTTGGCGCTGGCTGGAGTATGGAAGGGGTCATAATGTCACCGTTCAGTGATGATTCTCTAAAACCCTCGCGGTTCTCTGAAGGGTCGTCATTGTCCATCTCTGGCTGCACGTGGGCATATTGTGCATAGTACTCGGCTTCCGAAGTGGTCCTCGTATGTCTGTTCAATCTCGAGCTTGGAGCAGGCGATTTTGCTGCAGGTGTCCGTCCGGGAGTGTCGTCGTATTGGGCCCAGTAGTCATCTTCGTCTTTATCCTCTTCAACTGCGTCGCCTCCGTTGATCAATGCCTGCGTGATCGAGTTTTCCTCCCCATACCGCAAAGCATTGTCCATCATCTTTTCTTGATGTTGCTCGTCTGCATGGGAGATCGTAGGAGCCCAATTGTTTGGAGCATCGTCGGTTTCGCTTTCCAATGTTCTGACTTCAGATACTCGCCATCCGCTCCCGCCGCCTTCTTGATCACCCTCACACCATAGGTATATGACAAGTAGGCCCATATCTATTACGGTCATCCTCGCCTGTAGACTTTCTTCATCTGGCCGCCTGTATTTGACATCTTCCACATCACCGAAATCGATTTCGCCTGACACTGGGTGTAATTCGAAAGCAGTGCTTTCCGAGACTAGGTCTACAAGCTTCTGAGCAGGTTCTGATTCCCAACATAGTAAAGGCAGCCAGGAGTCAGATGAGGAGGTTGCAGTAGCGGCAAGGAGTTGCACTCGTTGGCGGAGTATGGGGCTCAAAAGAGGCAGTAGTGCGGGCGGTGGACGTGATGATACGAAGGCGGTAGGTAGGCAGGCAAGAAGTGGTGGGAGGAGAGTTCGGTAGTCTGGGGGTGGAAAGTATTGGACCATTGTGTTGAAAGGCTGATGAGTTGAAGTTTGCAACCAGCGAGTAGGTCAAGGCATCCTCAACTTGAAGTACATGATGCTAGCTGGTTTGGGTTTCCGTTCTCAGATTGGGTCTAGTTTGGTAATTGAATGGAGAACGAGTGAGTAAGATGTTACCAAAAGTCTCCGTTAGCCCTGGGAATGCCTCACGCCTGTCGTATCGATTAGTGTATCTCGCCTCCCATTTGCGGAGTCACACAATCTGCAGATACCATGGGGATTTTGAGAAAACCTTCCATAATTAGGAATCAGCTTCAACTGCACATACTGCCCACTGTCCATACCAACCAGAATAATGTCGAGACCCAGGTCCAGATACCATCATCTTGCAGATCCGCTATTATCGTCGGCTCTTCCCGGAGCTAGACTTTCACCCGCTAGATAGTGCATACTTATGTAAAGTAGTGAGTTCATTCTATACTCATTCTCTTCAGAATTTAATCAAAGGCTTCGTACTGTTCGTTTTTCTCCATGGAGAGCGCCAACTTCCTCTTCATCTTTTCATGAGGGGAATTTGACTTGACCAACCCAATGTCAACCGAATCCGACTATCTTGTCTCTAGGAGGCCTAGAGGCCCAGTAGTAAAAGAGAACAATTTCGAAGATGAGGTTCAGAAAGCCGAAGCGGAGAAGGCGCTACGGCTAAAAGTTGACTTGAGACTGTGCACCATTGCGGGCTTACTATGCAGTCTCAATCTACTCGATAGTGGGATTATTTCCAGTGCATCGGTTACGAGCATGCTGAAAGATCTTCAATTGGACCAGGGAAATCGCTACTCGGTCTCCATCTTGATATTTACAGTAGCCAGTGTCTGCTTCCAACTTCCAGCGACGTTGGCTGTGAGAATCCTAGGCCCTCGCATCTTCTTTGCTACCATCGCTTTTGGCTTTGGCTTAATCACGCTATGCACAGCATTCATCACTACTTGGAAGGATATGATTGCCATGCGAGTGTTGCTGGGTATTTTCATGAGTGGTGTCTATCCTGGATTGGCCTTGTTGATATCGAGTTGGTATCGACGAGAAGAGCTCCAGCTTCGGTTCGCGTTTTTGCAGTGTGGTGAAGTCATCGTGCTCGCAACTGGAGGTATCGTCAATTTCGGTCTCAACAACCTCAATGGTCGAGGTGGGCTGAAAGGGTGGCAGTGGATGTACGTGGTCCAGGGGCTGATGGCTTGCATCATTGGTATAGCCACCTACTGGTGGATCATAGACTTTCCTGAGAACGCCGAGCAAAGTTTCTACTTCTTAGACGAAGCGGAAACTAAGATCGCCGTGGCACGGATTCAAGATGATCGTGGGGACGTGCAGCCGACGCCTTTCTCTTGGCCTGAGGTCTTGACGCATTTTCTGGATCCGAAGGTATATGCGTTTGCTGCTACCTTCTTTCTTCTCAATCTGGTGTCCACCGCTCTCTCTTACTTCCTGCCCATCATCCTCCAGAATGGTATGGGCTTTAGCACAAACCAGGCTATATTGCTGTCAGCTCCGCCATACTACTACGCAGTCATCCCAGTACTGATATCGTCACGTATTGGTGACAAATTCCGACTCCGAGGACCTGTGATCACTTTCAACTCGCTCTGTCTCATCGCAGGCTTCTGCATGCTCGGCTTTTCGAATCAAGTGACCGTCAGATACATAGGTACATATCTGGCCACTGGAGCATACATATCCAATTGGGCAGCTCTCAATAGCTACCAAGCCAGCAACATCACAGGTCAGTGGAAGCGAGTCGTGACAGCGGCAGCGGTGACAGCATGTAATGGACTCGGGGGCGTTGCCGGTAGTTTCATCGTCAGACGAAACGAGGCTCCTAGATATCCCACTGCGGTATGGGTATCGATCGGGTAATGAATTCCCGGTCTTTGAAATGAATTCCAGCACTGACATATGTAGGTCCCATGTTCTCATCGTTGGTATTGTCCTAGCGTTCTCGGCATTCTTCTTCTCAGCCAACAGGACCCAGAGTAAGGGGAAAAGGATCATCGAACGGACTGTAAGTAGAATCCGAATTGACGACTAAAGTACATTTAGGGGCTAACGAAGACCAGGAGGGATTCCGATACACATATTGAATAATAACGGCCCCATGTAGTATGATCAACCCCGTTGGTAGAAACATACCCGCAGTTGCAGCAATGACAGGTCGATAGAAGAGTAGCGGCTTATATAGATCATAAGGGGAAACGAAAGACTTGCTCCCCAAGAAACACTACGCTTATAGCATAGATTAGGAACGTATGAGACGGTCGGCGGCTTCCACCTCCCACGCACCAATCAGAGAATGAGATGTAGCCCGTAAAGCGAACCCCAAAAGCCAGCTATCAAAGCGATAATGAGGATTAGAAATGGCTATCGTCGATCTGCGTCACTCGGGAATGTGCCTCTTGAGATGGAGCGTACTCGAGGGCAAGGGTATGTAGAGGACGGTGGCTGCTTTCCCTTGGCATATATCTGGTACGACCCGTAGTCTACGAAGTCATGAAAACATTTAGGGCACGCGTCAACATCACGTATTCAGAGCTTCCTCCGCAGGATTGTTAAGCGAGAGGGTTGAGGTTGTGGGAATATGTTGCTGCAAAATTACTGACGCGACGAACAGGGGTCACAAAACAGCTGACCAATCAGCGGAGACCTCCGTATTCCTACCGTAATGTTCACCTTTAGCTGCCATGTTTTACCATCACATCTCTGGTAAGCTCGACAAGGCTATACTAGGATGATTTGCGAATATATAAGACGAGCTCTGAAGCAGAGGGCAGTAGACTAAGGCTAGCAGCCTGACCTCGTACAATAGGCCGCCCCTCGAAATAGGAGCTCTTCGGCCTCTACATCATGGTCTTCCTCTCGATCTGCACGGCACTGTACGACTATGCCCCCCAGGGCGACAATGAACTCGCCCTACAGGAAGGAGAGCTAGTATATGTACTTGAAAAGAGCGCTGAGGATGACTGGTGGAAGGCAAAGAAGAGGGCGTCAAGCGAGGATGATGAAGAGCCCGTCGGCTTGATCCCAAATAACTACGTCGAAGAGGTCAGTGCCTGGCGAACTTGCCTTGCAGCCAAAGCCTTCCTTAATTCTGGACACTCGACGCAGTTCAAGGTCAGGAGTGACTGCATTGAACGGAGACACTGACATGTAATGCACACAGGCCCAACCAATCCACCATGCCAAAGCACTATATGACTACAGCCGACAGACCGATGAGGAGCTTTCCTTTTCCGATGAAGCCAGCCTCCAAGTGTACGATACCACAGACCCAGAATGGACCCTAGTGGGACTGGATGGTGAATTCGGGTTTGCGCCTGCCAATTACATTGAAATAACAGGCAAAAACGAGCAACGAACACCCACAGCATTATCACCTCAGACGTCTGCTGAGCAAGATGCAGAGCCTGAACAGCCTGAACAGCCTCCGAGTCCTGCAGCCCCCGCGCGTACCGGACCAGCTGCTGCAATTGCTGGAATAATGAATAGCAAGTCACCTTCGACGGACTCCCGAGGAGCTCACCCAAATATTCTACCTCGAGGACAGCAGTTTACACCTGAAGATTCAGACGAGGAAGCACCTGCACCATCACTGCCACAACGGCCTCCTTCCCAACAGCTCTCTCCACCTCCCACACAGTACGCGTCACCACGAACCCCAGATTCTCCAGGAGTAGCTGCTTCGCCACCCTACAATCGCGCTGTATCTCAGAGCTATGATGAGGATCGTATACAGGAGAACCGCGGTGGTGGCTTTCATCTCTACAATATCAGTGAAGTCGTGTCCGCCATGGGCAAAAACAAGAAGTTGTCCACTACACTAGGTCTCAATATTGCCACAGGCGTTATCATGATAGCGCCTGAGAAATCACGAGACGGACCACAGCAGGAATGGACAGCGGAGAAGCTGACACATTATTCGATCGAAGGCAAACACGTCTTCATGGAGCTAGTGCGTCCGAGTAAAAGTATCGATTTTCATGCTGGGGCCAAAGACACTGCGCACGAAATCGTCGCCGGCCTTGGCGAGATTGCAGGAGCTTCTAGAGCGGAAGGTCTTCGTGAAGTGCTTGAGGCTGGCTCAGGAGGCGGCGGGCAAAAGAAGGGAAAGATGCTTTACGAATTCGTGGCACAGGGTGCCGACGAAGTCACAGTTGCTGTAGACGATGAAGTCCTCGTCATCGACGATACAAAGAGTGACGAGTGGTGGATGGTACGAAGACTGAAGAACGGGAAAGAAGGGGTTGTCCCCAGCAGCTATGTAGAGATAACAGGCATTGTGCCTCCTCCAAGGTCGAGTTCTGGGATGAATGCCGCCAAGTCCGTCGTGGAGCAAAATAGGCTGGAAGAGGAAAGGCTGGCGAAAGAGGCTGCGAAGAGCTCGAAGGGCCAGAGTGGTGGTTCAAAGGGCTCTGAGGTAGGCCCTGGCTTAAAGCTCCCCACTAGGGGTAGTAGCATAGCACGTGGGAATTTTAATAACCAAGACTCGCAGCGAAACAAGAAAGAAAGCAAGCATGGAAGATCGTCCTCTGAGTCGAAGTCCAAGTCGAGTAAGTATAGCGATTTCCTGATTACCTCTGGCATATACTGACGCAGGTCCGAAGAACCCGACATGGCAAAGACTAGAACTTGGACCGATCGTTCTGGAACATTCAAGGTTGAAGCTCAGTTTATTGGGTTGAAAGATGGTAAGATACATCTACATAAACTCAATGGTGTCAAGATTGCAGTGCCTGTCGTTAAGATGGCCATGGAGGACCTCGAATACGTGGAGAAAGTTACCGGAGTATCTCTGGACGACGACAAACCATTATCGGACATTAAACGTAGAAGTACACAAAGAGAGAACGATCGCAGAAAGTCACAGGCTGCGGCGCCGAAGTCGGGAGCTACGATTGAAAAGTCAACGGCACCTAAGCCTGAAGGACCTGAATATGATTGGTTCGACTTCTTTCTAAAAGCTGGCGTTAGCCCATATCAGTGTGAGAGATATGCTTTCAACTTCCAGAAAGACTCCATGGACGAGAATGTACTTGCGGATATCACACCAGGCGTACTGCGAACACTGGGTCTCAAGGAGGGAGACATTCTACGAGTGATGAAGTATCTGGACACCAAGTTTGGTCGCACAGGTCTGTTGTGAAGACTCGACTCTGTACCGACCATGCTAATCTCAAAGTAGGCGGCGTAACATCTCCAGACGGCGCATCTGGTGGATTGTTTTCTGGACCTGGCGGCGCTCTGAGAAATAATACCAGCAAAGGTCGCCCAGCTCCTCCAGTCCAGAGTAACGATGTTGTTGATGCTACTGCTCTACGGCAAAAGGACGCGGGTGTAGCCAAGGCGAAGGCTCGACCAGATGCGGTCCAAACACCGCTGGACCAAGCACCACCGCCACCAAGGAAAGACTCAACTACCCGCGGCTTCGACGATGATGCGTGGGATGTCAAGCCCTCTAAACAGCCTGCGCAACAGCCTGCGCAGCGACTAGCAGCAGCGTCTCCTTCACTAGCGGCGAGCGCTCCCCCTCAGCAGCCGACCTTGACAGGGTCGCTGCTGGATCTTTCCCTGCTCTCAGCACCTTTGCAGCCTACGCCAGCACAGAACACAGCGGTACAACAGTCTCAACAAACGCAGATCCAGCAACAGCAGCAGGCTCCGCAGCAGCCCTCTCAGCAGCCACAGCCTATGCAGCAGCAACCCACTGGCGCGAACCCATCGTTCTTTTCGCAGATTTCCGGGCAGCAAACAGGCGCGCAATCGCAGCAGCCACCACAGCAGGCTTTCAGCCTTCAATCACAAGGCCAGCAAAACTTCCGACCTCAACTACAACAACAGCAGACTGCGCCTCCCCGTCAACGCCCTCAAGCTCCGCAGCAGACCCAGACAGGTCCGCTAATGCTGCCACCACCTGCTAGACCTTTGTCAGCGCCACAAACCCAGCAGAACAGCAACTTTGGTCCGCCGCCATTGCAACCACAATTGACAGGCTATCAGCCACAACAAAACCATCTCCAACCGCAGATCGCGCCGCCCGGTCAAAGCCTCAATGATCTGAACCAGCGAAGATCGCAACAGCAACTATTCGGACAGCAACAACAAGTCCGTCAGCCCCAGTTCGTTCAGCAGCAAATGCAGCCTCAGCAGACTGGCTTTGGGCAGCAGCTTCAACCTCAGGCGACGGGGTTCGGGCAACAGCCTCAGGGTTTCAACCAATTTGGCGACGGTGTCCAGCCTCAGCAGACTGGCTTTGGACAACAGTATCCGCAGCAAACAGGACTGCAGAATATGCAGAACCCATATGTCAACGGCCAGCAAAACTCGCAGAGCCCCTTCGCAGACCCAAGAATCCAGCAAGGTGGCTTTCAACAATTGCAACCGCAGAACACAGGCTATCAGCCCCAATTCCAACCCTCGCTACAGCCCCAACAGACAGGGATCAACTCCATCTTACCGCCAGCATTGCAACCCCAGCAGACTGGCGTTAACGGTTTTTCGAGGCCGGGCTTTGGGCAGCCGCCACCCCCAATGCCTCCCATGCCGCCAATGCCACAACAGCAGCCCGCTGCTGCACCACTAATACCTCAGAAGACTGGTCCAGCGCCCCCTGTGAGATTTGGCACTGCTGCGAATAAGTTGGTTCCGCAAAGGACTGGACGGGCGAATTTGAGTGCAGCCAGTGAGAACTTCGTCCATGTTTTTTGACCTACCATGCTGATGAAACCTAGCACCTTCAAATCCCTTCGGCTTCTGAGAGTGCAGCCTCCCCATTATCTATTATCATTATTCATAGCTAACGAGAGGGGTCCGCACATCTGGACTAATGGAAGTGAAAGAGACATTGAAGCATTTGTAAATAGTGTTCAGCATTAGCAGTGTAAGACTTGGCCTTTTGGGAGCCAGAAGCGTTTGAATGGCATTCGTATCTAAGTAATTGGAGTATCAATTGGCATCTGTTCGTTTCATGAAGTCAAAATGTTCACTTTGTGGCCGCTCACACAACACGGCTTGTTACCCCTCGATGCCCATGACAGTGTGCGTAAGCTTCCTCGAAACATAATCAATTGACCAATCATCGACTAGGTATGGACATGATCAATAGCTTCGCTGCAAAGGACGCATGGACATCGATGAGGAAGAGTACAATATTAGTGCAATTATACGCTGGGTGCTGCTTCTGTCACGGACCCGGACCATCATACTGCAAACAAACAGATGTGATCTAATAGTAGTCATATCATTCGAGTGCTCTATGATTCTATATACAGTTCCGTGCTATTTTCACCAATCTATAGCACAGGCTATGTGTCTCATTGCTGGCCAAATGCCGTTTCCCGCACATACTCATCTCTTCTAGTGCACCATACTCTTTCCAATCTCAGACTCCCATCCTTTCGCCCTTTCAAACCCATTTTGATGGCTTTGGTAGTCAAGCATAGCTTGATAGACTTCGTCTTGCGAATTCAGGACGAAAGGGCCGTATTGGACAACCTTCTGATCAAGCGGTAGTCCCGCGACGAGGAAAAATTGACCATCTTCCTTTGCTTCCTTCGCTACTTCCGCTGAGACAGAGTCGCCCTTTTGTTCGAAAACGACGTTGTGGTATTGCCCGACTGTCGTCTGGTCTTTGCCTACACCAAAGGCAGTCGATCCCTTCAGAGTGTAGACGAAGGCGTTCCAGCCGATAGGCAAGGGTTGAGTGACTTTCCCACCGGGTTTGATGGTGATGTCGAAGATCCATACTGGCGTGTAGGCTAATTCCTGCACACTATCCGTCCCATGACTCTGTCCCGAGATGATCTTAATAGTGACATTTCCCTCATCAACCTGTATAGTCGGAATCTCCTTCGCCCGCAAATCTCGGTACCGCGGCTCACACATCTTCAACTTCTCCGGCAAATCAACCCAAAGCTGCATCCCGACATTCGCACTCCCATCACTATTCTGCCTCGGCATCTCCGCATGCACTATCCCCCGCCCCGCGGTCATGAATTGTAAATCCCCTTTCTCGATCGTGCCTGTATTGCCGGCGAAATCTTGGTGGTCGACGGCCCCGTTGAGGATGTAGGTGATGGTTTCTTGGCCGCGGTGGGGGTGGTCGGGGAAGCCGGCGCCCGGGGAGACGCTGAAGTGGTCGAGCATCAGGAAGGGGGAGAAATTTCGTAGCTTTGGTGTGCCAATGGAGCGGCGGACCCGCGCACCTGCGCCTTCTGACTGCTCAATGGCGAGGAAGGCCTGCTTGATGGCTCGTGGGACGGTCATGTTGGCTGGTCTATCTGAAGCGAAGAAGGTGGCTGGGATAAGAGGGAGACCGAAGAACGAGGTGGATTTCTTGAGTAAGACGCCCTGAGCAGTCGAATTGGAGGTGTTGTATGCTGTCAATGGGTACTGTTCCAGTAATGAAGTGACAATAGAGGAGAAAGAGCCGCAGTAGAGTAGGATAGCTATTGCACAGATTATGGACGATGAGATGAGGAGTTTCATGGACTCGAAACGAAAAAGAGAGCTTTATAGAAAGGAAACGAGATACTAGAAGCTTCTCTTGAAACGGTGCAATGAAGCTTTGCAATGTAGGAGTGAGAGATGTATGAGACGTATTTAACTCGGACGAATTGTTCAATGCTTATGCGCAGCTGATCAACTTCTACACACCAGGAAGGTAATTTGCCATATACTTGCAGAGCATTTGAGGTCTCTGATGGATTACGAAGAATGTTGTAAGCATTGGACATTTACAACCGGCAATACCCCTATTTAACTAATGATAAGCCAAAGACTTTTTTGTGACACCCCACCAAATGCAAAATCTAAAAATTATAATCCAGGCTAATACATCACAACCACTAATCTTAAACCCGTCAACCTAGTAAATGATTAAAAAAATAAAAGCTATTTACGTAGTAGTAAAAAGATTTCCGTTGATTTCGCGCTGGATTTCTACGAAGGCTTGGCGCAAGTCGGCGATTTTAGAAGGGTTCACCCCCTAACTGCTCGCACCCCCTAACCGCTCGTCCCGTAGGGCTGAAGCCCGGAAGTCCCTTAGGCCCCCAAAGAACACCCCTAGGAATTCGTCCTCCGGGAAACAATTCGGGAAGTTCCAGGGACCATTCTTGTCGCGAAAGTGATCAGGACTAGGGGGGTCTCTAGGTGGCTTCCAGGCATCAGCCCTACGGGTGAGCGGTTAGGGGGTGCGAGCAGTTAGGGGGTGAACCCTTCTAAAATCGCCGACCTTCGCAGAAATCCAGCGCGAAACCAACGACAACCTATATACCTTAATAAACATAAAGCCTGATTATCTTAAATTCGAGCACATAATAAAACTATAGTTCGATTATTATTTCTGAGATTTTGGTGAGCTTCGGATAGGTGGTTATGGTGTATCAACCTAAATTGTAATTTTTGGATTTTGGATTTGGTGGGGTGTCGTGGCATTTCATAAAAAAAGTATTTGGCATAGAAGGGTTCACTGCCCAGTGGGCCAAACCGCCTAGTGGGCCACCCTGCTCTAACTCCACCACTGTAGGTTTTGATGCAATATTTCCGCATGCAAAATTATAGTAATTACTGATTGCTATAGCTTTTATACCAAAGATTTTATTCATACTAGTATGGTTCGTAAGTTATGGTGATTTAACTTTTTCTCCCTAAGCGGCCCCTAGAGCTAGACCCCAGAGTAAGCAAAATAAAAAATTCCGGGTACTCAGCTCTGACAGGCTGGCCCACTGGGCGGTTTGGCCCACTGGGCAGTGAACCCTTCTATCATTAATTAGTTAGGGGTAAAGAAAGGAGGAGGATTTGTAGATGGACTTTAGAACATCGCAATCCTCATCATACCCTACTTCCATCTTGGCAGCAATATACTGTGATCTCTAAGTCCTGAGCTTGCACCCTTATTGCGCCCTTCTGCCGCGATTTCATGATTTGTCGTGCTCAAGAGCGCACGGTAGCGAGCCGTGTCTTTCATTCCTGAAGCAAATCTAGGCCTCGACATCCGCTTCCATAATCTTGCGGCTCCATCTCTTCTCTGCATAAGCATCTCATAGCCCGAGCAAGTGATCCATTCTGCGCAGGGCTTCACGCCGACCACGTTCAATGCACAAGGACAACCGGCTTCCCCCTCTCCCACCCATCCAAACTCTCTTTGATGTTGGTCCAATATCTTAGTCGCACCGCCTCATCTTTTGCCCCTTCTATATTCTCATCTCTGAATGCTTGGTCTAGGACACCTTCGCTCTGCTCGATGTTCCTATCATTTTTCTCCTTCATCGCCTCCAACTCTCCCTCTTCTTGCGCAGCCTCAATCGCTTCCCGCACTTCCAGCACTTCCATTAGGAGTTCAGGGTCTTCCACCTTCAGTCTCTCATCCTCCGCAACATCAATCCCTCTTAGTGACAAAAGATACTGCGCCCGCCGTAGAGGGTCTTGTAGAGTCTTATATGCTTCGTTAATCAGAGCCGACGTCCCTTCCGCCTTTGCCTTATCAGTACCAGAATGTCTGTCCGGGTGCGCTCGCGCCTGTAGCTGTAGAAACTCCTTGCGAAGCTGCCGCGTGTCAACCACGAAGGGGCCGTGGGGCGGAGGACCACTGGGTAGGGTTTGGGGGAAAAGGTTGTAAAGAATGGGTGTGTCGGGCATTTGCTGCGCGCTGTTTGTAGCATCTTGGGCCGTTGCCGCTGAGGAATATCTTTTCATGATCAGGCCTGAGTATGGTAAGGGTCTTAGGGACTTTGGGCGAACATTTGGTTGCAAGCGAATATGACGTTGGGTGGACGATGTGAGTGAGATGTAGCATTGGAAAGCGGAGAAGAAGCGGCTGATGTTGCTGGCGGGAGATATCTGTGAGATTGCTGCCGAAGATAGCATTCCTTCAATTCGATGGCGCTAAGCGGAATGTCTTATGAAGTGGATGGGGACGAAGTGAAAGTGAAAGTGAATCCAACACTGACACTCATTCTGATGCCGAGGTTGGTTGTTTCGGCATGCAGGGGAGTCTCGGCCCTGGGACCACCCCAGAGCTCTGTGGTAAATACTCGACTAATCGAGTAGTATAACCGCTACTCACTACTCGAGTAGAGTAGTGAGGGCGCTACTCACTACTCGATTATTTTAGGGCTAGCCTACTCGAATAATTCGATTAATATTCGAGTATTATAAATAGAAATCCAAAATTTTCGTTTAAACTCTATATTTACTAGTATATCCGCTTAGTAAACTAAAAAAATTTAATGAATCTATATATAGATATAATTTAAAAGTATCTATATATATAGTATATAACTATATTTAATTACTATTAATATAATATATATTTAAAAAGAGTATATTTAATTTTATTTATAAGATATTTAATTTATTATTAAGAATTTAATAAGGGTTTTTTAATTAAAAGTTATTAAAATAGCCTAAAGAATATATATATATATTTTAGATTTAAAGTTATAATTAAGTAATACTAAAGCGGGATCTACGGAGTTAGTAGATAAAAGAATCTTCTATTTCTTCTCTTACTCTTTACTTCTTTAATATTCGTCTAAAATAACCTAAATTCAAAAATTAAATACGGGGTAGATCTATTTATAGATTCCTTTATAGATTTATTAAAATGGCCTCTTCGAGACTAAAATACGACTTTAATTATAAACTTCCTTTTATCGAAAATTAGTCTTATCTCTTTAAAGATAAATTCTTTAGTTAGACTCTACTCGCTTATTCCGAAGATTAGCCTAGAAAGATATATATAATAACTATTTTTATTAATAGGTTACTATTCGCTGTTTAACTCGAAACTATCGATATTCGAAAATTAAAAAAATATCTTTCCTAACTAGTAACCTATTCGCTTATTATTCGAATTCTTATAAGAGTACTCCTATAAATAAGACTACTCTTATAAGGCCTAAAGTCTAGATAAAAGGTATTTATTACTATAATAATCGATTTTTTTTTATTTCTTTATTAATTCTTTTTAGAATCCGAGTTAGGTCCTTCGATTTAATTTACTCTAACGGCTCTTCCTAGTCTTTGAAAAAGACCTTCGGATATAGGTCTAAATTAATACTATACCTAAAAAGGTTTAGTTCGAAAAGTATTTAAATTCTTTCTCGAAAATAATATCTCTTAGAAAACGATTTCTAGTAAATCTTTTCGAAATCTACTAAACTATACCCGAGAGTAAGTTTAATATCTATTTTTAAATATATATATATTAATCTTTTTAATAGTGATATTCCGAAACTTTATTACGAGAAAATTCGTTTAGAACTTTAACTCCTCTTCCGAATTAATTTCGAAAAAATTTAATCCGAGATCTAGACTATAAGTTCTATTTATAAAACCTATTTTTTTATTACTTTCGACTCTTAGACAGCCTCGAATTAAGCCGAATATATAGTTATTATTATTTATTATATAAATAAAAACTAGAGTTTTAAATCTAGACTTCTAGAAATCGCTCCTATAAACGATCGAAAAGAAACTATTTATTTATTAGGAATTCTTAACGAGATTTTAACTACCTAGAGTATAGAGGATAAAATTCTCTCGTTAATATTTAATTTTTTAAGAGTTTTTTATAATTAATTAATTTTTTAATAAAATAATTATAGATAAAGCCTCTAAAAATCTAGCCCTTATTAGGGCTTTTAAAAAGACCTATTAAAAGAAATATAAGACGACTATATTCTCTTTAGGCTATATAGTTTATACGTTTAATAATATCGTCGGAGACGTATTAAACTAGTTACTATATCGGTAAAACGGGAGACCGTATAAGTTTTTTCTAAATATAATACCCGTATATTCCGTTATTTATAACTCCGAGTAGGTTTATTAAACGTTTTATTACTATTTACTAGTAAATTATATATTAAACTAATTTAAACCCGTAAATAATTTATTTAATTATTTAATTTATATAGTTTAAGTTATAGGTTAGATATAATATATAGTAATATTAATCGCGTACTTACTCGCGTATATATATAAGTATCGTATACTAATATTATTAATCTACCGCGTTCATTAAATATATTTATTATTTACGATATTTAATAAATATTCTTATACGATTTTATAAATTTAAATATATTATATACTAAAATTTATCTAGTCTTAAGGCTCGACTAGTTAAAGCTTAAATTACTCGGTTTATAATTTTATTTTATTAGAATAGGATTACGCCTCTCTACCTAGTTTTCGTCGCTCCTCTTAAAGCGTAGCCCTCTCGGTAGTAGTTATATTAATATAAACCTTACTACGCTTAGTTACTAAATAAATATAATATACTACGGGGATTATCTTCTATTAATTTAATATATTTTTATAAATTTAGGATTAAACTTATAAAGAGATACAGGAGTAATTATATATTAATATTAATAATAATACTCGTAGAGTATTACCTAGAATCGATCTAGTAGAATATTAATCTTATCTATTAATATATAATAATAAGTAGGTCGAGTAGTACCCTAGATAACTATATACGAGTAAAGATAAATATTATTCTCGAAGGGGTAAATAATATTATAATTAATAATTATATTAAATATAAGATTATCGTTTTTATTAACTATAAGATTTATAGGAGGGAAGAAGCGAATATAATAATACTTCTCGGTAACTACGATAGTGAATTTAACTTTATTACTAGGATAATTCTAATTTAAATCCGTAAATAAATATTTTATATTAATAATTTTATATTTTAAAAATAGACTAAATTAACTTTTAAAAACACCGTTACGGAAGTAGTAAATATATTTAGGTAGATTACTCCCGTTAATATTCTTTTACTATTAATCTATTAAAGGACGAAATATAAAATTAATATTATTAAAGATAATTATCTTAATACGGGAGTTATTCGTCTTAATTATAATAATATAACGAGAGGTAGTCCGATCGATAAAGATAAATATAGTAGTTATAGAAGTTTACTTTAGGCCGGGTATTGTATAAAAGATATTAATATTAATAATTATCGTAGGCTCCTTAAAGTATTTAGTTTTTAATTTAATTATAAAGATAATACCCCCGAGTTTATAATTAAATTTTATAAATATATTAGAGTAGTATTAAAGGGCGTTTTTAATAACGTTACTCGCCTAGATATATTACGATATAACTCCGAAACGGATATCGTAATTACGTTTAATCCGATTATAGATATCGGCGCTCTTATTATTAAAAATAACTAGAAGTATCTAGGGACGCGACTTCGATTAATTTCCGGTAGTTATAAATATCGTATTAATAACCTCGGCGTTATTAACGTAATTATTAATAACGGGAGGGTTAATATTCTCGACTCTTCCGTTATATCTACGATAGAGTTTTATAAAGTTTTTTTTAAAGTTATTTACCTACTTATTAATTATAGGCGCTCGACGATTTTTATTTAACTTTAAGATATAAATACCCTAAAACTTTAACGATTAAGTATTAAAAAGGAGAAATATCTTTCCGTATAAATCCTAACGACTAGAAAAGGTAAATTTAATTATAGAATTCTTTATAAAGAGTACCTTAAGTAACTCGAGAATACGAGTATTAATTTTTAATATCTCCGAATTAATAATAAGACCGTAACTATTAAATATAAAATTATTAGATTATTTTAATATATCTAAATCTTTTTAAATTTATAAAATTTACGATTATTCTATCTCCCTTATATTATCGAATCTTTTTTAATTATTAATACCGCTAGTCTACTCTTTTAATATCTTTTTTCATAAATATCGTTATCCTCTCGTTATACTCTTATAGTAATAAGTTATTTTTTTTTTATAGTTAGTTATACTTGTTTTACTCGCCTTCGTTATTATAAATATACTTCTTTAAGACTTCGCGGAGTTTATAGCTCTCCGACTCCTTTATAGTATTTTTTATTATTTAATATATTTATCGTCGAGCCCTTTATTTATTATAGATAATTATATTTATACTAGAAATTATATTCACGAATTTAATAGTATATATCGCGCGATCTTAGCCGATTTAATTAATACGGTATATTATTTAGTCCTTAACGCTTATTAACTACTCGGAGTTAAAGATAATAATATATTTAAAGGCCGTAAATATTTACTTTATATTTAAGAATATAGTAGATCCTACTAGAAATTAAAATATAGGATTCGAGGTCGTATTTTCTTTACCGTCTTTACCCTCTTAAAAGAGTTTAATAATCTTAATTTATTTTAATTTAAATATACCTCCGTAGATTAAGGCGATAGGTTTTTTCTATATTAAACGGATCGTTTATATAATTATTAATACGATATTCCTAGCGTAGGATAAGGCCTACGTTATAATATAGGATTCCGTTAAAAATATTTACCTAGTAAATAATAAAAGCCGAGATAAAAGATATAATTATAATAATTATCTTTATATCGACCCTTTATATTTTATTTCTAAGAATATCTAGTACTCGTATTTTAAGATAGTTATTTACTCCGGCGATTTAATTAATACTCTTTTCGAAGGGTAAATCTTTTTATTTTAGTTTATAAAATTTCTCTTTCTTTAATTTAAATTAATTATTATCTTTTAATTTATTACCCGTTAATTTAAGGTCCTTTATATCTTTATAAAGAACTAGTTTAGGGAATAATAATAAAATTCTAATATAACGTACGGCCGCGAGTTATAAACGTATTATAATCTTTAATATAATATTTTTTTTATAACTCTTAAAGGTGAGTAAAGTATTACGATAAATTTACCGAACTCTTTAATTTATCTCCTCGAAGTAACGATCTAGTAACGGTTTATACCGTTATAAATAATTTAAAAAGTAGTCGAAATAATAATTAAATTTAAACTTAACTAGTAGTTCCCCGAAAAAAGTAGACTCTAGCGTACGTCGTATTTAAAGTATTCGAATAATAATAGTTATAGTTTTTTTATACTACTCGTACTCGTCCTTAATATTATAATTATTATATATACTCTAGATAAGACTTTTATACCTTTTACCGAGTTTAATAAATTTATTTTTTATATAATATTTCAGGCGTTTACGCGCCCTATTTAAACGAGGGTAATTTTTTTTAAAGGGTAACGTAGTTTATTTATTATTTATAAACGTATTTATTTAATTTATTATCGTCCTCGGTAATAATTTAAACGGAGTCCCGTTAATTAGGATCTTTCGAGGTTTTTAACCCGGTATTATATTATTAATCTTCCGAATCTTAGTAATCGTCTTTATAGTCTCGTTATTCTCGGTATATATTTCGTTTACTACGATCCTACCTTATTCTTATTTTATTAAAGTTATTATTTTTATATTTTAACTTTATTACCTCTTTTTCTTACCGCGGGAATTTTATCCATTAAGACTTTATCGACCTAATTAAGAAACGAGATTAAAGATATAAAATAAAATACTCTTAAAAAGTTATAATTTTTATTAAAATAGGGAGCCTCTTTTAATTTTATTAAAAAATCGCGATCTAATATATTTAATTTCTCGGTAAAGATTTTTAATTTAGGATTATCGTAGGTTTATTATAATACCTACCTAAAAGCTTTATTCTTTTATATTATCTATATCTTTATTAAACCTAGTTAGTAGGATAATAAACCCGTAGAGGGAAGGAAGAAATTAAAATTATAACTCGGTATAAATTTTTTAGATATATTAGAGTCGATATATATATATTAAATCCCTTAAGGCCTCCTGGACGGGTAATATATATCGGGTAATTAAAGATCCTTCGTTATTCCCTCCGTAAAATATAGGTTATATCTTTTTTCCTCTTTAACTTTCTTTACGTCCTTACGGTTTAATATAAATAAATAGTTTAAATAAATTACCGCGAGACCTTATAAAATTTAAAACCCTCGTTAATTATTAATTCTAAACTCGATAGAGGTTAATTATATTATCTTTCTAAATTTTATAATATCTACGAGGTATCCCCCGTTTTAAAAAATCTTTATTTCGAATAAAACGAATATACCGAGTATCTAGAATAAGATAAAACCTATTATTATTCTTTTTATATAAATCTTTTTTCCGGCCTTACGATCTTTAATATTATTTAGTTTAAAAAGAAGATAATAGTCCTCCTATCTTTTATTATTCCGGTATATATATTCTATTATTTTAATAAACTATATATTTAATAATTTAACCCGATTTATTAACTTTAGTATTTAAACTTAGTCGTTAATTTATTTATCCTTCGCTCTTTCTTTTAAGGACTTTTTAGTATCTTCTTCTTCCTTAATCGGAATATCTTCTACTTCGTTTTACTCCGGGATAAATACTAGTTTAAATATTTAATTAATAACTACGCGTTTAGTCGTTTTCTCGTTATACGTAATTTTAATATCCGTAAAACCTTTTTATAATTATTTAAATAAATCGTTTATCGTAGGCTAGAACGGTCGAGTTATTATTATTATTTATATTATATTTATTAGGGGCTAATTATTTACTATAATTTAATTAACTCTCTTATTATCGCGCGTTATAGGGGTTCCGTTATTCTTCGTATTTCGATCGCCGTTATTTTTACCCTTAAGATTATTAATAAAAGTTTATAAAGACTATATCGTTTTATTATTTATACTCGTTTTAGGATTAACTAAATCGTTAGGGGTTTTAATAAAAGAAATATTATATAAAACCGACCTAAAGTATATATTAAAATTAATAAACTAATTTTCCTTAATCGGGAACTTAGAGTATATACTAAGACGGGTACTATTATTCTTAATAATCCGGAATATACGCGGTATATTAAGATAGTTACTTTTCGGTCGTTTCTACTCTCGACGTTTATCGAACTCGCTTTATAAATTTATTATTTAATTAATATCCGCTAGTAGTTTACCTAATGGTTATTTTTATTTACCGTCTTTATTTACGATATTTATTTTATATTTATATTTTCCTCGCCTTAAGCTATAGATCTCGTTTTCGGAATTATCTTTTATTATTATTTCTACTACCCGATATTAGCCGTGCGCCGTAAATAATATCGAGAAACGGAATAAGGGTTTATTTACCTCGAGACGTTACCGTCTTTATTAAGAATAAAAAGAGTTATTAAATTAATCTTTAATTTACTAGTACGAGTTTAAATATAAAGTCGATATTCTCGTTATTAATAACTTCTTTAATTACTCCGCGGAGTTAGTAGTCTTTTAGTAGTTTAATTATAAATCTATTTCCTTAATACTTAAATTAGATTTCTAGTAATAACGAAATATTTAACCTTAAATCTTCGCTTAAATATATAATAAATATTAATAATATTATATTTAATATTATTTTTTTTAAATTTAACGGAGGGTCGGTTAATTTAGCGATATCCGCGAGAGTAAATCTAGTTATTAAATTATTATACCTTATTTTAAGATTAACGTCTAGTAGATTAAATCTTTATACGGCCGCGTAATTCGTTTACTACTTTAATATAACGGGTAATAATATAACGCTTTTTATCCACGTTTAATCTAGTACCTCGTTAAGAGACGAGAAAAACTATTATAATTAATTTAATTTACGTAATAATCTTTCGCTAGTATCTTTTAATTACCGTTTTATATTATAAACGATATATTATATTAAAGTAAAAAGAATACTTTAAATATCGTCGTTATTTAGATTATTAAAAAGCTTTAGAGTATTATCTTCGTACTTTAAAATTAAAGTAATAATAAACTCGTTTTTAGTAATTTTAACTACGTATTATTTAAAGTCCGTTAAGGAGTTTAATATTAATTATACTTTAATCTCTTCTTTTATTTATTCCTAGTCTTTACCCTCCGTAGTAGTCTTTAAATAAAACTCTATTAAATTTTTAAAAGTAAAGTTAAATTCGTTATTATTATAGTCTTCGTATTTATATAAAGGTATCGTAGCCTTAACCTTAATAATATAGGGTAAATAATATAGTTTCTAATTTTAATATATTATTTATAACTTTATAAATAAGGTCGTAATCGTAGTTTAACTATATCTCTTAATAGTAATCGTAGGTTCTAATAATAAAACTCGTAGTTAATTAAAAATAATATTTATATATAAGGATCGCTCGCGGTCGGTATTTATATTTACTTTACTCGGTTCGATCTCTTTATTTAATAATTATAACTACCGTACCCTTTACGTATAAAGGCTAGTAGGAAGAGTAGTCGATTATATATATATAATAACTTATTAATCGTATATAGTACGTTCTATAGTTAAGGTATTATTCGTAGTTAATAAATTTATTAAAATAGAAGGGAAGGTAAGATTAGACCGCCCTATTATTTATTAAGAAAAAGTAAATATAACGTATTACTTTCTAGGCTATATATAAGGGGTACTATTCCGAAATAACGCGGTATATATAATATTCTTATTATAGTTCTAATATTTTTTATATAAATAACTCGTATTTAATTAAGGTAGGTAAATTATTAAGGGCGTTTTACGTATTACAATTACTCCTTTATAAAAGAGTTAATAAAGAAGTTTTTAATAAACTATAAAATCTATTAATTTATAATTTTATTTTATAATAATAAGTACTCGCTAGTTCTTTAAACCCTCGAAGGTTTATTAAACCTTCTACCTCTACTCGTATTTAATATAATAAATTAAATAGCCTTAAATTTAATATAATATTTAGTTTTATATTCTCGCTAGATCCCTAACTATACGTATTACCGTTATTAATATTAAAGGTTATTATATATCCTATACTACGACCTCTTCTTTAACTATATATATTGTCGATAATAAGAGTCGTTAGATTCTTTATATTAATATTAGATCCCGAAGTAATCGGGTCTTAAATATTATAAACTTTTATAATATCCTAATTATTATCGAATCCCTCGGTATTTCTAGTTCCTTCTTTTATATATATAATATTACTAGGATCTTCCTCTAATTAATCTACTATATATAAATCCTTATTTTAAAAGTTATCGTCCGAGTTTAAATCGTAGTTATATTTAATAAGATTAAGTACTAGGAGCTCTTCTTCGTATTTAATATAAATATCTATTTTTATTAAAAGTCTTCGTAGATAATCGTAGTAGAATCGCTTACGCTTTTTCTCGTATAATTAAATTCTTATTTAGTTTATAATAATCGTTAAGGCGTCGCCTACGCGAGAAACTTTAATAAAGAAGTAAAGACTAAAGAATATAAAACCTAACTTCTCGGATTTTATTATATAAAGAATTACTATAAACTTCTCTTCGCCTTAATAATTATTAATAATTCCGGTATTTATATCTTTTAATCTTATAATAAACGCTAGCGCTTATTTTATAAAATTAATTTATACGAGATAATTTATAAAGATAAGGATATCTTTAACTTTAATTTCTTTTTAAATATAATATTAATAAAACTTTATAGTAAATTATAACTCCTACTCGTTTTAACCGGATTAAGAGAAACCTACTTTACGATATTATCCGTCGGTATTAATCTAGATGAAGTTTATAGAGGTATTAAATAAATCCTTATATACTTCGGTAGTTATAACGGTATTAGGGCGACTAGCCGGATTTATTATAAAAATAATAAAATTTCTATACTAAATTCTAGAGATAATATTAATAATATTTATAATAATTCGGTATTATTTTATTAGGTCGTATTTAGGGTAGCTTAAGATTATTTAATATTTATATATACTCTTATTTATTTATTTAGTAAAAGGATTATATTTTATATTTTATTCTTTAAATAATAGTTATTTATCGTCTCTTAATAGGTATATAGTAGTCTTGTATTATATTAAAGTAACGAAGAGCTCCCCGTTATCGACTTTATTAATTTCTTAAATAATAATATAATTACTTTTAAAATTCTTCTTTAGGATTATATAACCCGAATTAATAAGAGTTATAATAACGATAGCGACGTTCTTTATAAGAATATCCTTTAAGAGTAATAATTCGAGTATTTTAAATATATAATATTCCTCCTCGTTATCGAACGTATCGCCGTTCTTAACTTTATAGAATATCTCGCGAAAATATTTATAGAGTTTTTAACGGTAGGTTATATTCCCGGCTTCGTCTAATTTATATTTAATATTCTCTTTTATTATTTACTATAACTCTTTAGTTTTTTAAGAAGTTATATTTTTAAATATAAATCCCACTCTACCCCTGTAGTCCTCGAAGTCTATATTATCTATTAAGATAATATCTTCGTTATTATAGTTAATAAGATCGTTATTATTATAATTCAAGCCTTTTTATTCTTAATTACTTTACGATTTATCGGGTTAAAGGGCGTTATTAATTTATATTATATTAATTTAAAAATCGCTCTCGCCTTATAACTCGCCGTTTTTAATAATTTTATTATCGTTTAATTATACGCCTTTAGGGGTATTATTACCGCCTATAATAATATTATTAATAAAAGTAGAATTAATATTTAAGTTAGGTCGACCGAGAAGGTTTATAATTTATAATAATAAAGTACCGAAGCTCGTATTATAAAATTTATAATAATAATTTATAATACTAAAAGGTATCTTTCTAACTTTATTTATTATAATTACTATAAACTAATTATATTAACTTTAAAGGAGCGAAGAGTTAGGTTATTATCGTAAATTATTAATATCGTAAACTATATATCGTTAGTTCTCGTTTTAGACGACGATTTATTCGGTCGTAAATAAATAAAAACGAACTATATATTTCTTTATAATTTTAATTCCTCTTTTACGGAGCCGAGTAAATTCGGTATTTAACTTTATAATAAAAGAGTTTATTATTTTATTTATTAAACTTAAGACCTTTACCTTTTTACCGGCCGATATAAATAATATAATAATAATTATATCGAGTTTTATCTTCCCGGTTCCCTATAGTCCCTTTAAGAGTCCGAGGCTATTAAGTATATATAATAAATATTTTAATATACTTATCTAAAATTTATTTAAATCGATATTTTATTATTCGAGTTTAATCTTGAAATTTGTTCCTTAAAGAATATTAACTACGGTCTAGGTATATAGATTTTATCCGATAATAAATCGTTATTATCGAGGGTTATAGAAATAATTTATATTTTCTTTATATACGGGATTTAGTATCTTAATAGTAGTTAATTTAAATTTATATAAAATATCGGATAAAAGAGGAATAACTTTAATTATTATCGGCTCCGCGTCGAAATAGAACTTTTTAAATTCTTCGTATAATATATTTTACGGGTCTATTAAATTAAAGACCGACTTTAATTTTAAATTACTTTAATCGTTTTTTTCGTACTTCTAGAGGTAGTTAAATATAATAGTATAATCGAGCGAACTAGTATAAGGAAAGAGTTTTAATAAAATAACTATCGTTTATTCTTTAATAAGAAATTTAATTACGAAGCTATCTTCCGTCGAAAAGTAATATTCGTAGTTCGAGGGTAGGCGGAGGAGATTTATATAAATATAATTACCCTCTAATATAATTATTAGGGCGCGTAGTTAATATTCCTAGAACTAAGAATTCTTAATATCTTTTATCTCGTTCTCTTTTTAGTAAATAATAAATATACCCTCGGTAGTCTAGTACTCGTTATTATTAATATATATTAAATTAAATAGTAAATTAACTTTTAGACGATTTACTACTAGTATAATTTAATCTTTCTAAACTTTATATTTCGTATCGGCTAAATTATTAAATTAGTAAATATATAGTATATATACTCGCTCGAGATTAAATATAGATAATATTTCGCCGTATAAGATAAAAAATAAATCCGCCTCCGAGGTCGAAAAGAAAGCGGTAAATTTAATTATATTATTCTCTAATTTAATAAATACGTCGAGTAGTTAATTTTAAATATATTAAAAAATACCTAGATTACCGGTTTTTTATAGGATTCCTTTAATCTACGCCTTCGCTAGGCGGAACGAAAATTCTATATATACTAGTTATTTTATAGTATAATAGGTAACTACTCCGACCTCCCGTAATTTAATATAATAATCGAGGTATATTTACTCGATAAAGTTATCTTAGGCGGGCTTATTTATAAAAGCCCTAAAATATATATAAATTAATAACTCGTTTTAAATATCGTTTATAATATTTAACTAGAATATTTAAATATAGAGTAATTATTCTTCGTAAAAGTAATTAAGAGTAGGTTCTTTTTTATTAATAAAAACCTTAATCTAGATACGTATACTAAATAACTAATTATTATTCTCGTTTATATAAATCTTATATATTACGTAGGTATCTTCGTTTTTAAATTATTTAATAAATTTATCTTAACCTTCGAAGATAATTCTCGTTTTATACGAAGGGTTCTTCTTTTTTATAAATATAATATTATTATCGGCTCGCTCTTTAATAAAATTATCGACTTCGTCGCGCTCGATAATTTAAAGATTTATATATACGTCGCCGGTGGTTTTACCGGGGTTATTTTTATCTAGGCGAGTAACCGCGGTTTATTATTTACTCGGTATAATAAATTAATAAAATATTACTATTTAAAGTATAAAAGGGTATAAAATAAATAAGAGCTTAAAGAGGCGAAACTATAAAATCCGTTAATTAAAATTCTTATTAATAGTAATTATTTATTTACGTAAAAGATAATCTCTCTTTATACTATTACTTATAACTCGGCGATTATATAAAGAAATTAAATAAGAAGTAAAGTAAATTATAAATAACTTAAGATATAAGGACCTTCGACGTAAATTAAATTTAATAAAATAAAACTACGGAGTCTATTAACGGAATCTTAAAGTAATAGTAATTATTTATTTATAAAACTTATAATTCCTCGTATATAACTACTCTTATTAATAGTAATTATATATAAATAGGGAGGTAGAAGTACTATAATCGGTAAATAAAGGTATAAAGGTATTTATAATAATTAAAAATATATTAAATTTTTCGTAGTATAGCCGCGTTTAAAGCTAAACGAGTAAAGTAAAATATTAATCGTAATAACCTACTTCTTATAACTAATTAATAATACCTCGTCTATAGTTAAATATTTATATAAATTTTAAATAGATAATTTCTAAAAAGCTCGCACCGTTTTAAGGTAGGTAATTAATAAATATAAAAATATAAATTTCACGATAATAAACGTCTTAATCGGCGGGTATTTTAGACGTTAACTCGTTATATAATAAATACCTTAATATATATAAATACCGGTGTATTCGCCGGTTATTATTATCGAGGTACTCGGGAATAGGGCGGTAAAAAAAGTAAGATTAAAGAGTCCGGTTTTAAATAAATTAATATATCGAGGATTACGATTTAGTTTCGCTACTACGATCTTATTTTATAAATTAACCCTCGATAAATAGTCTTCGGTAGAGATAAAAGTAAGAGAAATAACTATAATTATTTAATAACTTTATATTCGGGCTTTATATCTATAAGCCGTTAAATAAAATAAATTAATTAAATTATACCTTAAAGTAATTTACGATCTTTACCGGTATTTATTATAAAACCCCTCGTTAATCTACGAAGTAATAACTCTTTATTTAAAGAATAATCTTTATCCTCTTATTCCTCTTTAATCCGATTTCCGGAAATAAATTTATTTTTATATTAATTCTTATCCGCGAGTTAAATATTTATACCGGTAATACTATTATCCTCGAAGGTTACTATAGTTATAAAATATTTCTCGGCGCGTTTAGTTAAAGGAGCCTTAAGGTATTTAAATTTATAATTATAAATATATTTCTCCTTAACGGGAGTACCTTCGGTAGTCGTATTTTTATTAACGACGGTAATATCTTCCGTAGCGATATTATTATTAACGTCTTTATTATTAATTAGGTCGGGCTCGACGGTAATAACTTTATACTTTATACCCGTCTTTTTCTTAAAAGTAGTAGTATGGTTTACTCGCCGTTAATAAGAGTATTAATATTAATACTCGTTTTAATTATAAGAGTATATTTCTCGAGAACGACTTTAGGCTTAACGGGTCCGGCTTATTTACGATTAATTATAATAATAATACGAAGAATATTTATAAATTAAATACCTACTCGATTATTAGAGCCGATATATTCTTTATAATTAAAAATAAATATCCGTAGCCTTAATAACCTTTCTACTTAATTATATATATTCTCGATATAATTATACGGTTAAATTAAATAGAAAGCGAGTCGAGATAATTTACGGGTAAACCGTTTATTCCTTTTATAAATTAATAAATTAAGAATATCGATAATATAGAGGCTAAATCTTATTTAGAAGAGATAAAAGATTTAATTTAAATTTATCTTCGAGCTAACTAAGAAGACTTTTATTTAACGCGTAGTATAAAAACCTTCGAGAAGCCGACTATTAATATCGTTTATATTATATTATACGCTACTATTTATTATAATTATAAATTAAATATTATTTATAGGCCCTTACAGTTTATCGCTATTATTAATCTCTAATATTTTCGTTTTTTTAATAGGGGAGGGTTTCGGAGCTATATTATTCCCTCTTTTATTATCGGTATAAACGTAGAGGATATATATAAATCTCGGATCTTTTAATAATAACTCCTTCTATCTATTTTATTATAATAGTTATTAATAGTCCTAATCCCGAGTATAGTTAATAAGTTAGATAATAAAGAAGACTAAATATATATAAACTAGTGAAATTATAAATAAATTAAACCGTTACTTTTTAATATCGGCGGAACGTCTAGAAGTAGATTATTCTAAAGATAAGGACTTAAAAAATCTAAATATTAGACCGCTAAAATACTATTTATTTATTAATATAAATCGGCTCGCGGCGGGTAGCCTCTAAAGTTTTACTATAAAGTATAATAAATCTAGATATTACCCGCGTATCTATTCGAAGAATCTACTCTTATTACTATATAGAAGATTATAAATCGGTAGGAAATAAATTAAATATTACCTAATAATATATATTATATAGGAAAGTATATTTAATAAATATCGAACTCGTTTATCGAACGCCCCCTTTTCGATTTTTATTTCGGATATCCGATCTTACCTAACTATATATATAGTATAATAATTATAAATCGATAGTATTACCGCGGTAAATAAATATTATAATATTACGTGTATATAAGTATTATAGGCGGAATTTCGTAAACTTTAATAAATTTAATAAATACCTACCGTACTATAAAGTCTTCGTCGATAATTATTTATATAAGAAACCGCGAATCTTACCCTCTCTACCTCGGCGACTCCCGTAATCGACGAGACTAGCGACGTATACCTAAAGAGACGACGAGGTTATAAAAATAAATAATATAAAAGGAATTAACGTAGGGTCTTTTACCGTCGATATAAAAAATATCGATATAAATACGGAGATTATTATTTATTAAACGCCCTCGAACCGGCCTAGTCGTAATAATTTAGAGTATAATAAATAAAAGAAGTTATTAATTTTATCTTTTAATATCGGGTGTAAGGGTCTTTTATTTATATCTTTATATATTCGGGTAAAAACGTTTACGGAAGGTAATAATCGTCGCGTAAAAATAAATATTAAACTCGACGAGGTAAATATTAATATTATAGAGTTTAATAAATATTCTTAACTTATTAATAAAATAAAAGGAGTATATTATTTATTTTCGAGTATATATAATTACGCGCTCGCCTAATAATTTTACGAGGAAAAAGTAATTAAAGGTGGTCGCGATAAGTTTTTCTATAATATTCGATTCGAACTACTATATAACTTTCTTAATTATAAGAATACCGATAATTTAACCGAAATATAAAATAGTATTATATTTAATATCGACGAAGATAAATAGATAAAATAAATATTTAATATTTAATTAAAGATCTAGGGGACCGAGTTAAAGGATTATAATATTTTATATCGAGATATTATTAAAGCCCTCCGATTTCTCTTAGGGTATTAGTCGTTTAAAGATAAAATAATATTTAAACCCGTATACTAGTATAATAATAATAATAAACGCGTATATACCGAGATATATACCGGCGACTAGTAGTAATAGATATAAAAGAAGTTTCTAAATAAAGCTACCGTAGTATTATTACTTCTTTCTACGGATAAAATCTTATTTATATAATATAAAGGTAATTTAGTCGTATAATTAATTTATTTTACTATAAGAAATTTAAAGATATAAATATAACGAGGTTAAAAGCGGCCGGGTTTAGTACTCCTAGGACTTCTATTTATTATATTCAATAACGGTAAATATATTAAATCCGACGTATAGTATAAATCTATATTAATTATACTCGATTATAAATATAATAAAAACTTTTATTTAAGATAATCTTAAAGTCCTAACTTTAAATTAATAATTAAAACCGTAATAATTATAAGTTTTCTTATTATATATATAGATTAGAAAATCCGATCCTATTATCCAATTATCGTAGACTTTATAGTAGATTATAAAGAGTAAATTTTAATTATAAAAATTAAAAACGGCCGATAATATACGATTTATATAATATTATTAAACGAACGAGGAAACTTTAAAGTAAATAACGCCTCCGAATCTACTCTTTTATTTAATCCTAAATTCGGCGATAACGCGAAGAAAATATCCTAAAGAATAATAATTAATAAATATATCTAGTATATAATTTTACTTAATTATATATTATAGTTAATATATATAAAATTATACTAGTCGATATATTATATTAATTATTTAAGGGTACGGTTAATTATCTTTTTAAATAAATTATTTTAGTTATTAAAGAGAGCGCGCCTATTACTAGGAAATTAAAGGGGGCGAAAGTAGGACTAAAGAATATATTAGGAATAATATAATTAAACGAAAGATTTTATATTATTCTAACTTTCTATAATTTAAAGAACTATAAGTATTATAACGCCGTTATATAATAAATAAATAAAGACCGAAGAGTTATTATATAATAGTTAATACTAGTAATCGCTTCGTTACTAGCCGAATTATATAGAAGGGAACTCTATTATATACGGGTATTTATAAACTTTATATTATTTATTTAATACCGTTTATATAATAATAAAATATTAAAATATCTCTAAAATATATTCTACCGTTTTAATAAATTAAAGGATTATTTTCGCCGGTATAAATTAAATAACGGAGTAAACCCGGACGGTTATTTTAATATCTTAAAACTCTATATAATAATATATTACGTAGAGTAAATTCGAATATTCGGCGCTACGGATAACTATAATACCGAATATAAAAAAGTAGTATATCGTTATTTAATTAAATCTTTCTTCGAGTTAATTAATAAACGAGAGGTTTTTTAGGAATAACTCGTCCGTTATATTTCTCATTACCTACGAATACTAGCTATAAAGGATAATCTATTTTATTTTATAACGAGATTATTTATTTTAAAAATAGTAGCCTTTATAATTAAAGTATTAAAACTTAATCGCGGGATTCGATTATTTAGGTTTTAATATAATCTAGAGTTTTAAGAAAGAAAGAGAGTTTTAAAAATAAAATTTAATACTATATATTAATACCTACTATCCGTAATATAAAAGAAACTATATATCGAATATTTTCTAGAGGTATTAGTCGTTTATATATATTAACGCCGGTAGGAGGGGGGTAAAGAACCGATAATTATTAAAACTACGAATAAAAGAGAAATTAATCCTATTTAGGTCGATTTATATTTTATTTATCTTTATTCGTTTTTATAATATTAGAAGTTAAACGGGAAAGATTTAGAAAATCTAAAGAACCTAATTATAAACTATATAATATATAAAATTAATTAATAGAGTTAAGGAGAGTAAAGACGTAACTATATTTTAATATAAAAAGTATAATCGTAGTTTTATATAATTTCTCTTTATAGCCAAAGTCCTACCTAGCTCCGGTTTCTCTTAATAATATCGAATATAAACTATTAAAATATTAAGGGTAAATTATTCTAATATAATTATACCCTCGTCGATTTTTTAAAGATCCGTAATAAAGACTCTCCGTATAAGATTTATAATATAGTAGAGGTAGAACTATAACCGGTAAATTTAACTATTAAATAAAGAATACTCGGGGGGCGTTAAATTATCCCTATAACGAGAATTATAAAAAGTATATATATTATACCGGTATATATAAGTAAGATTATAAGAAAAAATAATATATTTTATATTAATAACTATACCGATTAGGATTTATATAATTTAATCTACGACGAGGACTTTCTAATATAAGGGATACGAGTAAATAATTAAATTTACTATAATTATAATAGGCGAAGGTAGATTATATAGTTAATATAATATTTAAATTTATAATATACTACTTAATTTATAGACTGCGCGCGAATAACTAAAATAATAAATATTATAGAATAAGCTACGGGGGTAAATTATAATATATTCGATTATAAATAATAAAAAATCGTTCTACTATAAGATATAAGTTAATTACTTTTATATTAATTAGGGCTAGGGCTCGGTTTTTTTCTTATTACCCGATTTCGCCGTTAAAATAAATAAATAATAAAGTAATACCTCGATATTAACGGATATACGGAAGATTATTAAACGTAATACCTACGATAACTAGAGACGGGCTAATTAAGAATAAATTTAAAAGACTTTAATAATATAATATAATCGGCGAAGATTATAAAAACGAAGCTAGGTATCGATAAAACCGTATATTCGTTAATCTTTACGCGATTATAAAAATAATTAAAGATTATAGGTCTCCTAGATTAAAGACTAAATATAATAAATATAAAAGATTATCTACGACCTACTTTCGCCGGTATTTATAACGAGTTCGTTTATATATTCGACGATATCCTTAAATAATAAAAGGACTAGTATTTATTCTTCTTTATTTAAAGAAATAATTATAATAAAAGAAGGCGGGTAAGAGCTAAACGACGCCGTATAAATAACTAAGAAGATTAGAGACTCTCGAGCGCCGAGTTATTAAAAGAATTAAATAATAGGCCGAACTCTACCTATATAAATAAAAATATTAATCGGATTAATTTTATCCGCTATATAATATTATATATTAGAAATAGTATAAACTAGAGTATAATCTATACGATTTAGGATATTTAGAAGAGTAGTATATATACGGGGTTAACGAGTATAAACGATCTCGACTTTAAAAAATTTATATCCTTAATTAAAACCGACCTAGGTTACGATAATAAAAAAGACGCGATTATTTATACCCGCTTTAGTCTACTAAATATAATTATTTTTAACGAACGGGAATAAAGAGTAGTATTAATAGAAATATATATTTAAAGTACTAAACGTTTTTCTTTTAATATCCGAGAGTTATTAATTAAGCGTTATACGGTATATATAGTAATAAACCCCCTCTAAAGGACCGAGATCTTTAACCGAAATTTAAATAACCTAGGCGGCGAGGCTCTAAATATACGGTTAAAACGAAAATATTAAATTTAAATAAGAAAAAGGGTATTAATTATAATAATAAATTTAATAACTAAAAATAACCGGCTTCTTTAATATAGACCTCGAGAATTAATATTTATAATATTTAATAAATATTAATTATATTTAATAAACTAGGGTTAGACCCCTAGGGTTTAATCCTATTAAATTTAATTTCTTAAAAATAAATAATTTCCCCCCTTTCCCCCGACCGCGTGAATTTTACTTTTATTAATAATTACTATTTTTTAATACCCTTCTTCCTCTTTATTTAATCCGATTAAAGTAATATATAAGTTCGTAATTTATACTTTAATAATATACTATCTAATAAGGTAAATTTATAATTTATAATTAAAAGATATTTAATATTAATCCGGCTATCTTTTAGGATTATCGTAAAGATAACGCGTCCTATAAAGACTCGTAGCGGAATAATTATTACTCTAACTCGGAATTAGAATATAATTATAACGATTCGGATTCTAGTAATAAAGAGAACGAGTAATTTAAAAATAACGAAAAACGGAGTTACTCTAAAACTTTCTTAGATAATAAACGTATAAAGATAAGAATAAATATCTCGGATTATATATAATCGAATCTAATTAACTTAATTATAAGTTAGAGTTACTATAGGTAAATTATCTCGTAGAAGATTAAATAGAGGGAGGCTCTAACGGTAAAGTTAATTTATATTCTATAATTATTTAATATTTATAAAGATTAATATAGATACGATCTTTACCTCTAAAATAGTATAAAACGCCGGATAAAAGTAGAGTCTCGCGAGATATATATTATTATCGTTTTTAACTGCGAGAAGTTTTTAAAAGCGATTATTTTAATTAAATATATTTATAATCCGAGTAAGGGTAGAGAGCTTTAACCGGATAATAACCCTTAATAAATTAATAATCGGATATAATATATATAGGACGTCGTAACTAAGAACTCGGGGTTTAAAATCGGAATTAAATTTAATAAAATCGATAATCGGCCTACCTTAATCGAAACACGAAAAATTAAATTTATTTAAATAGATATTTTATATTAAAGTTAATTTAATATATAATTATTCGATTTCTTTAAACAATAGCGCGCCTACGCCTTAACGATCGTACGAATTATAATAATTATTATATATATATAGAACGGTTTATAGTAAAACGTAATCTCTCTCGCTATTAAACTATTATACCGTTAAACTTTTATATATCTCGATATAAGATATACTCTAGTTTAATAGCGTAATTAATAAAGGTATAAATCGATAATAAAAAAAATAAATAAGCGAACCCTATTCTAATAAAAATACTCGTTTATATAATATTCAAATTATCGAAGAACGGTTTTATTAATAAAGAGAATATAAGAAATTTTTTTAAACCTCTCCCTAATCTCTTAATTATATTTACTACTATAGTAATAATATATATTATCTCGGAGTACCTTATTAGAGAGTATAAAGTCGAGAAATTTAAAAGAGAGAAAATTTAAAGTAGGTACTCGTATTTTTTTTTATTACTAATAAATATATTATAACTAGTTAACGAGAGTCCGTATTAAATTAATAAAGAAGAATATAAAGGGTATAAATAGATCTCGATAATAAAAGGTATAAAATTTATATTCGTAGAGTATTATTAAAGGGGGTAAAGGATACTATTAAAAATATAAAAAGATTCGACTTTAATAATAATATAGTTATAATAAACCTTGATAGTCGTTAGATATATAATCTACCCTTCGTTAATAATTTAAATAACGACGAATAAATTAACCTTTCGGATAATAAACTTTAAAGTAATTTTTTTATATTAATTAATAACGTAAAAAGTATATAAATTAATATACGTAAAGCGATAACTTTAAAATAAATTAATTAGACGTTTATAATTTATCCCCTCGTAACCCGTATATTTTAATACCTTTAATCTTTACTACTACCCGAACGCCGGTATTAAATTCCTAATACGTAAATTTAATAAAGTATAATTATTTTAGACCTAGTTAATTTATTATTTACGATAAAATATCGCCCCCGATTCGTTTTTATCCTTACTACGGAATTTTAGATAAATCTCCGCTAGAATAAAAGAACCTAATAATAATACGAGGGTTAAAGTATAAAGTAGTTTATATAAAGATTCTAAACCTAAGGGGAAATATACCTTTAATATTATATAAAGAGAAAAATAACTAGAAGATTAAATTACTTTTAAATTATAGGGGTTTAAGGAATTCTAGGCCGCCTTTATACCGGAAGAACCTAATCGGGTTTAATATAAAAGAAATAATACTAACTCGATTATATCGAGCGATAATAAAAATAAATATAAAATTTATATTAAATAACTAGGGAAGAGGTTACGAGTAATAATAAAGTCTAAAAAAAGTAAAATTAAAGAAGAATAAGAGTAACGATATAATTCACGTAAAGTTTAATAGATAGTAGTATATTAATTAAATAATATAATAAGGAAGTCGGAAAGAGGTAGATAATAACTATATATTAAATAAAATTAATAATTATTTATAGAACTCTAATAAACGTATATTTAATATTAAGCGCGTAAATTTATATAGTATTAATAATAGTAGCGGCAGCGGTAAGGGCGGCGATTTAAATTACAGCGGAGAAATCGTTAAAAATTAATAAAGCGATAAAAACGAAGAAACCGTTAAAGTCGATAAGGTTATAGATAACGATATAAATAAATAAAACGAAAATATAAATTTATATATTTAATAAACGTATTATCTTAATAACGATATATACGTTTATTAAATACGATTTATTAATAGTAATTTACGCGTTTAATAAATATAATACTCCGACTATAATATAATCGCCCGATACGATTCGCGCGTATTCGTATTTAGTATAACTATATAAGATAGTAAATAATAACTATTAATGAGAAAAGGTTACTCTTAGTAACTCTTAACGAAAGTAGGTATTAAAACGATCTCTAGGGCTAGTATATAAGTTAAATAGATCTGAGCGCCTTTTCCGTCTTTTTCGGTAGAATACGGGTTTACCGCTTTACCGATATACCTACGAAAAAAGATAAGGAATTAATAATAAACGCTATTAATTCAAAATAACTAGAAGAGGAAGAAGAAGAAGAAAACCGGGAGTTTATTTCAGGTTAGTTTTTTTAATTTCTTTATTTATTTTTTTATCAGTTTTTCTATTAAATTTTTAATTAACTCTTTTATTTTCTTATTTATTTATTTATTAATTCTCTTATTAATTCTTCTATTAATTTCTCTACTAAATTTAAAAATAATTACTCTATTCATTTTTCGTTAATCTTTTTATTTAATTTTCTAACTAATTATTCTATAGCTAAATATCCTATTCGAAAAATTCGAAAACTAACCTTAATTTTCAAAAATCAGTACGAATATTCTAGGACCTTAGAAAATTAAATCGAGGTTCTAAATATAAAAGGATCTACGAAGCTGAAAATTAGTAGGTTTTTCTAATTTTCTTAATTTTTTTCAATTTTTTCAATTTTTTCAATTTTTTCGAATAGATATTTACTAAAAAATCTATTAAATACCGACGTCCGCTGGAATAGTATTTTTCAGCTACTAGAGACCTTTCTTAGGCTCTGGCCGGCTATAGAAAATACTATTCAAATTTCTAGAAATTTTTTTAGTCGATAGGATTATCTTCTAAAGAGTAAAAAACTTATTTATATTCGAGAGATTCTCGATATATTTAAAATCTTTACTAAACCCTCAGTTATACTTTAGGGAGAAAAGTATCCTACTTTTAACCTAATTTATTCTTATATTCATTAGATAAAACGAAAGTTAAAAGCGAAGAGAGATAATCCTACTCTAGTAAATTAATTATTCTTATTAATTATTAATAAAATAAATATACTAATAAAAACTAGCCCTAGATTTATCGAAATTCCTACGCTAACGGGCTTGAAAAACTTGAAAAATAGTTTCTAGGATTTAATATTCGTAGCTAGAAAGCTATTTATATTAATATCTTTTTCGCTACTATTCTCGACCCAAGATTTAAAGCTCAGGCTTTTAGAAATTTCGGTATATTAAATTAAAATACTTAAACTATACTAACTAAGTTTCGAAGTTTTTTTAAAAAGTAAGTTTATTATTAATATTAATTTTTTTATAAATAAGAAACTAATTTTATTATTAATTTATTAGAACCTAAGATAAAATAACTAGCTAAGAAGCTACTACTAGTCTAGATCTAGAAAATCTAGATCTAGATAATAAAAATAAATTTAATAACGAATTTCGAATTCTATTTATTAGACTATCTAGCTCTAGTAGTAAAAGATCGGAATTAAAAAAATATCTTTCCGAAGATTCTTTATTAGGAAAGGTAATAACTCCTTATTATTTACTATTTTTTTATTATATTATATTAATTATATATATATAGATCAATTCTTTCGAATATTAGAAGGCTAGAGTTTTAGATTATTTTATTCTAGTTATTCTAACTTGAAGATATCTAGTTATACTAGTTACTTTAGGTCCTTCCGAGTCGATTTTCTTTATAACGGGGGATATTATTACGAAAAAACGTAATAGGTTATTTAATAAGGTTTTTAGAAGGATTCTTCTTTTAAAAAACTAGGGTATTATACCCGATAACGACGAAGATAGCGAGGAAGAGTAGTTTTTTTTATTAATATTAGGCGTTATAGGCGTTTATATCTTTTATATATAGATATTCAATATATCTTATATATTTATATATAGATAACTAGTTAGTTAAATTATAAATATAGTTTTTACCTATATAAATTCTCTTTTAAAAGTAGGAAAAATTTAAAAATATAAGAGAAAATTTGAATTTAATCTTCCTAGATACTTTTTATAAATATATATATAGTTTATATATATTTAATATAACTAGTATATTATATAAATCTATCTTTATATAGATTTTTTTCTAATTTTAGAAAAGAATAATAAATATAAGAGAAAACCTTTAATTTTAATTTTTTAAATAATTTATATAAATATATCTTACTATTAATAGATATAATTTTATTATATATTTTATATAAATCTATTTTTAGTCTTAAAAGTATAAAATATTACTAGAAAAACTTAACTACTAGTAGAAAATTTAATTTACTAGATATTTACTTCTCCTAATAAAATAGTCGATTAGTAGTCGATTATTAATCGAGTAGTTAAATCCGTTATTGAATAATCGAGTAGTAAGGGCGCTACTCAATACTCGAATAACTAGTCGATTAGTCTTCGATTACTAATCGACTATTGAGTATTTTTGTTACCACAGAGCCCTAGAGCCTGGCTCGAAGCTAGATCTAATGGGCTTAGCCCGAACCCCTAGAGTCAAAATCGAACCCCTAGGACAAACCCCTAGGGTGCTGGCAGCCCCGGTTCCAATGCGTCCGGCGCCAAGATGTAAATGAACATTAAAATGTAAATAAACAAAGCCTTATTCGATCCAGCTTCGGGTGTGTCTTGATCTCTCCCTAGGAATTAAACGTATTATTTGCTCAGGCAAGCTTTCTTAGATTTTTAGAAGCTGGTGTTAATATAGTATTGAAGTACACCCGTAGTAAGGTCCTAGAGGTTAGAAGGGGTCACCCCCTAACCGTCCACTTGTAGGGCTGAAGCCCGCAGAGCCCCGAAGCCGGGCCCTAGAACCCGCCGTCCAGGGACCAAGCCGGGATCTTCTGGGGATAGGTCCTGTCGCCTAAGCAGCGCACTCTAGGGCGCCATTTCGGGTCTGCGGGCTTCAGCCCTACGAGTGGACGGTTAGGGGGCACGGGGGTTTGGACGGTTAGGGGGTGACCCCTTCTACCGGCTATCGTATAAAAGGGCCTCTTCGTGGAAATACTTTAGGCTCCGATATTCCATGGGCTGCCGAAATAGGCCTGTAGTATATAGTCTTGTCTTTATCCCTTGACCGCCATACTTATAGCGGTCTCCGGGCATCAGGACGTGGTGTGGGTATATGTTCAGATCTGGCGCGAACGCCGTATCTTGGGTATAAATAGGCCTAAACCTGACTTAACGACGTTAGCTTGACCCGACAGTATTTGTTTGGCTCCAGAAGATAGCTAGCGATAAGCCTTATTAGATAGGGAGGGTTTGGCCGCTGTAGAAGCGCGTCTTGGTAGTTGAATTTCAAAAAATGGTTTTGAACGTGCGGTGTTTTGACCCCCTAGGATATCGTACTATTATACGATTTTCATAAGGTGTATGCATGATGGTCTATGGCTTTGGACATATGATATAGGTTTTGTATATATCGGAGATATCACTAGTCTTAAGGCTCTATCATTAAAAAAGGATACTTCCCAGGGTCATGTTTTTGGCTCTCTCGGTATGGCCAATTTCTGCATGACTTCCATCTTGTTCTTACTCCAAACAAGAGCCAAACCTGAGTAATTATATTCGTACCCGAGCAGAATCGGTTGGCCCTAGCCAATGGCGCGTTATCCTCCTGTCCAAGCGCCAGTGCAAATACTCCTCCTCCAAGGATTGCAAAGATTTACAGCAAGACTCAAGAAAGTTGATTATTAGTCGCAAATTCGCAGGCGCAGCATGGCGTTGATGAAAAATGAACATTGCACGCTTGTGGTACCATACGAGCTGATCCACTACCAGCATCAACTGCATGCTCAGAGAGACGATCCATTCTCTCTGGATGATGACTCCATACTGCAAGAGACACAAAGTTCTGGATACATCTCCCCGTCTTGCCGTCTCAATACCAACGAGTCTTCCCCATTCCACATGTTCAAATGCTGCTACAAGCGATTCGCACCATAACACCTGGAGAAGGCTTCTTGGTCTGTCCCGAATAGCCGGCCTCCAGCATCGCTCCTGTTACTGCAAGACTTGGGCATCGGCGTTGTTGGCGACGTCGTCATTCAACGAGCCACTGTGGTGTTATTTTTAATGTGGTTGTCCAAAGAAAGGAGGCTTGGCTGCTTCAGCTTGTTGGTAAGTCGACCTCTGTCAAAAGTTAGAGCTTTGCCTTTGTTGACCGTCCGCGACTTCATCAAGGCAGACAGACCTCATTGCTCGCGCCACTGGGTCAATCTCTGCAGCTGTGATAAGCCGCCTCATATCTCAAGCACGCAGTCTCAACCCTTCACAGCAACCTGGACTAAGCAAATGAGACACCCCTCTAACTCGCGATGTTTGTCAAATGGGGTTAGTGTTCCTTTCAGTAAAACAAGCCCTGTAATCCTGTCAGCAGGTGGAATGGCATAATAGCCCATATTGGATGCTGGACTCACAATGTTGGCTGTGGTGGATCCATCCCTTATTCTTCGACCTTTGACAAAGGCTGTGGCTTCTATCAGAGATTCAGGGCTCTCAGATATTTCAGGTGGCAAGTCATACTCTGAAAAGGCCCAAGTCTTTGTAGTTCATGAGGAGGAAGTCCATTCCACAATGCAAATTGACGTTTTGAGCTCGATCTTATCATCTTTGTGAGAGGTGTCAGGAAGCAATGGCTAGTAATGAGATGCGGTGAGGGTTTAGAAGAGTGAGACATCCTGTGACCACAAAAGACCGAACGGGAGAAGTTCAAAGAGCCAAGGAAGAAAATCCCACACACAATAGATCATCTGTAGCGTCGTCAGTCACTGTGATTGAGGCAGGGAAGACATATGGAGGTCCCTGGGATGAAGCGTTGGATTCTCAATTCGAGAACTATGAGACGAAAGGGGCGAGTATTTGTTACATTTCCTGAACTTCCTGAGACAAGATATTAGTCATGTATTGATTCAGTGAAGACGAAACTGATTGACTTAGCTTCAAGGGCTCCACTGGGCATTGGGAGCTCGTCTTAGCTTCACCCAAGGGTTACTGGTCACCAGTACTGCGTAGAAGTGCGAGCTTGTCACTGGTGCACCGCCCGCTGGTTGGTGCCATACGTGACCTATGGGTTACTCGAAAGCTTGTCCCCCAGCGGACGATGCCCAACTAAGCTTGCGCCTAGTTGGGATGTATCACGCCGTTATCCTGAGAACTGGAATGGGCCACACGATGAACGAGCATCGGGGCTCCAGCCTCATTTTTGACCTGGATCGCGAGTTTTTCTATTCTTTCCAAAGCCTCGAGTTTCGATTCCTCGACACGCCGAAGCACCCGTAACTCGACCAGAATCCGAAGGACGTTTGATTCTTGAGAGGAAGAATTTTCTTGTGAATTGCAACGCCACCTGTAGGAAAGTATGATGCCGACTAGCGTAAGAAAGACAGCTAGCCAGGTCCCTACTGTTCCAACCATTGAGATACTATCGGCCTGAGACATTGTTTTGCAAATCCTATAGGTAAGTAAATGCAATTTCAAGAGGGGCTGGAGAGGAAAGAAGAGAAGGAAGAACCGCGGTGATACCTTTTTCTTAGCTTCCGAACTAGCTCGCCCTTGAGGAGAATAATGGAAGGAGCGTTCGAACAGTTGATTTGGCAAGGCCAGAGCATCGTCAATGGAAGTCAACAGAAATAAATTAATGCTCATTTTCGGTCTTGCTATTGTACACCAATGGTAAATCATTGGGAACAGCAGACGCATGTGCATTTGGGCTTCGATGTCATCGAAAGTTTCAATTTTACAGTCTGCAGAGGATACACCAGCCAATACATGCGGACCAAAGAAGTCCCAGCGCAAGTAGCCAGCCAACATGCCTGTCCGACGAATACGAAATTCGCTGATTAGCTTGCAAAATCCAAAGTATAGAGTACCATCTCGACATCTCGTTTTTGTATCTCTCCCCAGTCAAATATGATCTGTTCTGTAGAACGAGCGCCTGCTGCGATAGCCCTCCCTGCTCCCTTTCGAAAGATGACCGGATCTCCCCTGGCTGGCTTGAAGGACTTACACCTTCACACCAATCAATCAAGTTATTCGGAAGGACGGGGTTCCTAGCAGCGGTATCAACGGGATGCTGCACCAATCCAGTCCCGGATCCTAGGTCGAGCCATTTCGTGACGACAAGTCCCATACCATCACTACCAAATCCGTCAATTTCCAGCTCGTAATCCAGGTTGCAGCGTATACACTGTCGGACTTGGACCTTTGGCATTTTCGACGCATCTGCACCGAAAATGACCCAATATTCTATAAGCGAACGAAGATCGTGCTTGAGATGATGACAAACCCATATGCCCTCGAGCTGCTCACGCACAAGCTCGAGATCCTTGTGATAGCAAACCGCGTAATTCTGGATCCGCAAGTATAGTCGCTCCGTATGAGCACAAATCCGTGCATCTACCGACAACAGCGTCGTCAGCTGCTGCCTGACATCACTTTCAGTAGACTCTTCAACTTCAACAAATGATAGTGAGTCGGTAGATATGCCGTATCGCGCGCCAAGACGATGCCGTTCCATTGCTAGCTGAAGGTGATGAAATTCGAAATTGTAAGTGGAGATCCCTCTATGGACGTGCAAGTAGGTCCAGAGCGTCGGTCCTCGCTGCTTCTCAACGCAACGCAGAGGGCGTCTGGGCTGGAATGCTGGACCAGGCGGACCAACCCTGTTGCGTGGATGAAGATTTGAGCACCAATGGCAGAAGAACCAGAGGGGGATGTCACGGGCAATGGTGGTTAGGAATCGTTTACGTTGTGAGGCTTCAGCACTGTCGCGACGCAATAATTCCCAGTAGGTGCTGCCGAGGAAGGTGGATAGAGTGCGATTACTGAGAGCGAAGCTGGCTGCATCTGGCGTATACAAGCAATCTGCAATCATTTGCACAATTTCGAGCGGTAACTCCATGAGACCGCCTTGGAAGACATCATTTTGGTTTGTTGAGGGTTTCATCGCAGTGGCAATGATGTGTAGGGAGTTGTCTCTTGCTAGTCGTCAAAAATAAGGAGCTGACGGTCAGCAGAGGGCATTAGAAGGGCTATTCCCAATGTAGTATAGCTTGGTCCCCGCTAGCCGCCGTTGATGCCACGTTCAAATTCTCATTGCGATGTTCTGTCTATGCGATGGCACGATGAAACGCAAGCTTGTATGGCTGGCTGCTGCCAGTGCAGCATATGGCAGCCCCCACGTCTTCAGTGTTACTGATGACCTACTTGCATACCCCCAAGTAAGCCGCCTCAGCTTCGAGCTGTCGACTATTGACTGATCAGCCACAGTACGAAGTCATATTCTCGGACACCTTCATCTCAGACAAAAACGCCGAATCCTCGCTAGCCTACGCAGATTCCCTCTCCTCTGCCTCTACCGAGACCACCTCCACGCTCTCCAAAGATGCCTCCACCGCCCCCGAACCAGCCACCGAGCTCTCCCAACGGCGGCAGCACTCCGACTCTCCAGACCCCGAAATTCAAGAAGAAGCCCGGCCCGGGAGTTATGAACGTATGATCCTACAGAACAAGCCCTACCTCTGCTCGATACCGCACGTCACGCCCCCAACCTCAAACCACACAACCCACGCCCAAGCTGCCCAAGAAGAAGCCGCCGAGCTGGCGCGGGCTACGGATCGCGGCTATGACCTCCTTAAGTCCATGAGTGGGAGCTGTCTCTACTTCATCAGCGGCTGGTGGAGCTACAGCTTTTGCTACAATACCCATGTGAAGCAATTCCACCAATTACCACCAGGAAAGGACACGCCTATATTCCCGCCGATCGAGGATCCTGCGACGCCGAGCTATGTGCTGGGAAAATTTGGGGAAGTGAGAAATAAATTCGCTATTGATGGCCGCACGGCTGCTAAGGCGGCTGGCTTGCCACCTGAGCATGGTGAAGAGGGGCGGACGACGGAGATCCAAGCGAAGGGGACGTCGAGTTCGAGATATCTGAGTCAGAAACTGAGTGGGGGTACAACGTGCGACCTGACAGGTAGTCCGAGGCGAGTAGAAATCCAATTTCACTGCCATCCGCAGAGCGCAGATCGCATTGGCTGGATCAAGGAAGTGAGCACGTGCTCTTACCTAATGGTCGTCTACACGCCTCGGCTCTGTAACGATGTCGCATTCCTCCCACCGAGAGAAGAAAGAGCAGAAGGAATCATCTGTCGAGAAATTGTACCCGAAGCCGACGTTCCTGAATGGGAGTCCCACAAATCAAGAGAAGCGGAACGCAAGCTCGTTGGCGGAGGCGAGGCTGTAGGCAGTGGCCGCCCCATCGTCGGCGGCATCGAGGTTGGTGGGATGAAACTCGTCGGCCGCGAAGGCAAGAGGTTGGAAGCCCCTCAAAATGTGCCGCCTGGCAGTCATAAACACGGTAATGGCGCCGGTGGTGTTAATGAAATCGCGACTGTGACGCTCGTCTCGCAGGACCCTAAAGAAAAGGGCGGCAAGATCAAGAGGATATCCGACCAGGATATGAAAAAAATAGGCTTAGATCCAGGCGTTGTAGAGGCAGCGAGAAGGGAATTGGAAGATGTGGCAGACGGGAAGGGGTGGAGGTTGGAAGTTTTTGAGACAGAAGGGGGAAGGGAGTTGAGGGGCGTGGTTGATAGTGAGGATGACGAACATGAGGGGAATGAATATAGAGGCGATATGGATGGTGGGGACGGGTATGAGGGGGGTGGAGAGGAGGAGGAGGAGGAGGAGGAGCCTGAGGGCAGCCAAGAGGAGTACAAGGATGAGCTGTAAGATCCTCTATAAACGTTATATGCATCAAATTATCAAGAGTCACTTGCTGGGTTGCCTGTTTCGGTTTCAATGTGTAAGGTAGGGACAAAGGTGTTGTAAACCATCGGGCAGCATTAGCGGCAGTCTGTTGTGAGAATTCTTGGAAACGGTGAATTCACTTTGTGCCTCATGCTCGGCGTCCTCGTGCTGGATACACTCTGGCAGGTTATTAGCAATTGAACTTTGGACCCTGGTTGGGGGTTGGTCAACGCGAGTAAGAAAGCTGTCCTCATCCATGTTGACTGAGCTTCAGAAATCGAACAATTCCAAGTAGAACGCCGGAGAATTCCGGCCTTCGCTCGAAATTTGAACTCAGCAGATGTCTCAACGTCCTGGTCGAGAACAAAATGTAATAACATGAGAGGGACATTCCAGAACGTTCGTGTCGTCTAATTCGTCTCCAATATCTAATCGGGTATCGTAGTCATCTGCGTCTTCTACTTAGATCCATGGCCATTGAGCAATAAGCTCCCCAACCGACCCTTGACACCAGAACGCCGCCTTATGCATATGCTTCGCTCATCGAATAGGGAACACAACATCATACCAGCAACACAGCGTTCAGGCACCCATCCATCTCTGGGTTGTTAGTAACCTGCGCCCATCTTCCCCAAACCACCTTTCCCCCTGCTGTGACCATACCCAGCTCGCTGACGTTGACTTCTATTATTGTGCCTTTCGTGAGGACGCCAAGCTGGGTGTACATGGGATTCTGTGGGTTCTTCTTGACAGAGATAATCGGCAGCTGAATCGTCACCTTCAGCTCTGGATGAGTAACATGCGCCTTCTTATACCTCAAACCCATCGGTCTTATGAAGCGCTCGTATTTGACAGGCCGCCTGGTAAAATCTGGCCCAACGAAAGTTGGCTTCGTAATCATTCTAGATCACTCGTATCAGCTCCACACTCAACCATAAAGCATACGCGAGCGAGGCATACCTCTTCCACCCCTTCTTCGCTGTCTTCTTCCCTGTCTTAACGACCTTGAACATTTCCTCTTCGCTTATGCCCTTTACTTTTGGCAGAGGAACGCTGAATTTTGCGGCTTTCTCATTGCGCTTGTTTTTTATGGCGGAACTGAGCGCTTTGGCGTTTGTAGGGTTGGAGCGGTCGAGGAGGTATTGGGGAAGAGGGGTGGATGAAGGTTCCGAGGGCCCAGCAGATTTGACGTTGGATTCTTCCTTTTGCCGGATCCGTTTCTTCATCTGTATCTTTTCATGGTGGCGCTTCTTTTGGTACCTAGGGAGCTGTCAGCCGAACTCATACCCCTCTTCAAAGGACGTAGAAGGTGCCCTACAATTTTGCCCGAAGGCCTGTTAGGTGCTGGCTATCCTTGCTGACTTTGTGGGATTCGCGCGCAGTGCGCTTTCTCGTCCGCTCTTCGTAGTCGAGTCGTCGACCATGTTGCTTTTGGAAGCGCTCGATATACTCGTTTTGAGGCATCTTGGCTGGTTGTCACTGCCGGAGGCGGAGGGTTTGAGCAGAATCTTTTGATGTTGCAGCGGTGAAATCTTGGCACGCTAGTGAGAGCTAGCGTCAAGGCGGTTTTGCTCCACTCTATCCAGATGCATCTATCAGCGCTCCAGATGAGACACATTTGAACAATTGGTGGGTCTAAAGTGAGCTTAAATGCCTGATTCGATGCTCAAATCCAGGTCACTTCCTCTTCAAGTCGAACTGCACTGGCATCCAAAGCTTCCACTTATCCTGATACAATAATCGCGCTTCATCTACTACGACACTGCCGTAAATGTCCGCCTACCAGTACTATGGGTAGAGGGAAATATGACCAATGTGGCTGATCCTCGAGCAGAAGTCATGATTCGCAGTGTTTTCAGCTCCCCTTCCTGAAGGAATCGTACCACACCCTTTACGGAAGATTATCGCTTTTGCGGTCGTTTTTATTTGCTCATACGGCTACGAGCTATCTTCGCTCCTTAATACTGCATCATGGCAGAGCTTTCAGGGACGCGATATAGTAGATAAACGTTACTCTCACCAGCTCCCTACGTCGCTGTCTACTTATATAGTAGTTCTATGCTTATTACTACATCAACCCAGTTTACGAAGGTAATAGCGACGGCGATAGCGACGGCGATCGTAAAGTGCAGTATGTAATGAGCTGCCTCAATTTTACCACAAAGTTGCAAGTCCTTGCACCTCGGCTTCGCTTTCCTTTCAACCGACCTTGTACACACATAATTGAAGCAGCGCTTTTCTAGCGCCACTTGGGAATAGAAGACCCCACTTTTGCGCCACGAGACGGTGTTGCTTCCTAGCGAGGCTGAGCTAGACTACGCCTTATGTCTCCTGCACGCCTTCTGCAAGATGCGTTTTTCATGCATAATCCTACACACTAGTGCTCCTATGGAAAGGAATAGGAATCGCTGATCGGGATGGCTGTTAGGTGGGATTGTTGCATTAGCCCTTACGCAAGCTATATCATACGGACTCTGTACAGAGATGGTAAATGAATAACATATCAGTAGCTTGCCCGAGCCGGCAGTCTGCCCACTAAATCAAGAGCAGTCCGTGCTGAGCGAAACTGGGTAGGGAGACCTCCCACATAGCACATTTAAAGGCCAGCGCACCCCACTAACATCAATGAAAGAATAATGGTACATTTCGATGGGAGGAGACTTATACTCACTAAACAATCGACGCTTGCAGCATCTAAAATCTTATTCTTACGATTATTGTACAGCCTCATGTACCTTCAAGGCACGGATCATCCTCCCCCACCAATCCCTAGCCGTGCCACTGGTCCGTGACTTGATGCGCCTGCATGGAAAGGAATCCTTCTGCTGTCATCGCCCCTCGTCTACTCGCAACCAAATTGACTTCCACCCCAGCGGCAAAGTCATGCGCTATCAAGAACCGGGTGTTTCACGGATAAGGTATTGTTGAAAGGATGAAAGACGTTAATCGTGGTGGTGAACGGTCAACTCTATATGTATATTGACTCTCAAATGGAGCAAATTCACACTGTCCCATCCTTTGAATCGCATCAAGCGTTGCTAATGTGGGAACGTTCAAACGGATCACTACTGTAGGCAGACGGGGTCCTTGTCTCCAATTTACTCACAATGAGTTCATACGAGAATACTGGCAGATTCCCTAAAGAAACTCTTCTAGTATGCGTCCCCGTCTCTGCCAATTGAGGCTCGCTCCTATTGGGTCTGTCCTGACTACAATGATCCTTAGGCATCCTCTATTGCACTGTTCGTCATTGCAAGTGTCGCAACCATAGCTCGTACCACACTTCGGATACACTTTCAGAAGCGCCTATTCATTGATGATGGTCTACTTCTCTTTGCGCTACTACTCGCATCGGTCTGTATCGGGCTCTACGTCCACTTCATCGACGCTATGTACCTTCTACAAGCCTCTGTCGAGGACCGAGTTCCACCCAGCATATCGCAATCAGAGATAAACGCCGCTACATTGCGCTTCCACTTGTTCAGTGACATCTTCGTCATGCTGTCTTGGACTATTGTTGTTGCTGTCAAATATAGCTTTCTCTTCTTTTTCAGGACACTCATCCGCCGCATCCGTGCACTGGAGATATACTGGTGGTGTGTCATTGGTGTAACGACTATCACGTGGCTTGCCGGTTGCATCGGCGTCTTTGCTTCGTGCTCTCATTTCGATGACAGGGCTTGTATGGCTCAATCAGCCCAGATGACAAAACAACGCGGTGGCTGACCATGTCCTAGTGAGCTGCGCCACTGGTACAAATACGACAACCATCGTCTTTTACATCGTCCTGGCGTTCTTGGATGTTGCTACTGACATAGCTAGTAAGCCAACTTGGACCATCGCTCTAATTTGGCTGTATAGACTGACATCTCAATTTAGTAATCGCTATACCCGTTACCATTCTCAGGAAAGTCCAGATCAGAATCCGCACAAAGCTACTTCTCGGTCTCTCTCTGTGCCTGTCAGCCGTCATTATTGTGGTGGTGGTCACTCAGATCTCTGGGCTTCACGTCCCCGGCAAGAGTACCATCGACATTGTCTGGGAGATCTACTGGCAATTCATAGAAGGCTGTGTCGCCATCATAGTAGTATGCGTTGCAGCTTTCCGGTCTTTTTTCATTCAACACAGGAGCCGCAATCAGTCACCGCCGCGATCTCCCTGGTATCAAGGCGTCAAAACTTTTTGGTCAAACAAAGCCTCGGTCACATCATCCGGGGAAGGCTACGAGTTACCCACTGTTCCTGGAGCAAGCTTGACCGGGATGAGGACGTATATTGAGGGCAGTGGGAGAGAGTATCCGCGTGGATCCAACAGCGCACAGGAACAAGAGGACGATCTGTGGCCTCTGCGAGATACTGCTGCCGGACAGAGAATAACGGTCCAGCATGACATTTCGGCTCATTGGGAGAATGTGATTGTTCCTTCTCCGTCTGATATAAATCAAACAAGCTAATAGAGATGTGCAGTCGTCTAAAGAACGTCAAGTAGAAGCAGATCACAGCTTTGTGTAAATCCATCATATAGCATCAAGGACGTTTAAACCTATCACATCTTCTGGCAAATGCGGAGCCAATTCAATTGAGCTCAAGGCAACCCGTCTTGGCGTCATGACAAGTGGCTGTCTTGGGACATCCCTGCAACCAGATTGACGCATGGCCCATTCTAGCCACGACTAGGTATCTGACCTTTTGCTTGAGGCCTAATTTGAGTGCTGACAGTTTTACACTCTGCTCGATTGCGTCCATTGAGTATACTTTTCAGGCTCGGCAACCGGGATCCATCAACTGATCACGATGTAACTTGAGTGCTAACAGGTAGCTTTTCTACTCTACTACGCTTCTTTAGTACACTTCTGAGGCTCTGTAACTGGATTCTATCAACCCTTCATGTTTGATTTGAGGACTAACAGGTAGCCTTTCTACTCTACTACGTACATTTATTCCCCTTTCCACGCTCCATAACCCTCAACACTACCACGTGATATAACAGCCTACCTACAGAGTAAGCTATCGTATACTCAGTGAACGCGTCTCAAAGGCTCTTCATAGAACCCGGAGACCGCACCCTGCTTGGAGACAGGATTCCTCTGACCTTGATGTTTAATAAAAAAACAGCTATTTATAATTAAAGAGCACGACTGGATTTTGAACAGAATCTCTTTGTTCTGGGTTCCGATTGACTTCACGTCTCTTGCTCTATCTAGTAGCAATCCCGCCCAAACGCAGCTCTCTCTCCGTTACTACCTAATTCTTACTTAATACTTTCTCACGGAGACTAATCTTCGGTCTGCATCTTTCTATCATAACCACGCTGAAACTATGACTCAAGCTAAGAAAAATAGATTCAGAGGTTCAATACTTACAAGAGAAGCCTTGTTGAACTCCAAGAGGTAGTTGAGTTCCTTCCTATTTGGTGGGACGACGTGACTTCGTCTGGAGAAAGGAGCGAATGGGGGAGGAAAGGAGTTGGAACATTCGATGTCAAGCTATTGATACTTTGAGAGATTACAGTGATGTCGCTCATCAACGGTTTAGATCTCTAGCTCCTTTACTTGCCGATTCTTTTGCACACATATTTGTAAGGGAGATCTCGGAGACCCATAGTATTTCTTTCGTTTTGCCTTGGCAAATGTCCATCTTCTTACAACAAGTTTATCCCCCAAGTTCCGACAGCCTCCTCGGCGGACGAGGATGTCGAAGATCGGATCCAAACACTGAATCCCCGACTCCGTATCTCAGACTACATCACAACTAGTATCTAGTTGCTTGCGTGTGAGCAATCGCCATTCACATCCTGGACCTGCCTAACACGTCTCATAGTATCAGACCAGCCTCATTCCATATCCTCAAAATCGCCCGGCTGCACTAAAATTGGCTCTTCCATCATTCGCCCATAACCCGCACTCGACGGAAAGAAGGAACAACGATGACACTAAGAACATCGGATCTGCCACATGACCTTTGGATACTGAAAGGTCATGTCTGCAAAGCAAGTTAGACGTTGATTCCTCTTAGTACAAGCATGGCATTTGCAATTCCATCGTCGAGTTTCACTGGGGCCCTTTACAGAGACGGACTCTCGCCGGTAAAGAGCTGATACAAATGGGATCACTTAGTCGTAGATGCGGGCATATTGCAGTTTTACTGCCTCCCGAGGCACTGCGGGCCACGTTATCGTAGTCCAGATCCGAATCGTCGAAGATTTTAATTAAGTATTGAGAGTTCCACAGAGCAATCCGCAGACCAAAGAAAACATGGAACCCAATCAATCACAGATCTTGCAGGGGCTAGAGGGTCTCTGTATCTCCTCAAAGGACCCGTATTTATCGCGGGTTATTTGTGCGTGGTTCACTCTTATGTGAGGGCAAATCCACACTCTTCCCAATCGTCGGATGCATTTCCGCTCGGTGTTGTACGAGTACATGGTGAGGGATTCCTTTGAGGAAGGTTTTTTTGGTATGTGTCGTGACACACGGGCTGCAGAATGATCTGTCAAAGGGAAGTTACCCGTCCCGTTCAAGCATGTAGAGCATCTCCAGACACTCTAATCGAAATTTTTTAGTATCGTCACGATCCCAACGATTCTATAGTCTGCCGTTCATAGTGGATAGAATGCTTCGGATCTCCAAATCGAGAGGCGCCAAAAGAATTGCGAAAGTAGCCACATGTGTAGATCAAGGACTTGAGGGCTACTGGCGATAGCAGTGCCGTAATTTGACATACAAGCTCGATTGGGAGATTTTGTAATGCACTATCACTTCTGACGGCAGGATCCTGGCAGCTTCTGCTGTTCGCGCTGTCACGCTCTTTATCATAATTGTCCCGAGTTGGCTCTAGGCCTGGTGGCTGCAATTGATGCAGGTCCAGGACAGCCGCAAGCCAGTGACGGATTGTGGCATTAGTAGCCTCCTGGGAAGCGTCCTTTGAATGGAAATAGGAGATGGTTTGTCCCATGCTTGATTGCTAGAGTAAAGAGGGCAGTGATTGGCACTCTGTACGAGCAACTCTATGTCGACACTGATCGGACGTTCAAGAGTAGATCGATTTTCAAAATTTAATGTGGGCCCTTTGGATCTGGGGAGCGTGGAAGCATAAGTGAAGCCACCTTTCTGTTCCCCTCACGTAGAGCAAGACCTTGACACTGATCCGTGGTTCGGCGCTGTGTGGGGCCAAGAGAGACTTATTTTGCCTCTTGTTTGCAGAAATTCATTGTGCATCATGATTTCGATGATCCTAGCATGGCATGGATGGATTAGTGAGAAATTGAGCTGAAGACCCATGAGAACAGTACTCGTATTGGGGATGAGCGCGGAGAACTTGTATGGGGATGCTGAAGGCTTGACGAGACTTGATGACCGTTTACCCAGTCCGGAGTGTGTCCTTGGATACCTTGAACGGCGAAAAGGGTTATCGGATGGCGTTCTTGCGGGCATGTGAGCAAAGGCTAGCGTCGAGGTACGATGTCGGAAAGGTTGAGAAGTTAGGTAGAATTGAGGCATTCAATGGTGTGCGTGATGGAGGTTGTATCTCTGAGCAATGGCTGACAGTTGCAAGACTTGAGGCGTGTGACGGAGCGTATAGTGGAGGATATTGTCTGAGCATTGGCTTCCGTCAATGTGTGAAGCCAGAATGGTTGAGGTAGTTGGTAGACCTTTGACAACTGACGGAGCATGTGAGGAGCATGCGATGGAGTTTGTATGTCGAAGCAATGTTCTGTAATTGCTAGACCTGAGGCATTTGATGGAGCATGTGGTGAAGGCTATTCAGCTGGGCGATGGCCGGTATCGAGGCATGATACCGGAACGAGCGAGAACACTGCTGAACCCGAAAGCATGTGAAGAAGCATGTACTGAAACATGTGATGAAGGCTGTTCATCTGGGCAGTAGCTGAGGCCAAAGTATGATGCCGGAGCGATTGGGACGATCGGTAGACCTGGAGCATTCATCGGAGCGTGCAATGGCGATTGTTTACCTGAGCATTGGCTTGCGTCAAGGCATGGCCTCGGAACCATTGAGACCCTTGGTAGATCTGAAATGTCTGGTCAAGCATGTGATAAAAGCTATTTACCTGAGCAACGGCTCGTAATTGCTAGAGCTGAGGCACTGATAGAGCATGTTAAAGAGGTTCGATATCTGATCAAAGACCGTCTTAGAGATATGATCCCAGAATAATCAAGCCAATCGCTGAATGTATTGAAGTCGTCAGAGCAGTCAATATAGTCTAAGTGCGACTCAAATCATCACATGAGACTGTGATATCATGCTTGAGCAATGAAAAGGGTTTCTTGAGAAGTGACGGCGCTGCTGGATCATTGACCGATTCTTTTCTTTTCATACTCAGATGGACCGTACCTGGACATTACGAAAGTGAGCCCCAGCGTGATAGTAGGAGAAAAGGGAAGATAGCCTCTATATTTAAAGAGGCGATTTACCTTATTTCCAGCAACTTCTGTCAACTAGCCACCAGCAGCAGCCCACAACATCGGCTCCATCTACGCTCCTACGAGGTCCTTAAATGCCAAAAGCCACTCCATATGACTTCCAACGGTGATCTATAGGGCTCAATTTGGCACCAACATAGTTCTGTCCACGCTCATCGAGAGGGCCAAACACGTCAAATGCTCATCCAGTAGGATCTAAACAACACCCCTGAGCGCTCAAGTTCATCCGAAGATGGGCTCCATTGGCACTGATGGATCCTTCAAAATAGGTCAATCGTAGCTCGACAATTGGCATTATTGCTTGCTAATAGTGGCCTTAGAGCTGAAAGCCGTCACATTGCTGGTAGTCATGAGTAGCCAAGAAGGCTGTGGGCCTGAAGCAAGGACCTCTACAAAGCTTCCCCATCATCCCGGCTCCACAGCTGGACAGTTCTATCGTGACTCGAGCTGCAAATGTATCTTGCATCTTTCGTCACATCACAGCTCAGCACATTACCCGAATGCCCACTCAGTGTCTTCACCAACGACCAGTCATCCGCAGAGAAAATATTCACGTTCTTGTCAAACCCACTCGAGACGAAGAACGTCCCCGACTTCTTCGGCGTCACATCCCCCTTCTCATCTCTTTGTATTGGCATATTGCAGTCTCCGCCTTTGAACCAACGTATATCCGAGACGTTGCCTTGGTGAGCACCCACTTGCCCCTGCTGTCGAACCATCCTCACGTCCCAGCACTTGACCCATCCGTCACCAGCACCGGAAAGAATCCTGTGGCCATCATAGCTCCAGTCCAGAGCGTAGATATCTTTGATGTGTCCATCGAGAATCATGACTGTTCTGCCCGTACGCAGGTCCCATATTCGGCCAATCGCGTCCAGGCCAGCACTGGCTAGCAAGCTTCCATCGGTATTAAAGTTTAGCGAGTAGACTTCTCTGGAATGACCTTCTTGTAATAGGAGCTCTGTTGTTGTCGCGACGTCCCATAATCGCCAGGTGGTATCGTAGGAGGCAGACGCGAGATATTTGCCAGATGGATGGAACTCGATGCGACACACTCGCCCGGTATGGCCTGATAGAGTAGAAATGGGCGTATCCTGTGTCAGGTTCCACATATGAATGTTGCCTTCTCCGCCACTGCTTGCCAAATTCACAGAGTCTGCCGATACTGTGCTTCCTGGGAGAGTCGCCTCAGGATACCACGAAATGCCTCCAACGCGGTCAGTATGGCCTCTCAAGATTTTCTTCTCGCTCAAATCTGGCACGTCAAGTATTTTGATGCCTCCCGACCAGTTCCCAGCAGCAATGATCTCTCCATTGGGTGAGAAGCGAGCAATGCTTACAGGCCGATCGCCGGCGATTTGTATGCCGACAGACTCAAAGTTGACCAGCCGTTCTTTGATAGCTTTTCGATGCTTGATGTGTGTGCGTAGCGGTATGGTAGACTCCAGCTTTTGATTCGCAATCCTGTCCCTTGCCCTCGGTAGAGAATATCGGGCTATAGCTTTCCGCGCCTCAAAAAGCTCTAGTATGCCTTCTGTGTAGAATTCTTCATCCTGCTCTCCTTGGGCGCCATCATCTTGTTGCATCTGAATGTCACCCTCCCCATCCTCTCCGTCTACCTCCGCTTGCTGCGTCAAGAGCTCCCTCAGCCGGTCTCTTCTGTCTCCTGGTCCTTCTCCAAATAGTGTAATGGGCTCCCCCATCTCCCGTAGTCGTGTCCGTACTCTGCCATCGTCGGTGGGTACCGCTATGGCTGCCGCACGCCGCCGCCGTTGAAACTGATTCAAGATGGCTGATGCTTTTTCGGGTGCGATGCCAGCTACTGACGTAGGGAGGTAATGATCTCGATCGATGGCTAGAAAGTGTAAGCATGCTTCGCGCTACCTGGTCGAGGCAAGCCATACGTATGTTTGCGAGATCTATGCCCATCTCCGTGCCCTAACACCCCAGAGTACCCCATCAGCCTACATCCCATCGACCTCTCTGGGCCCAGCTGCCCCGTAAGAGACTCTGGCCGCTCTGAAATATCCGTATGAACATCTCGAAAGACATAAACTCTAGGATTGGAAGCTTACCTGCTGTTCATCGTCCTCCACGTATGCTTTCCTCGATGGATGCATCATGACTGCGTTTTCTCTTGTCGGTGTTCAGAAGCTTGAGAAAGGAACGCCTATACCCTAAGATGCCTCAAACATGCCAGTCAGAAGTCCTTAAACAAGCAGTTCGTGTACTAATGAAAAGAATGGATGAATTTTGATAGCGGCTGCGGCTTACTAAGCGCCGCTGCCGCCAGCAAGCCATCCCTCCGACCAATTCGAAGTTTAGCTCTCTTCTTCGTCTACTAGGTATTTCTTCTATTCGTCGATATCGGCTCCTGAATTACTATAATCCTTGCGCTCAACGTCGACGTCAGGGTGTATTTCGGTCGATGGCCCAGTTCTGCTGGCACGACCATGCCGCCGAAATATTTTGTCTGGCGGAAATCGGTCGCGCCCAAAAATGAAGCGACAAGGTGTCACGCCTTGTTCTTCCTGATGTTCTCCATGCTTATCCAGCGGAGCCAACGTTTTGGGAGTGATGATAAACTCCCTCGCTTTTGAGATGGAAAATCGTCACTGAAAGAAGAGTGGCTCGCCAAAAGAGCCATAAGCTGACAAGACTGACGAGTGTGGTTGGACACCTACGTAATTCTTCAGTTCCCTCTGTGTGGAAATAAGAACGATTGGAACGGAACACCCTTATCCTGAAATGCTGCTATGCTGTGCCTTAAGATGATGGCGATGTTGTTTTGGCAACGTTGATGTGATGCACATGAAACAATGGTCTGAAACCCCTACTCTCTCAGTATGGCAATACTACCGACCACAAATATTTCAAACATATCAGCTGTATCTTGACGGTGTCTCTTGTAAATCTGCTCGCATGCAATTATGGCGAGCATCCTTTATCAAAATTGCTGGCACTTCATTAATTGGCGGCCATACGTTACCTAGGGCAATGTAACGCCCTTTTGGTACAGCGAGCTAAGAACAAAGATCGAACATCCACTATGTATCGACTGTCTCTTGGGGCTGGAATTGCTATCCTTGCGACTACACGGTAAGACTACTCGCTCATATCACGATTCAAGTTCAAACGGCGTGTCCAGTACGTTGGCGCAGGTTTATGGCGGATTGCCAACTTCAGCATTTTCAAGTAGCTCGGCATACGCACCTAATTCAAGATCTCTGACTGGTTCGGCATCTGCAACCTTCACAGGGTCGTTGACTGGTTAAGAACCGCAAGCAATTCAGGATCCACCGGATCTGCAGCCACAGGTGGTTGTACTTGGACAGAGCCATATGCCGTTCCATTTCTCAACGCTGCTACCCACACTGTATACGAAAGTACCACTACGACTCTTGCATCCGTCACTTATTATGGATGTGCTGATATTACCCCATCTAGACTGTATTTGGGAAACAGAAGTAGGTCTTTTTTTAGAGCATCATTTTCGTATTGAAGTATTCACCACTCTCATAAGTACTGCACATCACCACCACAGTGGCCATGCCCTTATCTACTACTTTTTCCATGGTTTGCAGTATACCTAAAGACGAAAGACTTCTAGTTCACAAGACTAGATCTACTAGGACTAAGGCTTCTGGATCTTCGAACACTGGTGCTGGGTCTGCTGCTACAATATCTACTGGTCCAATGACGACTGGGACTGCTACAACGGGTATGGTGACCTCAGCCGCTTCCAGCGCATCAGCAGCACTAGGCCCAGCGGGTTGCACATCCACAACCTCAGAAAAGGGTGTTTGCCCCAATCAGACTGCGACAGCAACGGTTGTCATGACTACTATAACATCTACTGCCTCAATCGACTGTGGATTTATGTTCCAACGTTTGGGCATGCCAAGTAAACGTAAATGGAGTATCAGGTAAACTTAATTCTAATTGGCCATGCTGACCAGCAGGGAATGTGACATGAAAGCTGACCGGACCCGCAGTGGCTGAGAACTCCTGCTTCGTAAGGTCTGCCGAGAGTCCAGTGACAGCTCTTTGAAATGGCATGATCTCGCTCATTTCTCAAATCATCAGCGTTGAGGTTACACGGAGAAAAGTCCTGCGAATCTCACGGCTGGATGCCTTAAAAGGCCACGTAGTCACCAAATTTCTTGTTCTCTCCTACAATTTCTCTGGCATCTTAGCGTTCGAAGCAAAAAAGAACACCCAAGAACTTCGTAAGAATATTTCTTTGGTGCCACTGCCAGAGCCATGCACATCTCAACAACCCTGCCCGCCATTTCGGCCAGCATCATCGCCTCGGCCACGGCAATTATCCCCACACTTCCTGTGGATGCCGGTGCGACCAGCATCTCTTCCCACTCACTTTCTAACCTAGTCTCACTGATGCGTCGCAGATTGCACGTCCACATTCACCACCCTCGCGTCCTGCTTTCATGGTGGTCCAACAGCAACGGTCTATAATTTTACCGTGACAGCGACTGCGTCCGTCCATTGCCATGGCTGCGATGTCCTTGCAATTAGCACGAAACACCATGCTTGTCCAGTAAGTTGTGGGTTGTCCTTCTAGTATTTTGACTAAGTCGAATATCCAGCTTTACATCATCGAGCCAGCTACGACCATCACTGTAGCAGCTTCTACGGTTTCGCATTTCGTTTGCAAGCAGACTGCTTAGGCGTAGGACTTTTGAGGCACACTGTGAACGACTTCTTTTTCTGCTGTGGCTAGGCATCGATTGGTAGCAAGGTTTCCCGAAAGCGGCTCTAGGATAGTTGCAGTCCTCTTACTCTTTTAAAGAAACCTTCTGCGAGGTACATTATGACCAGACTTCAGAACGTTGAGCTCGAGCACAGGTTTGGGTTTTCATTCTGTTGCCTTTCGGAGCGAGTCCTGTATGTCTTTTGAAATTCGTGAATCCAAAGAAATTAGCTATCTTCCTCTCTGCAGGAGTCTGGACATTGGCTCCGATGAAATCATTTTCACGAGAGAACGCATACTTTATACTACTGGTTTTAACACTAGCGGCTTTTATCAGCCTTAATCATGTCAACAAGGCCTGGCTGCGAGGGTTCTAGCAGGTTGAATCTAGGCTAGCTTCGCGAGGTGCATTAGAGACGAAGGGGGTGTTCAAGTGCGAATTCGATTCTATCTTCTACATACTTTCTATCTGTTCAGGCGAAGAACACTCCCGATTATCTATCCAGCGAAGAGCTTTTCCTTACAACCACCCTTTCAAACTTCCTCGGCTACCGACCGTAGTCTTCAACCCTTCACATACCATGAGGTGGCTCAGGTGTATACCAATGGCGGCTGAGTAAGAGTGTAAAGCTTCAATCCTCCCTTCGATACCTTGCCTCCCCTCAGCAACGCATAAATCTCGCTGGGATGTACGACGTTGAGCAGAACCATTACGCCCAACAACAAGACGCTGTCAAAGATGTACAAGAAGACTTCATGCGACAGTATATACCCAGCATTGCCCTGCACGTACTCTATCACTCGAAAGATCGATCGAATCATGATAAGGATGCTGGCGAAGTAGAGTGCATGAAGGTGTTTTCTCCATGGAACATCGTGGGAGGCTGAGCGTGCAGTGGGAGCTTTTTGGACGCGTAGGTGGAAGACGAGAGTGACGATCATGAAGAAGCCAAAGAAGAGGATTTGGAGGACGAGGCCGCCGACGACGATGTGCTGTCCGTTTTTGACCGCGGTTGGGGTCTTGCCAGCCATAATGCTAGCACCTGATAGTATCTTAGCGCGCACTGAGATGGGACACCTCCATGGGTACTTACCTGAAGACTGCATTAAGAAGCTCAAGACGTCTCCAGTGACAAATGTCTTCGTGAGCCACTTCTTCTTTATGATCGAGTGGTGTTCCTGTTCGCCAATTCAAGTCAGCATCTTCTCGGCGAAACAATGGGTTCAAGACCTACCCCGTCCACGAGCAGAATGATACGACCTAGCTCCATATATATGGTAGCCGCGAAAAGTGCTGGGGCTACCAAAAGAAGGACGGCCTGGACGACATATGGTCCCAACGTCCAATGCGGGCTCTGCTCGCTCGATATGGCACGACCAACGTAGCCAACATACTCAACTACGAGTAACATTGGTCAGCTTCATTGTATAACCTCGTTATACAAGGGGCCGGTACAGAAGCCTCCAATCGCTAATGGGATGGCAATACAGGCGCGTGTCCGCGCGAGCTGACAGAAATGTAGCATTGTTGTAGAGAGAAACAGGACGATGAAGATTATTGCCGCTGCCATGGAAGGGTCATAACGGTAGTATTTGAACCAATCTTTCCCCGTATCGTCCGACATTGTAGCGAAAGCGCGAGGGAGAACGAAGTTTATAGACTATTAATAGAGTGAGAATGAATTTTGGTTTCCTCAAGCAGGAAAAATTAGAGCACTGACGAGAAAGACGGACGATTGTAACGAGTTGAATGAGAAGTGTTTACAACTACCAGAAAGTGACCCCTATCAGTATTTCAAAGCCTTGAGGAAGCCGCCAGGCTACTTGAGTCTAGCTTCACCAAGTCACGTGGCTCAGCCCTATCGTACACTAAGAAACCCAAAATGATACCTCACAACAACAACACCCAATTGGCAGGACGTGGGCTATCTCGGACGGGAACACAGGTATTCCTTCATGCATAAGGTACCTCGTAGCCCTTGCCTCAAGCGGACAGGAGCCAGTCGCGTGGGAGATTGCAGAACGGATATTTCATGTGCTCTCCTTTCCTGACGCGTCATCCTTAGCAAGACTTCATCCACTTCCAACATCCAGCCTGCATACTGCTCGTACACTTGACCCAAAACCCTCCTCGTTTACACATTGACAATACTACTGGCACACAGATCTGTGCAAATTCTATTGTGCTTGCAACCTTAGGGGAACCTTCCGTATTTCAAGACACGGGGCATTGCCCTTTATCCATAGACGAGGTGCAGACGCGGCGTGCTACCGCTCCGCTAAAGATAGCAGATGACTTCGGCAACATGCCATCAAGACGCTTGCACCAAAAATCGCGACATGGATGCGAACAATGCAAGACAAGACGAGTCAAGGTAAAGCTGGCAATTAGCGCTAGACGCAGCTTCGCCATCGAGATGCTTACAAAATCATTTCTAGTGTGATGAGCAATTACCCTCATGCAGCAGATGTTTGCGTGGCGGCTGGGGATGCAGCCTGCGCGAATTACAACGTTACGGCTCCTTACCGACACATTCAAGCGAACGTGCGTCCTACTCGCCTACAGAAGCACCCTCTAGGGCCTCCGATATCTGCGTTGGCTTAACATTAGAGAGGCGCATACACGACCCGTTACTCGAAATGCAAGCTCCACTTAGCTCGCATCTCAACTTACTAGATCTGGAGCTTATGCATCACTACTCTACGGTGACCTGTTACTCGTTTTCAGTATTGCCGTTCAAGCAGAACACATGGCAAGATGCCGTTCCGAGAGAGGCACAATCGTATAATTTCTTAATGCACGCCATGCTTGCGATAGCTGCTGTCCAGCTCGTACACGCTCGCCCGGAGGGGCATCAGTTGTACAAAGAGGCGGCAAGAAGACACCAAAATCTTGCACTCAGGACTTCCATACAACATCTCCACAACGTCACACAATCAAATTGTCATGCTTTATTCGCGCTCTCGTCCATCGTGGCTATGCTGGCTTTGAAGTTCCCGCATCCATCCAACAGTCGATCGTCATCGGCTCCTGTGGACGAAATTGTCGACTTCTTCCGACTGCTAAGAGGCGTCAAGACAGTACTTGAAAGCGCCTCGGATTGGCTCCTCGGGGGCTGGTTGGCTCCTCTTCTCCACTATGACTGGGACCCTACGCTTGTGCCTCTTCCTGATGACCTCAGGGTAGCGTTCGATGATGTAGAGGCCAGGAATGACGCAGTGACAGGAGACCTCAAGGATCGAAAGGCATACCATTTCGCCCTCCGAAATCTCAAAATCAAGTTTCAGACAAGCAAGGTTATGGAAGAAGAACCTGCTTTGGTGTTTGCTTGGCCCGTTGGCGTTCAAGAACATTACATCTCGGCACTCCGAAGACATGAGCCAATGGCAACCGTCATCCTAGCCTACTATTCGGTCCTCTTGCACACTGTTGATGAACAGTGGTGGGCAGCCGGGCGAGGAAGTCATCTCATTGAAGCCATTTCTCGAACGCTGCCACCAGAGTGGCTGCCACTAATTCAATGGCCACGCGAGGCCGTTCAGTTGGGCTGGCGGTGCGTGGTCGACAGAACGCCAGGCTGTAATTCTTGGCGGAGTCTCTGCGTGCCGCAAAGTATATCCGATGACACTGGAAGTGGGAAGAATAACATGCTACAGCAAGACTGGTATCAGGCAGACTGTTCCGTAAGATAGTGGGAGAGTGGGCAGACGGGGAAGCGCAGTAAAAGTCAGATCTATAGATGGATAACCTCTCCATGCAGATATTTCACGCCTTTACAGGCATATAGCCTTAAAATTTAGATGGAGCTTTCATCGATGGTCATACACACCGTCCTTGTCTCGGTGGGATAATATCCTGGGCTCATCTAGACTTCTTACATCAAATAGAAACACACGATTGACTGTACAAGCACACTAAGTACCATGTCTCAAGGACTTGAGACAAGGATTGCACAGGTCAGATGATACCAATAGCACACGAAGCAGCATTTTTAGGAGCGCCGAACTAGCATCGAGGATTTCTTGATAAGCCGGTCGACATTGTAAAGGTTTTGGGGTTGAGATCGGGAGATATTCCTCAGCTGACTTCTCAGACGAGCAGCAGATAGAATAATACCGGGTAAAATAGGGCTAAGAAGAAGATTTTGGGGGTTGATTTGAGCGCTGCATGGTCAATTTGTTTCATGCAAAACCAAGAGATGGTCCATTGTTTGCTTTCAAAAATCTCGTTATTTACTGCTGACATCAAACCTTTCGGTGTTTTCGAGACATCCGCTGACCTCTAAATTACAATCATTCGGAGATTGCTTGCTTGCCCCAGACGTGTGTATGTGGCGGCTGATGTCCCACGGTTTGGGGCCAATGGTCATACTCAACCTATTGGTCACGATATCGCAAGCTGACGTATTTGTGCTCACTGGATTAGAGAGATGTGAGGCTTGATCAAATTCTTGACTTGCGTTCGGATGATTTGGAGCCAAATAGCTTGGAACGTTGTTGCAATGTCACGCGGCCATTTGTATTCTCCCCAAGCTAAAACATCATCGCATTGGGGTTCTATAAAGTGTTGTCTTTGGCTCTGCCTATCTCCCAGACCACCACATTCATCCGAAACCAATCTGGAGACATTCAATCACCATTTCTTGCAAAGCACCACAGCCGCCAAAGACGTGCACCCGAGCCACTTGCTTTCGGTTTCCCGTGAAAACGATCCAACCAGGTATGTAAGCTACTCGAGATCTCCCCCAAGCGGATTGTAATCTTGATTCGGCTGAGATGTTTGGAGGGCGGACGTGGAGAAGTCTGTCCAATCCCCTGCTCACAACGTTCCCTCCTTAAGCTCCTGATCGCTCGCAAAGAGCAGGCTGATATCGAAACGCTTTCAGGGTCATTTAAAGCGATATGCCTCCTACGAAAGATCCCAAAGAGAGAGTAAAACCATCTTCCAGCGGGAGGACCACCAGTGGTAGTCCCGCCTCAGCTGTGGACCGTACTAGGAAGACTCCTTCCACACCCGGCCGCGGTACCGATGCCAGCCTACCTCTACGTCCTGGAGCTAGCCCTGTTCCATCAGAGAGATCCACGTCTCAAGGCCGTCCCAGCACCTCTGGAATGAGGGACAAAAAAGGCGAGCCTGCAAATGATGGTAGCAAAGGCGTATCTAAGTGAGTCGGATCCTGCATTAGACCGAGGAGCTGTCTCTGATCGCCTTGCGTCTTAGGGCGACTGCTCAGAGCCTCACCCCAAAGACCAAATTCCGGAGTGGGGTCGCTAGCAATCCTCCTGAGATGGAGCACCCAAGCCGCCCTGCTGAGAAGACCCTTACCCAAGCCAAACCCCAGAATGGAAACGCCGGCACTAATTGTGACAGGCAAACTCCGAGGCCAACAGATCAGACGACGTCTCCCTCTTCCAAATATCACAACCGTCTCACGAATCATCCTGAACGCAAGGATGCATCCCCTGGAGCGCCAATGACTTCACCATCGCTGTCCAAGAACTCTACAAACGTAGGCAGCTCGTCTTGCGAGATTTGGACGAATTTTTGCATCGACGGAAATGCAAAGCAGACCTATGTCGTTCCAGAAGGCAAAGAAGTCACCGTGCAAAACCTGACGGACAAGCTCATGATCAAAGACTGGCCGTCTTGGGAGAAGCTTCCTTCAGAACCTACGCATCAAGACAACTTACATCAAAGATTCAAGGAACGCATGTGGTTCCAAATTCAAGCCACTAAAGATCAGGGGCTTCGGGCGCCAGCCGGAGCTCAACGAAAACGGAATTCCAAAACTCAAGGACAAGAAGCTCCAGTTCATTTATGGAGCTGAGGCTAAACCTGCCAATGCCAAAGAGCTGCTGTTCCTACGGAACGGCGAGATGATCAGCGTTGATCAATATTTTCTCACCCGTGAGTTCATCATCCCCATGCCCATGCCACAGCTTACATTCTATCTAGAGCATGAGGTCCATTTGAGTGAGACCAGTTGGGTCCTGGACTGCGGTAAGTAATCTAGCTGAACGCAATCTGGAATTGTATTGACTCTTATCTAGGCAGCAAGAAAAGGCCTAGCTGGATTCCCGCCGAAAAGGCTATCGTCTTACCCGGGCAGACACTTCGCCCAGAGATTGCCGAGAAACTTAGAGGCAAGTGGCAATTGATACCGCAGCTCGTGAGTTACCTTTTATAGAATCTACAAACTTATTGAGACCATCAAACTCACATACATGTTCAGGGAAGCTTCGGGGTTACTAAGGTACCAGGCAAGCAGCTTACCTCAGGAATTGTTCTCACAGCTCCCAAGGTCCAGTACAAGGATACAGAGGAACAAGCTCAGTCCGCCACTGCTTCTTGGAACATGATAGCAAAACAGGCTGTTAATGCGAAAGCACTCAAATGGACAATCTTGAAGCTCGGTGATGTGGGAAAGCTACCAGATCCATCAAAGATTATCGAGGCACTTGCAAGGCACGGGGTAAGCATGCAACAGCCCGCTTTCCTGAAAGACATCCACAGCATCATCTCGCAAGGTGAAGCTTTTGATCAGGGACTCCAAAAGGAATTTGGGTTGTTCAAGAATGAAGACATTCGGTTGGTCCTGGTCATCTTACCATCGAATAAGGCTGCCACCTACGCGAGGGTAAAACATTGGGGTGATTACAAGAATGGTACGTTCATGTTTGTGTATGCCGATCACGATACTTGGGTTATTGACGGTCTGGCCTAGGGGTCCATACCATATGCGTCAAGTCTGAGAACTTGAGAAAGTACAGTCAGGCCATTGCACCGTTGCCAGAGTCCAGGACAGACTGGACCAAAGACCAAAAGGTCGCTCTGCGTTTCTTCGCCGATCTCGCTCTCAAATACAACATCAAGGCTGGCGGTATCAACCACAAAGTCAACTCGACGATGTTGCAGAATCCGAATGACAGCGGCCCCATTTTCGTCGGCATCAACGTCACGAAGCTACCATCAAACTCCTGCGGTATCGCCAGCGTTGTAGCAAACTCCGGCTCCGACCTCAGCAAATGGCCTGGGAGCATTCGATGTCAACAGGGCTCAGAAACTCTGGTACAAGAACTCGAAAGTATAATGAAGGAGCGATTGACTGCTTTCGTCGGCAAGAAGGCTAGACCTTCAAAGATCATAGTCTACCGTGGCGGCGTCACAGAGGATCAATACCAGCGTGTCCTGGATGATGAGTTCCCAAAGATTAAGAGGGCGCGAGACACTGTCTACTCCGGTGAGGGGGGGCCAAAGATCACCATGCTCATTGTTAGCAAGGGCCATCAGAATCGATTCCATCCTGTGGGCAATCACATCGTCCGTGTTGATCGCAAAGTCAATGGCGAGAGTAGTGACTCGAAAAACGCTGCGTCAGGACCAATGGTAAACTCAAGCCGTCCTACGCCTGGAACGATAATTGAAAGAAAACACGATTTGGAAGGGGCCTGGGACTTCTTCCTTCAATCACACTACGCCCCAGACGGAATTGCAGGCCCGTCAAGCCCAAAGCCTGCTCATTACATTGTCATCAAGGAAGAAGAAAAGGTATGTCGTTTCTTTACATAACACTTGCCATTGATAGTGCTTCTTGAGTGGCAAATCATGTCTCGGGAGCACATTGATCTGGATATACCCTCCAAAAATTTGCTCTTCAGCTTTGACGGGCGTGGTAATGCTGATACTTGAATCGCCTATAGCATCCCGCCATGGACTTACAGGCAATGACCAACGAGCTCTGTTATAGCTCTGCGACGTCTACAAGAGCAATGTCAATCTGCATTCCGCTCTATTGTGCAAACCTGATCTCTCAACGCGCACGTTGGTCCCTTGAAGAGTATCTCATTCCCAACCCAGATCCAAACGACAAGACCAAGTACACTGTAAGGATCAGCGATTGGAATGGCCTTGATGAGAAGTACGTTTTTCTGTCTGAACTCTCGGGTGTCACATACCGGGTCTTGACGCTGACTTTTACCTAGCCTGAAGAACACGATGTTCTACGTGTGATTGGTGGATGTGACGAGTGGAGGGGATGATGCCCTCTGGTAGGGGCTACAAGCACACTCTGATGGCACTTACCTTTGTTATTGTTGGGCCTTATCATTTGATGAGGGAGACAGTCTTTACCGCTAGATCACCTCAGGTGAGCGGAATGTTCTTACAAGGCGTTGTTGTTGTCGTTGAACAGAAAGGGTGCACACAATCTTTACAGTATTAGTCATAGACTCAGCCGCAGAGGAAAGGGTCGCATGTAGTCCTGTAGGGAGAAATACTAAGGCTTGCTTCCCTCACATCAGCCGAACCAACTTGAGAGAAGTTGCATTATAGTAAGTTTGAAGAGGGGTGACATTGTCTATGACTATAACCCTTTCAGCGAGAAAAGGTCACTTAAAGTAGATCCAAAGCCTCGAGAGTCCTAACATGAGACTCGTTTACACCAGCTCAAGAAACATCTAAGAATGGACTCGTCCCACTTCAAAGGAAGCATCTTTCCATGATGCCGCATCAACTACCACAAATCCAGTCTATTGGTCATCTGTTCTGGCGTGCCATGTGCTGCCATTCCATTCGCTATGTGTGACATTTGTTCTGCCTTCAAACGATATCACCGAGACGATCTAGATACCGCTCTGATCCAATTTTTCAAGTATCCCAACGTCGAAAAAGTGCGTACATCTTCTCCTTCAATTTCTCCTCCTTCCTCTCTTTCTCCGTTTTCTCCCCGCCTACCTCGTCATCTGCGGGTAGCGTCACACCTTCGTCTACCTCGCTGTCACTGCTCCTACTATAAGTTACCTCGGTTTCCGCCAAAAGCGCTGCGGGACTCGGATCTGTATTCTCAATTATTCAATAAACATTGTCAATTTCCCCATTGCTATGGCAGTTGTAGTGCGATTTAGGGATGAGGGTACCTTGGTGCACTACAAGCAGGGATAGCCCTGAGGATTCAGATATTTTGCAGAGTTATCGGCTTGTAGGTTTGAGCTCCAAGGGCTGTTCGATCTGTACTTGTGTATTCGTTGTGATTTAGTCGTGAAATGAACGACGTTTTCTTTCTTATATCTTTGTGTCTTTTGGGGTTTGACCGAGATCTAAGAAGAAGTACTGGAAGGGAGTGGGCGAGCAATAGAGGCACGATGATTTATGTGGGAACTGGCTATAAGGTTTTACCTAAAATACGGTGGGAGATGTTCTGGGCTTGTTGAAAATGTATACTGACGGGATCAACGGATTAACGACCCAACATAAGAGGCTGATAGGCTCACTAATCTCACCGTGGTAATTAGTCGTAGAAAGAGATTTTCAGTCTCCAAGCTTAGGATATGTCATTAGATCTCGTAGATCTTAGGCGCCGAGTTGGTCTTGATGTAACCCACGCTTCGAAAAGCACTGGGCACGAATCGTAAATCAACATATTAATATACAGTTTGTATTCATTACTGCATAGTGGCTAAAATTTCAATAAAACACAATCTAATCGTAATACTCTCAAGACCGTAAAGAGTAAAGCTTTGAATCATATATCTCATTTGACTATATCTGCGCCTCTTTCCTCAGTAACATCACAAATCGAGTCACCTTTCTCGGGAAGAGAATTCTGATGTTTCACCAGACGAGGGTGAATCTTTTCAGTTCGTACGGTCGGAAGATTTCCCGCCTCCCCATGTACATAAGAAGATACAATCCATTCGCCGACTCTATAGAATATTAGTACCGTTTTCATTGTCTCTAGAAGGTAAGACTCACCACTTCCTTCCCATTTACCGCATCCCCAGACCATTGGCCTTCCACAGTGCAGCTAGGAACAGCCCCGGGTGCGGACTTCCCATCACTCGGCTACTGCTGCGCTCCAAGTGCGAATTGGATATAGTCGTTGTGGGCTTCGGGAACGCAGACGAGCTGATCTTCGAGCTTGCTCTGGAAATGGTGTGGGACGGTATTGTTGGCCTGTGTTTGTTCAGTGTAGCCGATTTGCGCCTTGTTGTTATCTGTCATCGTGACTTCGAGGTCGAAGTTTCCAGAGTCATCGAAGGGCAACCTGCATTGCGTGATATGAATGCCGCAAGTGCCTTGCGTGTAGGGGGCGGTGGCCGGTGCAGGTCCTGCTGTCGAGGGGCTAGGGTCTACTGGAGCTACTGACGAGGATTTGGGGCTGGCGGCGCCTGCTTTCTTTGGGTTGTGGTTCTCGTCAACCTCGTTCCAGATGACCTCGGTCCCCTGTTGGCGTTGCCAATTGGCATGGTCAATCAGGTATTGTTTTGCTGCCGCGGCTAGCTTCTCAGGAGTGGTGTCGAATGGCACGGGCTTGTAGGCGAGGTAGTTCGCTAGTACGCCAGCCATCAACGGTGCAGCGTAGGAAGTACCGGATTTGGTTAGCGCATGATCGGAGTCTTTGTCTTGAGCCTGAACACCTATACCTGGTGCCCAGACCTGGACGTGATCGCCCCCTTGGTAAGCAATGTTCCCAATAGTTGAAATAGTTCAGTTTTCACCCAAAACTAACTAACTACACTAGTATTTAGCGTAGTTAGTTGGTTTGGGGGGTAAAACCAACTACCAACTACTAACGCTAGTTGACGCTAGTTTCAACTGATAGTTTTGACAGTTTGCATAAAATTCATAAAATTCATAAATCGTTCATAACTTATATTGAGATAATTCTTCCCCAGCAGCGCTTTACCCGAAAAGGTAATCGGCCCTAACTCCGCCCCCCCCCCGCAAAAGGGATCCTCAGCCTTGTGCAAAACTGCCAAAACTGCCAAAACTATCA
>JAABUS010000196.1_pt1 | contig 150394 bp, 173 predicted proteins | sample 5560161 | NCBI WGS metagenome assembly JAABUS01 (sample SAMN10711885, study PRJNA513376) | rock metagenome | isolation source: Antarctica rocks | place: Antarctica: Victoria Land, Trio Nunatak nord | collected 2016-01-04
CTTCAACAGCGATCAAATCTGCGCCTATAGAAACATCGGCCGCTGGACCAAATAATCAGGTTCTATTTAGTAGGGTTCTTGATGGGCCTAGCGCTAGGATGAGGGGGCTGGCGAGGGCGGAGGGGGGAATGGGGAGGCCGCCTGAGCCGGATAATTGCTGTATGAGTGGGTGTGTCAATTGCGTGTGGGATGCGTACAGGGAGGAGGTGGAGGAGTGGGCTGCTGCGAGACGGCGGCAGGGGGCCCAGAATGCACAGTTTGCTGGTCGATCTGGGAAGAGGCGGACGGGGGGCATCGGGACAGAGGGACGGGTGATTGGGATGGAGGATGAGGGGGGAGGTGTGGGGGATCTGGATGGGCCGGTGGGGTTGAGTGGGTATGAGGGCGTGGATTTGAGTGATGAGGAGATGTTTAGGGGGGTGCCGGTGGGGATTATGGAGTTTATGAATACGGAGAAGAGGTTGAGGGAGAGGAGGGCTGCTGAAAAGGCGGGTTGAAACGCTGGGGCAAACGTGGATTATGGATAATACAGCAAGTTGTCTGCTGGCCTGGCATGCCAACGGGAGAGAAGGGAGTGGGACTGGCCTGGACGGCCCAAGAACAAGAGTCTGGAATGGCGAGGGGTGAGAGGCTCTTGAGAGACGTGGCGATAATTGTACGAGATTCCATGGAAGGAGCGTGATAGCAGGGTTGGAAGTGTAGATATTAGAAGGGCAATCATCAGGCATATAGCAACATTAATCTACATCGATCCCCTTGCTCTTCAGTTCCTTCCTCGCGATCTCGATTTCCCCCATCAATTCCTTGTATGCATCTGGTACATCGTTGAACGTGAACACACCCCAACCAAGCTTGAAGAGGAGGTAGGATCCGGAAGACACGAGAGTCCAGAATGGGAACTACAGTGTAGGCTTGGTTAGGATTCGTCGACCAAGGGGGCTTACGGGAGAGCGTACGACTGGGATTATTTCGTCTTGTACAATTTTGGTGAGGGGTATTATGTGAAGGAAGCAAGCGATGTAAAGCTGTGGATGCAATCGTCAGTAGGTGGTTGATAGTCGAAGGGAATCTGGGTCGCTCACAGAAGATGCCAGCAGTGCAAGCGAAATGTTCTGCTGCGCCCGCGTCATGATTGGTGGTAATTGGGCGGAAAGGTTCTTATACTTAGACAAGGCAAGAGGTACTTGAATCGCTGCTATGCTCAAGTGAGCTTCAATCTGTGTCGCTTGCGCTGGATGTAGAAACCTACAGTGGAAAAAAGGCCGACCTTGAAAGCACCCCTGGTCTTGGCAACGGTCACTAGCGTGGTGGTTTGACCTCGCGGCTGAATCTATTGCAATTACATCCAGGCCACCAGTCATCCTATCGCAGCACTCAGCGAGCAGCAAAGCAGCTGAATGTGCTGCGCAGCTGTCCACTTCCCATAGCATCTGGTCTTTGATGCTCAAGTTCGAAGGCGTTGTCATGGCAATTGATCTAGGCTTACTTCGCACGGATTGATCCTGTAAAGAGCGTTCAGGACTATTCATCATATGATCGAATTGATTGAGCCAGGACTGTTATCTTGTAGCATCCCGCCCAACGTTATACCATCATCTTTGGGCAAGATTTTTCAAAACATATTTGAAGGACTGAGGCAACCGCGTTGCACCTAGATACTTCGATTGAAAGATGATCCTGTCTGGTTTACGGTGTCACAAGACTCGTTCCTGTCAACAGCATGGCTCAGCCAGACCTTCCATATCCACCATTCCTTGACGATTTGGCCGACGTTTTTGAGGATGCCAGGCCCTACGAGAAAGTGAATGGCGCGGCTGTGACATGGAATAGCCACCTAAAGTTCATTTATCATGAGCATGGAGCCAGTGAAGCTCTGCGAAACGTGGCTGTGATGCTTCAGGCCTTACAAGAGGAGAGGCGGAAGCATACACACTTTACACGTGTCTCGTACATCCTCGCGGACGCGAGTCGAGAGGGTTAGAGTCTAGTCATCATGTTCATGGAAGCGCTAATATAATCTAGAGCCATGGCGTCTGCCGTTCGGTGATTGCGGTATCTTGGACTTCTACCTCGAATTTCTCCCTAAAGATGACTACGGTGGACATCAGTGGATCATGGATGCTCTTCGATTGGTTGGAAATTGCTGTGCTGACGATTCGAGTATGTCCGCAACATTCGATCATTCAAGTTTCTCCCGACTTATTCTCCTCCCTGCATTATCTTGGTGCTTTCTCCCGACTGGCCTGTCATGAGGTTCGCTGACATTCAGCATAGATTTGAATCGGGGACGAGTCCTTGCTAAGCTTGACGAGTCCACTTTTATTAACCGGCTAGGGGACGTGACAGAGCCAACAATAGCCATCGCTGTGTTGTACAACCTGTGTCTTGACTACGGTACGGTGTCTCTACTAATCGTCAAAGTCCCGCTAATTGATGCGTAGAACCGGCACAAAAAGCGGCTACTAGCCACCAGCTGTTCCCTGCACTCGTGAAAATTCTCGCTAAGCTACTCGCCACTACACCTTCGCGATGTAGCGGTTTGCCCCAAGTATGTGCAATGTTAGATTTCGCAATCGAAGAACGTAAGCGGCTATCAAACACTATCACTCGTCAAGCTACTAAGAAGTACAGCACATCCTGAAGCATGCGCCCCTGGTGCAATTATAATTCTTTACGACACCATAGTCCGGCAGGAATTGGAGATTGGTGAGAAGATTACTCTAGCTAATGCTATCGTTACTCTATTGAAACATGAGCGACATCAGAAGCTATTGATCGCGCATGAGGACGTGACTGATCTCGCCATAATTTTCGTACTATCATACAATCTGTATCGGGACGCCGCCATAGATTATCAGGCATTGTCAGTCAAAAACATCGACCGCGCGGTTCAAGATCACGAGCATGAAGAACAACTACAAGCTATACGCTCTAAATTATCTGCACGGCTGTGGGATATCACTACCATTCCTGACTTTGCTGTCAAATACCCGCCAACATCTGACCTGATCAAGGTATTTGTGTCGTGGATCTCAGCATCCGAACCAGAGAGGCAACTCTGCGCTTGTAGTGTGCTTCGCAATTACGTTTGCTCAGATGAGATTGCGACCGAAATGGTTCAAGGTCTCAATTGCTTTAAGCCGTTGACCTGTATTCTCATGACAGGGTCAGACACGCGAGTGTTAGAAGAAGCACTGAGATTATCGAGAAATCTCGCCCTGCCCGTAAAGAACAGACAAATCTTGTTGAAACTTTCGTTCTTGGACAGACTCACGGCCCTTGTGACCGAATCCGAAAATCCAAATTTACAAAGCGCTGCTATCAGTCTGCTCAGGCAGTTGATAAAGGGACAGCAGACTGGCGTGCTCCTATTGCTTTCTAGTCTACCAGAGACTAGCACGCCGCCCACCACCCCTCTATCTCGACTGCTTGCGCATTACAAGAATGCTTCCGATCTTACAATTCGGATTGAGATTGGGAGGATGATTGTGGAGATGTGGAGGACGATTCAGACTCCAGCGCCAAGCTCAGGACCAGTAGCTGAGAAAGATACACCGGACGAGACTTTACTCAAGAACGGCGAAGACATTGTGGAACCTGTGCTTTCATTGATCACAGAGTCTAACAACCCTTCGCTTGTGACAGAGGGATGGTTTGGCTTGAACCTTATGGCCAGCTCAAAGCTAGGTAGCGAGGCTGTCTGGAACGTACTCCGTTCCAATGAGGCCTTCGCTGTTCTCAAATCTGCTATTGTAGATGAAGACTCTGGGTCAAAAGATCGAGACAACGCTTGCATTCTCGTAGACAAATTAGTCAGGAAGAGCGTGAGTCCCATCTCATTGTGGGCTCAAATCTCTACTAACAGTGTTGATACAGGCTGCGCCCTCTCTCAGGCGGGCTCTTCTAGAGAGTTTATTGAGCGGAAATGAGGCTCAGATTGAGGATATAAATCCGGAAAACAGTGGAACAGCGGGCGATGGAGCATAGCTTCGAGCAAGTGGCAGAGGGGCTTTTCCTCGTAAACGTCACCTTCGCTGCTCGAGTCGGAGCCTATGGCATGGAAAGGAGGGTCGTTAGCCGCAAATCGAAGATATTCCCGCCGCAATTGGACATCATCCAACGCGCAACATCGCATTTGCAGCGTAAGCGAGCGCAAAAGTGCGCATTTCCCGCTCTTGATTTCCTGTTTATGTCCTTTGTATGCCCTCTGTATGCCCTCAAATCCGAGCAACTTCGCGCCACAATTATTACCTATCCACTTTGCCATGTTGCCAAGAGTAGCGCAATTTGTGCTTTTCTTCTCCGTATCAGCTACACCTGCAAGCGTCCCACAGCCTTCTCTAGGGACCACACCCTTTGACGATCGGCTATTCACTCTCTCGGAATCAACGACCGGGACGAACCCATTCGCCTCGCAGGCCAATGTATCATTCGTCATTGGCGCTGACCTCGTCATTTCATCGAACACATCCACTATGGAAGCACTCAATCTTGACACCCCATCAACCAACGTCATTAGCGTGCGTTGCGATCCTACGAAACCTGTCAATTTCCTGAGCTGTAGAGGCGCAATGACTTACAGCGCTATCAATGACGAGCAAACCAGATTCGCAGAGCGCCATGCAGGCATAGCGAGAGATGTTCCTCTACCATACAGAATAACAGGTAGTAAGTTGGATTCTACACAATTTACAACGACAAGACCGCTCACATAGCTATCGCCTCTTCCACTAATGAATCCGCAGATGACGGGCGTTGCTATATTGAGCCTGTCCTCATCGCTGGCGCAACTTCAGGCCAAGCGAGCTTCACTAACGTCAGTCGAGCTGCCAGCGCTATCCTTCAAGGTTGTGTGATTCCGCGTGGACTTGGCGGGACTGCTATGAACATAGGTTGGTCAGCCTCATCCCATCTAACAAACCCACAATCCAGATGAGAAAAGTCTCTCACTCCGCACACAAGATACTAAACCCCACTAGGCGGCGACAACAATCTCAACATCCTCATGGCTCCCTATGACCCCCGCGTCCGCTGTAACATTTTACGGCCTGGCCCTCCTTGGGAGTCGTGCGGGAATATTTTCTTCGATATGCATGCCGAGACTGAGAGGAAGGTCTTCGGCTCCCCAGGCCCCAGGGTCGAAGTGACCTTGCCGTTTCGATTGCAGTCCACTGACGCTAGATGCGCGGTTGATATTATTGCGACGGGCCAGAGCACGACCAGTAGTTGGTATGAAATTTGGGCGGCTATGTATGCGACGGCGGCTATGTGTACGAGGAAGGGGAATAGGGGTGGGAAGTTCGGTGGGATTGGTGAGTGGTTTTTCTTTTTCTTTGGTGGAAGGGTGGGGATATGTGGGAGGAGGCTGATGATGTGTGTAGGACTGAGGAAAACGATAAGCTTGGTATTGTATGATGAGCATCCTGATCTTGTTGGATTGGAGACGCTAGATAATGGGTCGAATGCCAGCTTAGTGGCGGACACGTCTTGATGCCAAAGACGAATGGGCGCAAGTGACACATAAAGGGCGTTGACAAACGCTTCTATGACATCGGGCTGAGAGATGAATCGGGAATTGACAATGGATTGAGACTATTCGGCAAGATTCGTGGCATCTTCACTACTCCATTCTGCTTCTGTATCGCTGTTGGCGTCTTGCATCCTAGAAAGGTTGTTCAGCGGATATGATGGGACCCGATGCCGTTCGCTGTGAATCAATCAATTCTTTACTATTCAATTGATGATATGCGGACATTTCATGCTCTCGAGGCACTGTGGCACTGTTCTTAACGAACGGAAGCAATGTGCAATGTTTCAAAAATCGTGAAGCGTCCTACGCTTAGGAGGCTAAGGAAAAATCTAGAAGATGATTGGCATAAGCTATCTTTTCACTCTGGAGACTGCAGGTGACTATTGCTGTTGATAGATTGACTTTGTTCAAATTTTGCTCTGTTACTTGAAGACCCTCCCTTGCATCTCCTTGTTGTACTAACACCAGATATTGCATGCCGCAGCTCTTCCATGTTTACAAAATGACACTATCTCCGCTTTTGCTCCCCTTCTCATCAGAACTTTGCACATCTTCCAGACCGAAGTTTTCCTCGCTCGCATTCAGCATCATCACCCAGTCTCAACATCAAGCTCACCCTCCCTGATCCTGAGATCCTGAATGGTCCTTTTCAGGGTATACTCGTCGCTGTCATCATGGCCATTCCTGTTTGGATCATCAGCATCACTTGCGCGGCCATTATAGCCCTGTATCGATTCGCGTGCGGACGGATAGGCTCACAAGCGGCGAGGCGGGAGAACGGAGAGATTGTGCTACAGCAGCCAGTCTCACAGCAGCCAGATCAACAGCAGTAAGTCCAACCTCAACCGCTCAGACCTGCACCATTCAGACCTCAATCAGTCCGAGCCCAACCAATCCCACCTCGACCATTCTCAGCACCACGACCCCCACCATACAATATCGAGAACGGCGAAGGTCGCCCAGCGATGAGGATGTATGACATCTACGATCCACCTTACGATAGGCGTTTCCGCTGCCGAGAAGTGAACGACTCGTTGGCTATGAGAAGAATGAATAAGATTCTTGACCTCCGGGGGAGAGGGCATTAGGAAATTGACAGGAAAGGGGTTGCGTTCTTTGTGAAGGATGCTGAGTGAAGATCGAATGTTCTGGAGGTAAGATTGGAGTTTTGATGAAATTGTTAGTAAATTACGTGATACTGATTATGACTCTGTAGTCATAATACTCTCGTGGGGGAGATCTAGAGGGTTTGCTTAGTATGATTTGACACAGGATGCATACAATTTGATCAATGCGTCTCTAGTTCAGACTGCCTCAAGACCATGTTGTTGAAAAGGTGGACTTTGGCCGGCATGGTATGATGCCTCTAACATATCAGGCGACAACAAGGATAAATTACAGCGTGACAGTCTCATGAGCTTTTGCAAATGACCCTCGCATCCTTGTATCATGTACTTCACTATTTGTTGTTCAAATGAAAAGGCAGAGATTTTGAGAACAAAAAAATAAGCAATGGAGACGAAAATAGTCACGTGACCTTTCCTCGGGCTTGGCATCGACAGAAATTCCTGGTCACAACTTCATGCAGGTTTCATTTCCTTCAATACGCGCTCACTCCGTATCACACTCTGGGTTGAGAGGTTTGTAAAAGTTTTCTGGTCATCGTGCCAGCCAAATCATAGTTCCCAATCGAGTTCGAATGCGGTGCTCGGGTGCGAAGTGGTTACTTCAGACACTATCAATACCACTTCTTCGTGACCAGCTTCTGGTCAGTCTGTTTGTGATTATAGAGATAGACTGTACATGATATCTCTGGTATATTTACCTAGACTCGCTCTTGTATAAGCTACGACTGTTTCAGCAAGACATCAGCTACATTCTCCACCATTGAGATAATCCAAAATCTTAGGCGATAAAGCTTCTTCAATGGCGTTACTGCATGTTGTTATCAAACGCCATGATTGAAGTGTTGCATTAGCTCTTGAGAGGCATACCAAGCCATTTCGTCAATCGTTTGGAATGCCTGGTGAAGAACCCTAGTCGTCCCTTTAAGAAGCTATCGATAGGTAAGCCAAGACATTGTCAACACAGCTGATGGTCTCACCGGTTAAAAGCGAAATATAGCTCCTAATTTCGAGAGAAACAGCTCGGGGGATCTTCTTTTCGATGGTCAAATGCCATTTCGAGATGAAAAATGTTCCCGCCACAGTATTGAAATATACATTCATTTATGTCTGACCTAGTATTGATTGGTTCTGGTCGACTTAGCTCAGTGGTTTAGCTCTACTTTGGCTAACATTTATATAGTACCCATTCTCTTATTTCCGAGACCATGGTTCGACGACGACTAACGCAAACGCTACTTAATCTGCGCCAAATACTCACGGCAAAAGATACAATTGCGTCGCCTACTACTACTGCTAATTGTGTCCACGCTACAATTACCACTGCGCCCACTATTACCATCACCAAAGGTATGGTACCATTCTTCAAATTCACTACCAAATTGGGTACCGAGCGGTACTCACACGCTACTCGACTGGACTCCTCAGGTTGTCTACACGCAGTCATCGTAAGCTCTCTCTCCTTCCCTCCCTCCTACCACCAAACTTGTCGACCAAACCAATCCATCAATTTTTTTCTTCTTTTTCTTCCTTCCTTCCACAAAAAACAAAACCAACTACTTTTTTGTGGGGCCTTTTATCTGGGGCTTCTCGATCAAAAACTTTGGAAAAGTCTTGTCGACCTCATCAAGGGACATTGACGGTAACGAAAGTATGGCACACTCGGTAAATTGGTACGTTCCTGCCTTATACCACATCCATCAACAAGATGATTTACCAGTGCAGTTTCTCGTTCCTATTGTATAGGTACTTGTTCAGCTAGAAACACGGAACCAGATACATCCTCGCCAGAAAGCGGTAGAGGTCAACGGGATTACTCAAAGGCTTGAGCAACGAAGGAGCAAAGTTCGGCAGTGAGGTTGTATGCTAGTTTGTACTGCAGAAGACAGACTTCCCTTTCGAAAGAATTTAGTTTATGAATCTAGTCCTTCAAAGTAATGGTACATAATGATATGATTTGCTGCTTCTTTCTCTATGACTTATCAAGAGGTCCAGAAACAAGAGAACTGTCACGCTAAAGAGAATCAAGGTACACAAGGACCTGAGTTCGGGATTTTGCAAATTTGTACTCTATCTGTCGCGATCGTTATAGACTTGTGCTGCGTTCATGTGGCCGACAACAGTCACATATGACACTTGATTGTTCACTGGCTATATACGTAAGGTTGTCTCTGGGTAAAAATTGGTATGCTGTGAAGAAAGATAGTCCTACCACAGTACCACGCACCTCAAATGCTTCGAAACGCTTACCGCATAATCCCATGCTATGACTCATGCCTCGAAAGTACATACGATCCCCTTCATTTCGAAACCTCAATCCCGCTCAACACCCATCGAATATGTCTCCTCCATCATCTTCATAAGCACAGGCGGTACACTCTCATCAGTCGCACGTATTGTGATGCGATAGAGCTAGATATGAGTTCAGCAAATTGTCGTCCGCGAATCGTAAAGCAGTACTAACCTGCGTCTCCCAATTCGGCTCCAATCTCAGCAAACACCCCAATTTCCCAATACCCGTGTGCAACACACTAGCCCCGACCACATTCTTCTCATTCGGATCTACACCCCTGAGCACACCCCACCCAAATGCCTCTGCGATTTGTTTTGTCCTTTTTGCATCGCCCATACCCCTTCCTCTACTACCAGCCTGCAGTCCAAACACCCGTTGAACTTCGCGTGGCGCACCGCCAATTTGTCGCCATCGCTTGAAAAAGTCGTCAGCTGTGAGATCAGCTGCGTCCATGAATTTGTGCATCACGACTGGTAGCTGGAGTGTAAGTGCCTGCAGTGCGCCGGCTAGGTAGCTGACGCGGATAGTGGGAGGGAGGGAAAAGACGGATTTAGCTTCGAACATGACAGTCTGCTGTGCTTGGGCTTCAGGGTGGATGTTGCTGTCGGGAAGGCTTTTGGTGTCGATGCGAAGTTGTTCCTTGGTATTGGGGTTGTCGAGGGTGGTGGTAAAACTGCCGATGGCGGAGGGTGAGCGATTAGTAAAATAGAGAATTAGACAGCCCGTGGAGCCGCGGTATTCTGAACGTAGGCCGATTTGCATTTGCACGTCTTCGTATAAAACGGCCTCGGCGGCGAAAAGGAGGCGCCGGTAGCCAGGCTCCCAGCCTGGTGAGAGGTGGGCGGCTGAGGCGAGGTTCGGTGGTTTAGAGGGTGTGGATGTCATGTCGAGGTCTTCGAGGCCGTGAGTGCCATTTGTGGCCGGGGCAGGATTTCCGTTTGTGGTTGGATGGGTACCGTTGGTTGGGGAGAGAGCGCCGTTGGCGGTAGGGGTGAAAGAGCGCTTGAGACCGGTGGACTGGGTTAGAAGAATCTCTTTGTTGTCGGTATTTGCGTCCTTGCCGCCGACTATCCAGGTGCGCTTGTCGCCGGTGCCAGCATGCTTGCCGTGGAGACGGGACAGAAGAGCAGATGTTCGTTCAGGGAAGGGTGGCATTTCGTCGCACACTGTCCGCAGCAGGTCGTCCGTTGGTAAAGTCGCGAGGGTGAGATACTCGCATGCTCTTTGCTGCAACTCAGAGTCCAAGGTGTGACTGTAGGCTCGGAAGACATGCAGAAGTTGGGGCTTGATCTCAGGGAAAAGATTGACGAACTTGACAAATGACGAAAGCAAGATGGCCCTCGTGCTTGTAGAACAAGAATGCAGCTTCGCTTGAAGCGCCAGAAATTGCTCAATCGGACTGCATCCTTTTGCATCTGCTATTAGATGTCCAAATTCTCCGAGCAAGTATCCTCCGATCTTGATGAGCGTCTCGTGACACTGCTCTGCTTTGACGTATTCCAGGATGGTTTGCGCCGCATAGACTTGTAGTTCCTCGTTGTTCGTCACAATCTGGATGACTCGTTGCCAGACCTCGTCACTGACGTGATCGCCAGCCATGGCAATGAGACGTAGCGATATATCCACATACCATTGAATATCCGTAGCATACTTCTCGGTCAGGATTGCGATCTTGAGGACCATCTCTTCTCGTATCGCGAAGTCTGCGCTCTGCAGGTACTTCAAGAGCTCATTGACAATCGGCTGTGAATTTGACGGATCACACATGCTGTACAACAAGTCCAAGCCTTTTCGCCGGACACTGATATCTCTGTCCCGTAAAGAGCCAATAATAATGTTCTGATGCCTTTTAATAGGATCCAGTGTTTCTGCTCTCGCAGCGAAGTGGGTCATTGCATCCAATCCCAGATATCGAACATTGGTTTCTCGTGACTGTATGAATTTGCCCAATCGTGACGATATTTGTACCATAAGTTCTTGTTCTGTGTCCAAGTGGATGACGAGGTTTATGGCCTCAAAAAGAACGGCATTCTGGGCGTTGTTCTGTTGGACGTTCTTAGGCATAAGCATCGCTTCCCGTAATACTTGCTGGAGGGATTCTCGTATTAGACTTCGGACGTAGGTATCTTCTGTAGAAAGAATTAGCATATGCAAGACCAGGGGTTTCTGAGCGGACGGACCCGATGGCGGATAGTACTGCATCAACCTTAAAAGTTTTACTTGTATCCATGGACAAGGTACTTTGTAGTAGAGATAGTCGGGCGCTATGTCGTTGTCCACAACTATCCTCTTCAGCCTCTGCGCTGCCTTGACATATCCACCCTTGTACTGATCCGGTTGGTCCTGAGCCAGGGCCATAACCAAGGATGTGACCGAAAGGCAGACTCCCATATCCGGATCATCCATCAGGGAGATGATCCGCTCTGCCCATTCATGTTGCACGATCCCTGGGTATTTCCTGTATAGCCGTAATAACGTAAGAGCAGCCTTTTTCTTGACGAAAGATTTCGACGTCCTGCGATCGTCAGCAATTATCCCCTCTTACCGAACGCTGTACGTACGGCGATATGAGCAGCATATGTACATCCGCACTCAACGCCTCCCCCATCTCTCTTCCTCCCACATTTGCAATAGCATGCAGCGCCAGACAATTGAACAACTCATTATGCCCCGACAGGTCTTTCCTAATACTGTTCACCACCAAATGCAACAGTTCATGCTGCTCATGCAAGAAAAGCGTAACAGCCAAATACCCAATCTGCTTCTCCGAATACTTCGTCGCACTTATCAGATTGACCGCCTCCAAGTGCCCAAAATCTACATTCCACCCAAGTATGTAGATGTACAGCAATTTGCATACGTATTTCTTCTTGTGGTAGCCATTGAGATTGCCGTCCTTGAATTTCTGCCGTATATTTGCCAGTTCTTTGTTTATGCGCTTCTCCTCGAGGTCTCGAGCGCGGGCATTGCGGAGGTCGGCTATGAATTGTACCAGGCCTCGCATGGAGGTGTTGTTTCCTGTTGACGACCGGCCCAGGAAGCCGGCTGCCGCCGCGCTCGCCAGTTTGGAGGTGGAGGTTGCGCCAGCTTTAGGGTGGGTGGTCTGGGCGGCCTCAGCCTCTTATCGAGTACCCTGTCAACTCCTCAATGGGTGATGGTGCTCTATCTCTTGCGGCGTTGTGGGGAGTTGTATGGCGTGAGCTTAGTGTATGGGGGAATTAGAGGCCGGATGGATCGTAGAAAGAACGCGGTCGGATTGTTGCCGGAAAGGTCCCTGATTATGCTCCTCCTTCTAATGCGTAGGCTATTCGTCTAGTCGGTAGAGACAGATCGAAACTGCTTGTGATCTTTGAGGTAGTTTGGAGATGCTCTCTGGCAGGGGGTCTCTCAGCCCAAACAAGCTTCAACGGGCGTGACGGCTCTCCGCTGCTAGCGTCTACAAGTCTTGGCAAAATAACCCGCAGCTCCTACCCAATCAGAGAGCAATAATTCGTAGTATGAGAAGGCAACAGCGAGAAGTACGGAACTGGAGTCGTGAAAAGTGTGGATCTTTTGTTCATCCAGCTTTGTACTTGTCCCGTAGGACTATGATATACAGATCGAACAATATAAAAGCACCATCAATCATGCAAGCAACACATCAGCCACTGGAGGCACGTTTCCACCTGTATCTCATGCTACCCTCGTAATGCAAATGCAAACGCCTTTTGGGGAATCTCGAGCACCATTCGCAATGCCATGCTGTAGATATCGTATCCTATCATCGTATTCTAAGCACCCGCTGCCTTGGTCGTAAAGTCGATCTCGTCAGGAAGGACACCGGCGTCACTGGACTTTTCGCAGTTGCAAGCATCTAGTGGAATGTTAGCAAGGTTCCTCAAAGCGGCGTAGATATGGCGGGTCACTCACTGGCAGCACGAGCACCGCACGAGCATGTAGCGCCTTCGATCTTGGAATTCTCGGTGGTTGCACGGTCACAATTGCATTCGCCGGCAGGACGGGCACCTATGCAAGCCTCGTGTCAGCCTTCGGTCCTAGGAAATCTCGCGCAAGGCCATGAGGAGAAGAGCACAGTAACTTACGGCATGAGCAACGAGCGCCGGCTACGGTGTTCTCGGTGGCTGCCTTCTCGCAGTTGCAGTCGAGGGCAGATTGCTTTCCGCAGGAGCACTTGGCTTGGGCAGCGCAGACGCAGCCGTCGCCTGATTTGCCGCAGCAGGTATTCGGCTTGACTGTAGACATGTTGATACGGAGGAGGGGATTATTCGACTTTGTGAATGATATAGGCTGGGTATCGGAGCTTGGGAGGTAAATCTAATCGAGTAGAGGCCTGGGATTGTGCGAGATGTTGTAGTTGTAAGAAGGAGGAAGTCGGGGCGTGAGAGATTTTTTATGATCGGCTCTCAACTGCTATTTTTCGAAAGCAGACGATCAATCAATAGTGGTTTGTAATGTTGGTTTTTCGGCTTCTGATTGGTTCAGAACCATGCTAGCTCAGCTCCACTCGCGAGTGTTCCACGAATCAGCATCAATGCATTGTCACGTACCACTTTCAGTCTGCTCATGTGATGATAATCACAATAAAGCGTAGTCGCCTTCAGTGTCATTGATAAGATCCCACAATTATCTGTTTGCGTGTCGAGCACGGTCGCTTCGCCTAAGCTTACATATCTCCGAGTTTACCACGGTCTAGAACAGGCAAGAAGGCCATCTGAGATACTATTTCTCAAGAAAAGCAGCTCGAGATAGATTCAACGCGTTGATCTAACATCAAGAGTAATCAATGCTGCGAACACCGCTTCTGGTTTCACTATTGACCGAGGGTCGCCACATGTCATGGCTCCATCCCCCTCCGCACACTCCTACGCGTTCTATGCTGCTAAGGAGCTTTCAATGAGTCTTGCACCGTCTTAAGTTCGCCTTCACGACATTCTCGAGGAATCAAGAACCTGAACACTAGTTGAAGACAGGGGAGGCAGCTGTTGTCGTGAATGCAGTTGCGGCATGGTTTTTGTCTTCATTCGTGATAGCTGGATTGTGTTTCTCACATCATGAGACAGTAGGTTTGTGGAGGGTTTGGGTCCAGCCGTCAGATTGGCCCGCAATCTACTGAAGACCATCGTGGCAGCCGCAACTATTACCAATTCGTATACATGTTGCGAGCTCAGGTGATAGTGTGCCAGCTGAGTCTGTCCCAGACAAGGACGCACATCATGCCCATTGGCATAACGATCGACATTCCTATATATATGGGTGTTCGCCCTCAGTCCTTTCCTGCTCCTTTAACAGTACAGACAGATGGCATACCCATACCAGCCTCCAACTCAGCGGCCTCCATCCCAAGGCTTCCGTTGTGCCCAACTTCCGCAACAGATACCACACCTTTATCCTCGACCATCTCAACCTCCACATCCTCATGCATTCATGCAAGCGCCTCAGTTGCAACCATCACCACCCACAAATCGCATTCTCTACATGCGAAACGCTGGCCTAGCCCAGCCTCACATCCAAATCATCAACACCCTAACCTCCGCACCACTTTACACCGTCTTCGCTCCAAAGCGTGCTCGTTTTAGCTCTGATCCGCATCTGGCTGTGACGTCCAGCATCACTAACAGCACGATAGCTACCATCTACTTCCATCACGTTACGGATGACATTGATCTTGTAATTTATGGACAAGACGTTGCGTTGAATAGGGGCCCCTTCAGCTCATCTCACGAGTATCAGAGCAGGATGCCTGGAGGAGGGAAGCTGAAGCGGGAGAATCATGATGTGCTTAAGGGTGGTGATGTGAGATGCACTAACGGCGTGGGGAGCTTGTGGGTAGGTCGGAGGCGCTTGAGGTGTAAGAAGGTACAGAAATTAAATGACCTTGCTCCATGACTTATTGCCAGAAACTAGTAGAGATGCTAATTACTTTCGTTGCGCAGGAAGGCAAATTTGAACTGGGGCCAAGCGTGGCAGCTGGTGGAGCCGCAATGGATGCGATAGCCTTTAGTGGGATTGCTTTGGTGGAGTATCCCACGGTTCGGCAGGGGCCTCGTTCAGAGTTAGGGTTAGGTCAACGAGGCCGAGGGTCGCCGAACCATGGGATAAGCGGAGGGAGAGCGGGGATGATGGTGGTAGTAGCAATGCAGCTAATTTGTCTTCGTCTTTATCTGGTGGTGATGGAGGTGGTGGTGGCGGCGATGGAGGCGGTGAAGGTTAGTAGTCCGTACTCTTGATATTGCTAGAATTCATCGTGTGTGAAAGCCTCGGGGGGATACGCTTGTGCCCCTGTTGAGGGGGCTTGGAATTCGACAGCCTTACGCGATTTCTAATACTAGGCCGCTTGAAGCGTAGCATATGTATGCCACGTCGCCACGGAGGCTGAGGGAGGGGACACCGATTGTCAAACATTTCCCCAACTGCAGTCTTCGCAGGATTGAGTTGCAACTGTGGCCCATTGCGTCAAAGACAATGGTGGTACCCCTTGGTATCGGGGTGGGAGATGTCATAGCTGTGGGCAAACTGGCAAAAAGAGTAGTATCAGAGCTGAAGAACGTGCGTCATCCTTTTCATCGCTCAAGGATCCTAATCGTTGAGTCAAGACGAATGGCTCTGAATCTTGATGGTTATCTAGGCGGGAGATGCAGCTTCGGAGTACCAAGCTGTGCAAGATGAGCTTGAAGCACTTGCAGATACTCTGGACGAGATTACCAAATTTGAAGCTGGTCACTTCAACATTGAACGCCTCGATCGAATTAAAGCTGCAGCCAATGCCTGCGAAGCTCCTCTACAGAAATTTCTGGACAAGATATCGAAATTTGAGGTATCCCTAGGCGAATCTAGTACGAGAGGAAAGGCCAAGTCAGCTGCTAGGCGCGTACAATGGGCAGCGGCTTACAGCGAAGATGTGATGCAGCTAAGGGCTACGCTCGGAGCCCATGTTGCTCTCTTAATGTTGCTTTTAGATTTGCAATTGCTGTCAGTGTCGATGCCATGAAAGTACAGTGTACGCTCTAGAGCTGATCGTGCGATCAGGGACAGCGGCCTTGCTGCCAACGCTCAGCGAGCCAAAATGGCACGTCAAATTGATGATATCCAAAATCGTCTAGAGGAAATTATCAATCGTCCGGCGGTATCTCCACTCATAGACGGCACCAGCCAAGATGCCTGGGACGCAGCATTCGCAGCTTTTGATACTAGGATAGAACAGACCTTGGGCCAAAGTTCCGGTATTGCCGCCTCCTTAGACCAACAAGTTGATGCACTTCGAAAAGTTGAGCTTGAAATAGCTTCACTGAGATCTCCTGGTACACCAGTTGACACGCAGACAACGAAGCTATTATCCTCCACATCTGCCAACGGCCCAGACTCAGCAGACTCGGCGTCATCACTAGCCTCTACTTTGAACTTGTTGACGGTGGCTCTTGCAATCTCTTCCTCTACGAATGCGTACTACGCCTTCAAAGCTGCTCCTCAATTGTCCCGAAGATTTCAGCCACGGGCTCGAGAACACACGCAGAGTCTCAATGGCACTTCGGGGGCCGCTGAAGATGTTACCGCTCATACTAACATGGCACATGCATTTCCGAGAAGTACAGATGATTCGCAAAGTCAACGCCTCAAGGTCTCCCCTCAGCCTGTACCATCGTATCTAAGTTTTGTTGTCAAGATTGATACATTGGTCATTGACTGCGGAAAGACTGCCCAGCGAGAAACGTCGCTACCACCTGCTGAAGGTGACGGTTTTAAAGGGCCAGAAGATTTTGCGCTTTTCTTACGCTGGGTTGCTGGGAGATGTACTAGCGTTTCTATTTCAACGGACAACGAATTATGCGGCATTGGCCTTGAGGAATACTATTCTAGCGCCGCGTCTGTTTTCACCCGAAACCCGGTTAGTTCGAATTTGCTCGCCATGCCCATGAATGTGAGAAGAATTCGTCTTGCATCAGGATCAAATGGCGGGACATATCATTCGACCACATCGAGATCAAGCATTCAAGAGCTCTTTACTCCTACCTCTCTTCTGTGGGCGATGAGCAGCGGATAGCGGCTCCTGCACCACCGCATTGGGAGAATCAGCTCATATCTCCGGTCTCTAATTACAAGGACCACCGAGTCGGCGATGCCCAGCAAAAGCAACAGGCGGGTCTGCAGGCAGGTCTCATTGGCGAACTACCGTTACTGTTTGCGCTCGCAGCCTTCTCTGCGCCCGCTGAGATGATCACTCAAGTGCTAACGACTTGTATTCAGCCAGGAGCATGGCGAGAACATCCATATAAATTACCCGTGGATCGTATGTCTTGTCTATATTCCCCCTGTTGTTCAGGAGTATTTACCTGATTGGATATAGATGATGAGAATCGGGGGATGGTCGTGACAATATTCCTTGACCCTCAGAACCCTACATGGTCTACAAGAAAACACCTTGATAAGCTACAGAACGGGGGTTATGGGCCTTTCTATGGTCGAGTACCATATACAGCGAGCTAGGAGGATCATGCTCGCCCTTTGACATCGTCATTGAAGGACTCAATCTCAAGCTGGATCTGAGTGTCATCACAGTCATTTATGATGTCAGTGCCGTTGTCTTATTTTCCTGTCGAAAATTCATCTATGAGTCAATAATGGGGCCATGTATACGATTGGCTACCAAATCAATCCCTCTTGCTTATTGTAATCTTCAGGAAACCCAAACTTAGTTTATTGCAATGTAAAGTCCCATGTCAAACGTATGTGTGGAACATCGGCTACCACGTGGAATCCATAGAATCAACAGTAAACGCCAGCAGTGTCAGTGAGCCACAGAAACTTCCAGAGACTTCCGAGAAACAAATTGAATGTTCTGCCTACTATTTTTCTTTGACTTGTAGCATTGTACTCCAGGCAAATATGCTCGCGACGCATGGTATACAGAAAAAATACAAGTATGGAACAAGTACAAGAGTGCCCATACACCCTTAATTGAAATGCGCTGTGCTCAAGTTTCAATATCAAGGCGCAAACCCCTTCACAGACTCAATTGCCTGGTAAGCAGCATGGCTTAATTCTAGCTATTACCTTCTGACATGGATTTGTCCCCTAGCTCTAGTTCTCACCTGAATTGAGGTATCGAATTTCGTTGGGGCGACGACACTCGAGAGACACCTCAATACCCTTCGCAGTGGCAAATCAGAAGGCCGCTCCTTTCAGTAATAGCACTTCAGCAGCCCATGATTGACCAGTTCGCGACTTCAGCGTCCAACGTGCACGATCTTGATCGCAATATGTCTCGCTTGCAGCTTCCGATACGTGGCCGCCAAGGCTCGCCGTTACAGACAGATCAGGGTTCCGATAATCAACCCACCAAATCCTCTCTTCCACTTCGTCCACGCAATCCAATAAGGAGTGAGGAGGCTACCAACTACCAGCGGCCAGTCGCGAGGTAAGACTATCTTCCAGCCGCTACTCGACCAGCTGCCAGAAGCCACGGATCTAGAGCCGCTTTTTCTGGATGAGTCAATGCCGTATTTCCTCTCCCACAATACGATCTTTGGAGAGCGGTTTGAAAGAATGGAAAACAGCTTTGCGAGGCTGGAAGAGCGGGTTGCGGAGTTAGAAGATAAGATGAAGAAGATGGGGGAAGGATTCAGTGAGGAAGAAATGTCTGGGAATGAACGAAATCCTAAGAGGAGGAAGAAGGAGAAGTTTAGTACCATCATGGAGAAGCACTTTCGGCAGAAATGGGAGGAGTACCGAAGTCGCAATGAGCCTGGGGCTTAACGTGCATGCTATGGGGTCAGAGAGATGATGATTGATAATGAATTGCTATCATTGTTCATGATCATGATCTATGGAACGCTATGAGTAGAACCAGCATATGTGAGTACCACAACGACGGGCAACGGTGGTGAACATGGTGTTTGTAAGGCACGGATTTGCATATTTACAGATCTTAGGCAGGAATTGGCGTTTCTATTGACAACTGTGGGCCGCTGAGCCATTCAAGACCAGTCGATCCTAGTCGTTGCGGGCTTCATAGTCCGATCATAATGTAGAAGACTGCAATCGTATCACTGGATTGAATATCCAGAGTATTGAGTCAACGAAGAAAAGTATGAACAACATGTATAACCCCGAAAAGAGAGGAAGAGTCTTAGACGAGTGTTGCCCGACTATGTATCTGACATATCTTCTATCAATCAACGAAAGTCTGAAGAAGAGGTGCAGTCGAACAAGCCTGCCAAGACATTACGGCGGACGATAGCTGAAGATAGGACAAAACCAAAAATCCCAAAATGATTTAAAGTATAGTAGATTGCAGAACCATTAACGTTGACGCTAAGCGGATGGCCTGCACACCTTAATTTATATAGCGTAACCACTAACGTTAAGTAAAATAGGCTATAGATAGGTAAGTTATAGAGTTATACACCGGCATATAGTAGGTTTATAATGGGACCATAGTATATACTATATTAGAGTACCATGGAGCAACAATAGGGCATACCATAGGGTATACCATGGAGTAACAATGGGGCATTCCATGGAGCATGCCATGGAGCAATAATGGGGCATACTATAGGGCATTCCATGGAGCATGCCATGGAGCAATAATGGGGCATACCATAGAGGAATAATGGGGCATGCTATAGAACATATTATAGTCATATACGAGGGTATAGTAGAGCACTGGGCTATGTATTCAGATATAATAGGGCTATATATGCCCCGTTATCACTCCATAGCATGCCCTACTACTGCCCTATGGCTGCTCCCCCACAGCATGCTCCATTGCTGCCCTATAGCATGCCCCATTATTGCTCTATAGCATGCTCCATGGAATGCCCTATTACTGCTCCATGGTATGCCCTATTGTTGCTCCATAGCATGCTCCATGGAATGCCCCATTATTGCTCCATAGCATGCTCCATGGGATGCCCTATTACTGCTCCATGGTATGCCCTAATCTTGCCCCATAGTATGCCCCATTGTTGCTCCATGGTTTGCCCTATTACTGCTCTATGGTATGCCCTGTCGTAGCTCTATATCCTCCTCTACTTAACGTTTATGGTTGCTCTATATAAATTTTGGTGCGTGGGCCGTCCGTTCAGCGCTTCCGCCAATGGTTTCCGAAACGACAGTACCGCAGATCATTTTGGGATTTTTGGTTTTGTCCTATCTTCAGCTATCGTCCGCCGTAGACATGTCGTTGTCCCTAGTGCTTCGCTTAAAATCCTCTCCTCTTCCTTAATTGTTCACGGCTCTCAACCGTATAGAAGACTAGCTAGTCAGACTTAATCTGATCTCCCGATTGCACGCTAGAGAAAGATTACATATCAATGCTTGCGTCCATGTCACGGGACCTCAAGAAGTCAGCTACTGGGAAGAGCTCTATGCCCTGCCTCTCTCACTAATTCGATGATGTTGGAACCGTAAACTCGGGAAGTAGATTCTACGGCTACGGCCCCCGCCTGACGTGTCAATCCCGGGTACCACTTTGGCGGGTAAACGTGCTGTACACGAAGTGCGTTCCTTCTACTAACGCCCGCTACTGCAAAGCTACTGGCTATCCGACGCGCTTGCCAACGAATACCAATTTGGGCAGCCAAAAAAGAAAAGAAAAGCCTGTTGACGCTGTACCGGAAAGATGGAGATGTCTAGACTTAGAGTGGGGGAAGTGGGACTTTTTCGTATAGTTTCCCTGCACGTGTAGCCATGCCAATCCTTTGGACAACCCCTCAATTGGTGGGCTCGTTTTCAACTCTCTTCCATGTCAATTGGGCACTTTCGTTTTTAAATCCACCCTTTGACGAAAGTCAACATAAAAACCAAAAGTCAAGTAATTACGAATATGGCCTCTGATCGTAGTTGGTGTGAGGGTGTCGAGCCTATCAATTTCACGAGCTTTTCTCTACCTTCTCTTGACTTGAAGGCGCCCTTCGTAGAGGCCTCCAATCATGTCTCGAGGATTTTGGGAGATATTACAGCCTTCACACCTAGTACGGGACTTTCAGACCATGCCTTTAAGAGGGCCGATCACCCTTTCACTTACGTCGCAGCAGCCGTTTTCCTCTTGTTCCTATTGGCTATCACGTGGAAGGTAAGAAGGAGCTACAACTTCGATGAATTGATCCAGGCGGGGTACTGCGACTTATGCCGATCTCTGACAGATTGTCTACAACTTCTTCTTATCGCCGCTCAAAAACATACCCGGTCCATTTTTCGCTAGATTCACCACCAAATGGCTCACCCTCAACGAAGTCGCCGGCAACCGCAGTCTAGTCGTTGCACAAGCCCACGACAAATACGGTCCAGTCATCCGCATCGCACCTAACGAGCTATCTTTCTCAAACCGCTCCTGTATCAAGGAAATCTACTTCCAAGGCAGCAAATTCCCGAAGTCCCATCGATATGACGGATTTTCTTCTGGCACTCGGGCTTCTTTCGATATGACCGATATAGACCAGCATCGAGAAAGACGAAATCTTGTTCGCCACGTCCTCGCTCAGTCGCATATCGATGATTCTGAGCCGCTTATTGCGGACCAAGTGCGTAGTTCATTGAAATGGATTGAAAAATCTCAGGGAAAGTCGTTGGAGTGTATGCTTTGGCTGCGCAGGCTTATGCTGGACACTGCAGGTGAGTAACGCATCAATCCCTGATCGATCTTACTTTTCATCCCAAGATGCTGATGAAGCTACCAACCACGTGGTCTATTCCTTGGCCGTTCTTTCCATGCTCTCGACAACGACAAACCACCAGAATTCCTCGATGACATGGATGATTTCTTCGCCCTGACTGCATTAAGATGGTTTGCCCCATGGATCGTGAGCGTCCTATCACTGCTCCCCATCTCCAAGATCCAACATTTTCTTGGCGCCCAAACCCGTAGCTACGAATACGGCCGCACAGCATTCAGCGAATACATCGAACAATACGGCCGACACTCTGGCCGCATCGATCTCCTGACCAAAATGGTAGGTACGGAAGAAAGCAGCCCACTTACTGACGACCAAATTAGCGATGAGCTGGGAAGTCTGCTTGCTGGTGCTACCGATACGACTGTTGTGGTAGCTACGTGGCTGGTGTGGGAATTGGCTCAGAGGCCGGATTGGCAGAAGAAGCTTAGGCGAGAACTTCGCGACAATGCAATAGACTTTTCCCATGGTGGTATACCAAGTTACAAGGATATTAAGAAGCTACCAATTCTCAATGGTTTCGTTACGGAATCGATGCGCCTGCATCCAGCACAGAGTATCGGCCTACCGCGGGTCGCTGGCACTAACGACGTGAATGTTGGCGGTGTCAAACTACCAGTTGGGGTAAGTCTCATCCTGTAGAAGCATCCCCTGAATTTCCATGGCTGAATCCCTGTGACCAGACATTTGTCTCAGTCCAATCTCGGAACGTCCAACGCGACCCCGAAATCTACCCCTCGCCACATGACTTCCTCCCCGAACGCTGGATCGAAACAAACGGCGGCACCAAGGAGATGAAAGATTCCTTCATCATCTTTTCCAAGGGCTCGAGGGCTTGTTTGGGCTCTTATGTCGCTATGATGGAGCTGAAATTCTTCGTCTCAAGTTTTGTCAATGGGTGGAATATGAGGTTAGGACCCGAGACGACAAAGGAGAGTATGAAGCAGACGGATTACTTTTTGGCGTTCCCGAAGAACAGGGAGTTGCATGTTCGGTTTGAGCCGGTCAAGGAATAAAGTAAGTATGGATGAGGGTAATAGAGAGATGAGTTGATGAGACAATGACTAATGCCACATTCAATTATCAAGGAGGGCTTTTCAGATGATGAGACTGAAATAGCCCTAAATGGCAAGTTGAATGATGGGATGACTACGGTCTATTCAAGGTCTGCTTTTGCGCGATACAAACTGCGACACAGTAATGACATGCAAGCTATATATGGTTTCTTATTCAGGCCATATTCTATCAGAACCAAAAGTGGATAAAAACGATCACAGGCCAATACTTCAGCAGGCCTTCCCAAGTGTAGCATCTCCGCAAACAAGATGGAAAGTACACGCCGTATCTATCCAACTCCAAAGCAGGTTCCAGACCCATCCACATGAAAGCACCTTCTCCCCACCACTACGCGAGCAAACATCCCGAATGCTTGTTTGCTACAATAAGAAGATCACTGCCATAAAATCCTTTGCTCATCAGTCTACATCTCACAAGTTCAAACAGCCCACCATATCTCGCCCTCCGCTCAAAGCCTTCGTGATAGACAATAGAAGGAAAATCATGTACCCATTCTCGAACCCAGACGTCAGCAACAGTCCTCCGAGCTACGCTTCACAATACGGGATGGGCAGCAACATCGTGGCGCGGTAGTTGACTCAACATCTGAAGAAGACAGTCGTGAGAAGGCTGCTCAACGCCGCCACTCTAAAAAATGAGCGTCAGCAGATGCCCGGAGCCAGTTCTAGCAGAGGAAATTGGTCGAAAGCTTCTAATGTCTCTGGATTCGATGTCGGATGGGCGAGTATGGCGAGTGCTTTGCTGGGGAGATTGGGTTGACGCACCCGCGTTATCGGGACAGTGTAGGAGAAGGGGTTGGGAATATCGTTGCGCCAATTCCGCAGCCTTTGGGTGTTTTTAATAGCGTCATTTACCCAACTGTGACTCAACTTGAGCGTCAATAGCGGGGGCTGTATTTTTGTTGCTCTGTGGTCTACTGCAGTTGCTGTTCACTCTAATAGCTTACCTAGAGGATATGCAGAGGTGCTAGTTCTTAGCAGTGCTTTACAGTCAATTGAAAACAGTTGACGTGAAGTTGTCACAGCATGCATAGGACGAAGGTTGAATTCTAAATGATGATTGCAATGGATTTAGACCTGTTTTGGGATGGACCTCGCATTTCTTCTGGCCCTAGTTTCTGTACGCCCTTGGTAGGCGATCTTCGACGTTCATGATTCCAACTAGTAGGATAGCTTGTATTGAATTGCAGGAGAACGGCATGTCGCTCAGTGTCTAGGTGGTCATGGATCGAAAATGCATGTAGAAATGACCGACGCTCAAGGCATGGGGCCGAGTGTAGGGGGCTCGCCGAATTGAGGCATACCGCGAACTATTCTAAGACCTAGCCGGTCTCCATGATGATGGGGTACTGCATATGCACATGCATTTTGCCTTGATTCCAGCAGATTCTTTCAGTCCACTGCTCCAGCAAACATTCCATACAATCAGTCCAGGACAAACATACGCTGGAGTACAAGAATATGATGATCTTCTTCCATATCGCGCTCCATCAATCTCCCACAGCCACACTTACCATGTCTGAAATACCGAGAAAAGCCTTTATTACCCATGAAGAGGATGATCAAGAACAGAAGTTTTCTCCAGCTCTTAGCTATCAGCCACTATCTTCAGAGGCTGCACGGCACATAGAGTGGAACCACGCACCAGAGGCTACCGCAACAAGCTCAAGCCCAAGCCCTCTAGAATCACACTCCTCAATGTTTCCACCAGAAGATACGCTGCTGGACGAGCCCCAGCAAGTCAGCGAACGTCCAGTGGGTTCATCCCTTCAGAGCCCCGATAGAAGATTTACCCCCAACCCTGAGGGGCCAGGCACAATTCGATCTACTGGAGGGCTGGGAATACAGTACGACGAGGAATGCCAAGGGCAGAATGGGTCCTCTGAGTCAAGAATGACGCCCTGCGGAGACCGAAGTGCCCCAGCAGCAACGCCAACTCGCCGTCAACCAAGAGAGATTGCTGAAACTCCTCAACACTATGTGCGACCCCGTCGCCCCGGCCAACGGTCCACATCGCCTCAAGATCTAGAAAGAATTGAGTCTCCCGAGCTAGGAACGACGACTCACCGAGCACGATATGCCCCAGCAGTGACTCCAATTGAAAACCATTCGGGAGTGAGTCCTGGGATTTCTGGGAATGATTTGGAGCAATCTCGTCCAAGCCAGCAGTCCATAACGGCTCAAGATTTCAGCCCCTTTCAACCAAATGCCTCCTCTTACAGGGATATGGCGCAACCAACGCGCTCCTACCGCAGCCGCGGACCTAGCATCGCTGGATCGCCATTCCCTGGGCAAGTTGACCGACCGCCGTTCGCCAGACTCGACTCCGAGCGCCCCGAGCACGCAGGAAGACAAGCCTCGTCCTCCACCGAGCAATCGGAATCTCACGATTCGTGTAATTCTAGATACACTCGAGGTAGAGAATCGATTTCACACAGACCTCGATACAACCAGGAAGAGGAAGTGAGCCAGAATAACTCACCAAGGCGTGCAAATAGACGAGGACCACGTGGCAATGGATGCAGTGACAAAGTGCGCCCAGAACTGATTGAGTCGCACTATGCTTTGTCAGCTGGGCCCTTCCTCCAAGGAAGACATTTCGGAAACGGGCCCGTGCCTGGGAGAGACGCAATGGATTGGGTATGCAGTCACCCTTGGCTCCACCACCTGAGATATGAGAGACCGATACCATTCATACCAAGGAATCCAATGTTACAAGACGTCCATGATGAGCAGCGCTTCATTAGGCTGGAACAGCGCCAGACCGAGGTGGATCGGGAACTTGAGGTGGCGAGGACCAGGCTGAGGGAGGTAGAGCGGCGACTTGCTATGCTAGAAAAAGAGATCGGCTAAGAAAGATCGAGGGCCGGGGAAAGACTATGATTCTTCTTGAAAAGGATGAGATGGACTGTGAGGAGGCGAGCAAGGGCGATTGAGCTTTCGTTGTGCAGATTGTGACTGGTAATTGACTCATATCGAGGTCAGATAGTATGTCAAATACTATGGTTGATCTGTCTGGCTTTTGGCCAAGCGGGGTATTGACACTCAAAGATTCCCCAATTTTGCACAAAGCCTTTGTAAGAATCAATCTGGGTGGGAGTGAGGTCTGACTTGAGATGGCAGACAACACAACACTACAATGACTCTGGCTATAGGGAAAGTGGATTTTCTTGATCATCTGGCAATCTACCACTTCTTTACAAATTTTCACTTCAGGAGTCGACGAAGTGTAAGATCTAATGGCAAGTGCGTCAAAAAGGCAAGGAGCAAGCCTCCCGCTCTAAATTTATTGACCAAAAATTTTGTCGCTTAATAGCTGGAGGACACGAACCACTTTCCACCGGATTTACAGCAATACAGCCTATGACAGATGATTGAAGAAGAATTAGATCTAAAATCGGCTCTGGCAGCTCAAGACCGCAAAAGCAGCCATCAAAGATCTAGAAAGGTGTAAAGCTGGAGTTTTATTCGTCGCCTCCTTTCCTTGGATATTCAAAGTCGACAAGTTGGACCCGCAATATTCTTACGCTTAATTAGGAGTAGCGGTCCGATCCGAGTCAAGACTTGGCATGCTGACCCGCCCACTGAAGTGCTCAATCACGAGTAGAACTATAGACTCGGGCTCCCAGTACTCACAACCTTCCTGTTGCATCTCACAGTCAGGCCTAGCGCTACTTGGGTGTAGCACAAGCACAAGCGTGAGCGGTCATGGGCGTCCCAACCATCACTGAACGCAAGCACTACCGCCTGGTACGCGCAGCTGACCTCTTTGGGTGAACAGTGTGCTGGTCAGGTAGCTGATCATGCCCTCAGGTCCCAGGTGAACCGGAAGAACCCACGTCCACCATCGTTCTTACCTCAAAAGACTCCTATTTTGTCGATGTGCGCCTGTTCAAGGACAAGTACGAAGAGGAAAAGGACAACGAAGAAAATACAGAGGCCTGCATTGAATGGGCATTTGCCGGGAGGTCGCACACTGTACCACAGCAGGCCAAAAGAATTGGGGTGCCACAAGAGTCACACACTGTTTGGGACCATTGGATAGATTCGAAAAGCAACGACCCCGATAAGGATGAAGGTGATATGTTCTTACAGGAGAATGGGGATGTTCTGGAGCGAGGAAAGAACAAGAATCCCGAGACTGGAGAAGAGACGAATTATGAAGAGCTATGGCATGACCTTGAAATCGAATCAATTGGAAAGCATCACAATCATAGCAGTGTAGTGATGAGGGCCGAGAATCCCGATAAGAATCTCAAAGGTATGGTAGTGAAGGTCGGCGGTTGGTGTCAAGGGATCACGAAAGTTGGAGATGAGTTGACCGTTGAAAGATGGGAGCATAAACTGGGTTTTATGAGTGAAGACGAACGAGAAGCACTAAAGCGCAACGGCTGGAAAACAGCGATTGGCAAGACGCGCAATGGCTGGATCAGAACCTTCAAATCTGGCAAAGGTTTCCTCCCATGTAAATACGTTATCGAAGGAGCTTCCGGCAAGCTCGGACTGAATTTCGTTCTAAAAGACCACCCAGACTATTGGGAGAGCAAGGCAGAGTGGAGAGTATTAGAAGAGTACTACTGGTAAACCTATAACACAGCTAGACTAACGACATGATCCGAGAGACATCAGAACAACGGTGCAAGGGATAACTACCAAATTGCATTCCGAGCAATCGCCACGCGTAAACCAAATAAATAGTCTGCTCACGATCGGGGAAAGAGTGACCCTTCCACTTCACTGCGTGCATACATCTTGTGACCATCGCCACTCTCTCTTGACTCATATCATACGTTTACCTATTCATCCGACACATTTGGTTTACAGCATTTGATCATGCCTGGTTTTCCCAACGACCAGGGCTATGAGGAGCTCGGCGCATCCATCAATGGCTGGCATGAGGCAGGTATCACGCGTCGAGCTACTATATCGAAGCCTGCTCAGACTTCCAACATGGAAAGAGGTGACATCAATGTCAAGTTCATCCCTTCGCAGATGGATCCCCTTGCGGGCGCCTCGACGATGGCTGCTCGCCAGAATCCGATACAACTGATGATGCAGGACGCGGTCGTCCTCATTACTATGCTACCCTACCTGCCTTACATCTTCCTCCCGCTAAGGGCAAACGATGAGAGCAGCGAGCTCTATATGAGCCTTCAGGGCGCCAGGGATATGCTACTGCAGTGCTGGCTCTTCATCATGGAAACGAATCTTCTGCTCATGGCTGCGCCTGCGTTGTTACTGTTACCTGGTGCAATTTCGATGACCGCTATAGCACTGTGCTGTCTGACCATCTACCTCGTGGCATATCCGATGCAAGGGCCAAGGGTCACGCATTCGAACATGGATAGTCAAACAAAGGCTATGGCTGCCCAGCACAGAGACGAACGCTGGTTGTTTGTGAACGGCTGCGCTACAGGGTGAATTTTCGTTATTATCCACAAACTCCGATCGCCACTGACCAATGCAAGCCACTCTGGACTACAGAAGAACATCGACCGTATTTCTCGGACCTTTGGTAGAGCTGTCATCGGTATCCATAACAAGACGTAAGCGACCCTGAGCATAATTCTTAAATCGGGCCAAGACTGATACTTTCACACGCAGCTACGGCCTTCTAGCAGATGTTCTCGAATGCCTCCTCCAGCGCACTCTTGCCTACCGAACAAATGACGTCCGTGTGACTTATGCATATGTCAAAGCCATCCTCGTGGATCCTACAGTCCACAAAGTCATTCTCATCGGCCACAGCCAAGGCGGTATTATAGTCTCTTTAGTCCTGGATCAGCTCTTCGATGAATTACCCACGAGCTGCATGGCCAAACTTGAGATCTACACCTTCGGTTCTGCTGCCTCCCATTTCTCGAACCCTCTCGTCTCCCTTACCACCGAAAATGATGCGAGCGTCTCACCAACGTCAGGCCCTGCCGTCCATTTCGATCTCCCACCTCAGCCGAAGCATGTGATCTCGCACATTGAGCATTACGCCAATGAGCGCGATATGGTCGGTCGCTGGGGCGTGCTTCACTGCACCCAAGACATCCTAAACAACCGCTATGCCGGCTCCGTATTCGTACGCATGGGTGCAAGCGGGCACTTGTTCAATCAGCATTACATGGACGCAATATTCCCATTGCCAGCAGAGAACAACCCCTTGCTCGCCCAAATCTTCCTCGACGCACTTGTGAAAGTGGACGAGAAGCTCGCGATGAAGCGAGAGAATACCGCAATTGGCAACGTTGGTGTCATGAGGCGAGAAAGCGGCCTCGAATTGGGGGACGGGCAGGTCATTCACGATGGGCTAGGCATGATGAACGGTCAATATCCTGATACCAATGGCGCACGTCGTACCAGCGACAATACCGTCATGACATTCGCACGCACCAGTACCGGCCGCCTTTTGGCTGAAGAAGCGCAGGGCAAGACTGTCCGTGAGCTTAGCCGTCTATGGCGATATCAAGGTGGCCGATCGCCTCACACGCCTACTCCGTTCCCTACAATGAGCGGTGAGGCACAATGGTTGAAGGGAAGTGATCAGGTTCAAGGGTTGAAAGCTTTTCCGACTCTTGCTGCTGAGGGGCAATTCATGGATGGAAAGAGCGCGAAGAATGGCAAGGTGCAGGGGATGAAGCAGCATCAGAGAGCTACTACGGACCTTTCGTCGCCTTTCCATATCTGAATTTTGGGATCAGGCTTCGGTGGCAAATGGAGACAGGGGGTTGGGTAGTTGCATGGCGGTGGAACGAATTGCGCTTCTTGTTTGCTCTTGAGTCAGTGTCTGTTTCCTTCGTCATTGTCGTATGTACAATTGGCTTGCGGCTATCCTATTTCCTTGCTGTGCTTAGTACAAGTACAATTACTGCGCCTAGGAGAGAAAAATATCACTGAGACCAGAACAACCATAAAGCCTGCTAATGATATTCAACCCCAATCCATGCGTATTCCAATACTAATCAATCGTGGCCATTTCTCCACGATGTCTCGGATTTTCCTATTTACTATGCCAGATATGGCTCTCAGCACTAGCGCTGACCTACACTCCCTTCCTTGGCGATGCTCCAGAGCATGGATCTTTCCGCTTACAGCAAAGCTCTTCGTTCCGCCCGCAAGCAGAGTGTACATCGCAGACCAGATGTTTCTTAAAACGGAACTTCACGAGATGTCGTACTGAGTAATCGCCTCTTCCACGGCCCTTTCAGCAAGTATTTTTAGAATAGGATGACCAACTACGGTCAGTGATGGGCTTGATGTTATATTGTCAGTGATTTATTCTGTTGATGTCTGGTTCACGGGAAGGCACTGAGGGAGATGCTGAGTGGAAGGAAGAAAATAATTTGAGGCAACACAAGAATTGTCTAAGCGTCCTCTTTACTCAGTACCATGATTCCTTCATCTTCTTCACTCTCGGCGCTTCGAAATCTTCTTCTCGCTCCCTCCGACCTCCTCATACACCTCGTCCCTGGCTCCTCTTTTACGCTTCCCTGCTTTCTACTGCAGTGGCTCCACCTTCTGATCCGCCTTCTCTGCTTTGCGAGACCTTTCGCGCGGCTTCGGCAGAATTTTTGATCTGCATCTGTGCCTATAAGGTTGGTTTGCCAAGCTTGTGTTGTCCATGGTATACCTCAGCAGCGCGCGATGCGAGTACCGAGGTCTTGAGCCAGTCAGGCGGAAACCCTGTCTCAATGAGCCACATCGCTGCTTGTAGAATTTGTCTTGATGGTTCGAAATTTGTGCCATATATTTTTGTACTGCGGCATCTACTGCATTGGTATCCCACCTGTTGGCTACCACATTGGGCTCTGCGGCGCCATTAGGGAAGGGGAGAGGACAGGCGTTGTAAAGAGTGCTAGGGGCAGTCCAGGCCTGCACTGTTATTGCTGAGCGCGCTGCTCCAGCGGCTCTGTCCGCCTCCGCGCACTGCGGCTGCTGCTCTCCTCCCTCATCACTCCTGAATCTACGGTATTCGTATTCGTCGTGATTTGGTTCTGATCGCTCTGTTTGTTTCCAGATGATCGGGAATCCCAACGCGATATCAGTCCGACACTCTGGTAAGCATAATCCACAATTGCCACTACAGATTATAGAGAATATTGCTGGTGGTGTTGTAATCTCCAAGTCTTGGACATTCGGAGAGCGTCAGCGCTGACCGTTCGCAAAATTCATATTTACTACTGATTAGACTTGGGAAGAGCACAATGTTTTGCCATTTGATCATGCAGCAGTGTTGCATCATTGGTTGCACCAAGAATGGATCTCCTCTCTCGAAATGAAAACCAAACCATACAACCTCCCGAATGGACCACAGGACCAGCTTGTTAGTGGTCACTGGTCGAATTCCTTCGCGACTACTTTGCTGTTCGTGTCTCGAAGGCATTTTCCGTAGTGGGTCGAGATCTCGGAACTGGAATGACGACCTGGACTTGAGTATCCTTGTTTGATTACTTTCTGACATCATCGTGGACAATGTTTTCCACAGACTCGGGAGAAGGGGGGGTGAAATAGTAAAACTGCTCAAAGAGGTGATGTGTGCGATCGAATTGGGGAGAGAAGGATGCGTGAGAAGTCGGTGCGCTCTTCGAGAGACGATGAAGGACCGATGCATTTAAGTTCACAAAATATTGATTTGAGGTGCTTTCAATTGAGAAAGCGGCGGACTATGCCGTCCACTCGCTGGTTGAAAAGCTGTTGTGTTCTATTGCCATTCACCAGAGATTCTTTGACAATTCCATATTGTCGCGGGGTTAGCTTTGCCGTAGACTTGTACTTCATGACTTCAACAAGTGATTGACCTGTGATGAAAAGGCCGATGGAAAATGCAGCTCCACGCGATATGTTCGTAGTTTCTCAAGTAGGTGAGATAAGTGTCCCAAATATCTACCGTGTTCAAGATGGAATTCTTCACGATCCTGGAAAGACTTCAAAGCTAGATACAATACCTCTGGCTTTGGTTATTGACCAAAGTGACATGCTTGTCTTTGGTACTCTTGCTTATGAGTGACCAAATTTCGATACTCCAGACAGACGTTGAAAATGCTGCATGCCTTCTTGATGACCATCTCTAAATGGCGGAATGTCGTATTCTGGGTCTTCGCTCTCTCGTAGCTGAAACAGATCTTCTGCTACTTCCTCAGCTGCTTCCGACTTCCAAATGAGGGAGCGTCCAGACCAAGGGTGATGGCGAGTTCTTCTAGCAGTGATGCCAGCTTGAGAGGAGCGTGCCAGACACGGTGTGGAATGGTGGATCGGTAGAATAGTAGATGAGGGAGTTGGGGTGAAACAGGTTGCTCAACGAGATTCTCAACAGATTACACAACTGGTGTTTCTGCTAGCAGAACGACGACGATTATCAAACAAACAACAACGATCACTTCACCGGGCCACTTAGCAGATCGCACCTTGGTCGCCAAAGAACATGGACAACAACAGGGGCATGCGTTTGTGGGCTGGAAGGATGATGGTTACTAACAGGCCCCCCGCACCTTCCACCAATCAACTGCTCTCTTATTCTAAGTCGAGCCCCCGCGACCAGACGACAGCGAAAAAACAACAATAACGAAACGAGACAGAAAGTGATGCTATCCCTAGCAAGCCATGCTGACAGCCAGCCTGCTACACCTTGTTCATCGCCTCTATGAAATCCTTCTTAGCCTGGGCTAGCACAGCCGGGCGTAAGGTATGTCTGTTTCGATTTTTAATCTCATTTCTGACATCCACTCCTTTTTTAGTACTTCTAGCTCTCGCAGGTGGACTTCCGACTCGGCGTTTGTCTTTGCTTTCTCCCGGGCGGTTTCACGTGCTTCATCCCTAACTTCTGCTATAGACTTCTGAACTTGTAGGTTTCGGGTTTCCTCTTTCAATTCTGCAAACCCTACTTCTCTGGTAGCTTTGACAGCTTGCCTTTTCAGATCTTCCTTGATGTTGGGATTGCATTCGAAACATTGACAACGGTGGCCATCTAGCAGCTCGGTGATAACTACCTTCGGTAATGCTAGTGCTGTGCTATGGTCCAGAGGTCTCTCAAAACCTCCATCAACGACCACGGCTTTCCCTTTGCCCTTCTTGTCTTTGCTAGCATCCTCCCCTTGAAAATTTGTAGCAGGTCCTTGATCTTGGTCCGTAGCAGATCCTGGATCTTGGTCTGGGGCAGGTGTCACATGAAGAAGCTTGACGAGGAAGTCGCACAAGGTTGCCATAACGGCCTGGTCAGACCGCGCTGATCGACAAGGTTGCTCGCGATGAGCCCGTAGTTGGCTACATAAATAACGGTACGTACAATTCCCCTATTTGAAAGCACTTCCCATGGGTCGCTGCTTCCTTGGTTCCGGTAGAAACACAGCCCGGTGACGAGACCTATGAGGGAGAAGCGACGCCTGGCGTTGAGATTTACTTGATATAGATTGATTGATCTCCGATCACATAATTGAGCACATGATTCAGGATCTCTGCTGGCAGTCGGGAAAGTATTCTAAAAGCTGCCAAAGCGGTAGTAGCAGCCATTGACCAGTAAGCATTGGTAGCTTTCAGCTTCAAGTAACAATGGTAGAGGTTGTGACATATCAAAAGTGATTGGGCTGCCATTAAAGATCTCATGGAGCTTCGCGTATAGGTTTTATGTTGTAGCGACCGTAAAAGATGTTCTGAAAATAAGAGCGATTAGTGCTTCCGGCATAAAAAAACAAGCATCGATAACCATCCTCTTGTCCCTGCTATGAAGCCCCTTGACGGTATAGTATAACTCACAATCGATGCTAGTTTGTAACGCACCAGAAGCTGTCGTAACCAAATGCCCAGGGTTGATGGTCCCGTGATTGGCGAGCCAAAACAAATTCTTTCACCCTCACTAATGCTGCTGCAGGTTTCCATTTTAAACTACGAACAGACACGACGCGAAAGAATGCACGTATGCAGTGCTTTTGCAGTGATTGTGCACATGACGTTTGAGTGAGCTCTAAGCATGACTACTATTAGCGTCTCAGCTTGAGGTGAACTTTTGTATCATGAGCAACATGTTTCCCGGATGAGTATTGAATCAATGTCTGAATAAGACACCCAACTCATGTCATCGTCAAGAGATAAAAAAGAACATGGGCTCAAGTAATCTTACACAAGTGGCACTTTGTGCTTCATCTCGCCCCCTGATGTGATTCGTAGCTTCGCTCTCCAGCTCACGCTTTCGAGTCATCAATTCGTTGTACTCCAACTCATCTGCGATGGAGTCCCTGGCAGCCTAATAGTAGCCGGAGGGTGGGCCGGATAACTGCGCTGGCTGGTAGATCACCTGGTGAAGAGTCGTAGCCTTGAGCGCCTCTGGCGGCCTTTCGCTCACGGAGAAGCATGAAGTGGGTATGGTGATGATCTGGCTCATCTCTCATGGCAGCAAGCTCGTGGAAAGTGATCTTGGCCTTTCGATCGGTAAGGGTGATACGTAAGATGTGATAATTAGGATTCAATAGTTTTCCATCTTTTTATTCGCCTCGATTACGGCGGCAGTTTCACGTAAGCGAAAATCCAGACTACGTGAAACGAGAGAGGTTCGCCTCTGGCATCGGAGACATAACCAAGCGTAACACGAATCCTAGAGAGCTTGCCAGATCGAAGATGAAAACTTACATGGTGCTTTCGGAGAAAGTTGCCTAGGGCGAGCTGCACTCTATTTCGAAGAGAATGCCTTCTTTGATAACAAAGAATGAGGCCAATCGGAAGAGGAGACTAAGAGTGGGAATATTCCAGGGGGCTTTTCGCCATTGAGGTACCTTGACCCAGAAAAGTTGGTGACCACGAGTATAAGTGGCACTGCCAGTAGCATCAGCATTTGAATATGCGCGGCCTTCAGAGCCAGACTGGACATTTCAGTGGCGGTCTGTCGCCGTTCTCTCATTTTCAAATAACTCAGAAGGCATTGGATAGCTTTACTAAACGTTGAGGCTGACACCTCTGATTGTCTTCGTTGAGGCCGCCGTGAAGGTGACAGCTATGTAGTGCCGAAGCCGTTGTGCAGGCGAGGTACCTTGCTCTTCAAGACAACCATCTATTCTAAAAAGCTCTTCTCGCTTGCCAATATCTCCCTTCGTCGCCTCAGACTTTAGCTCGGGGGCCGAGGACTCCCTTGTGAAAGGCATCCCACTGATCATGATAGATATTGTCGGATAACACCGTTGAAACTCTTGCAGGGGCAAAATTATTCCTATCGCAGGACGAAATTTGTCGCTAAAAATGACTCCCAGCGGTGGCCGTATAGAGTCTGTCCATTCTACCACAATTGATTGAAGATCTGTGAACAGAGGTAGATAATGGCGCATCCAAAGGATGTCGGAATTGGTAGCGTTTTTGGCCATCTTAAGGTCTTGCTTGTCAACGTAAGCTGTCAGCTCCTCGATTTCTTTCTTATTGTCCGTGATGGCTGGACTCTGGACATCGCGAAACTGCTGAGGTCAAAGTTCCTTCGGTTCTCTGATATAGGCTGCGGGTCAATCCTTGACTGTCGGTTGCATGACGGAATAGTTGGCCATGCCCATGATTCGGCTGCTTCCCGAAGCGCCGTCAACAAGTCGAATGTAGCCTGCAAAGGTTCCAACACTATTAGCTTGGTTGAAAACGCCATGGCTCATGTCGAAAACGGTACTGTAGACTCGCTGTTGATGACTTCCTGTGGGGGTTCTCTTAGGTATATTTATAGCAGAGCGAGCACAAAAGCAAAAGCAAAAGCAAAAGCAAAAGGAAGAATATACACACATCGACATTATCTGGGATATATGCAAGTTCGTGAAAGAAGATGGGCGATTGAAGTTTGAAAGAAGCAGTGTTATAGATGGTGAAGCTTTGGGAATTCAGTGATGATAATCGCCAAGCGTTTTGACAAGGGAAGGAGAGTGACGATAATTTTGCATTTCAAATATAGCTCTTCATAGTGCTAACTCGATAAGAGGATGTTGGACTTCGCTGTGGGGAAGGGTTAAATGACGAAACAGACGATTCCATCAGTGTCGGAAAGTGTAAGCCTGAACGGAGCAGCAAAGGTATGAGAGAGTAAGTACCAGTGAGTGTCATCAAGAATCAGAGAACTTTTCATTCATCATTAGAGAAAGTTTAGTCAATGATGCAAACATGTGAACCCTTCACATTAAATATCCCTGACCAGTGGCGTGGTCGCAAGCTCTGGTCCCAAGCCCGGCCCCGTGGGCGTTGTAGCCGCCGTAGCAGTAAGAGCCAGATCAGCCTCATCAACAGTTTCGGCGAGCTCTTCACTTCGAGGTCTTTAAGCCAAGAGCTCTGGCGTCCATATTCCCTTTCCCCTGACATCACTCATTATACTGGATGCAGTAACACTGGGCGCTATTGGTGTAACGGGCGTCACAGGCGTTCTGGGCGACGTAGGCGAGATGCTCACCTGGGAAGCTCCCAACTTGGGCTTCCTGGCAATGTTTGCGTATTCGATGGTAGTAGTGAAGGTGGGGAATTCGTCCATGGCAATCCTAATTTGCTCTGGTTTCCGTGAGACCATGTTCTTGTATTTGAATGTCCATATCGTAGGGTGAGACTCAAACATGCTGTCGACGTATTCAAGTGACCGACCTGCAGTTTCAGGGTAGAAAAGCCAGATGATGGGAACCATGAGTGCATTAAGGACGGTCCAGATGACGTAGAACCGAGCTCCGAGATTCGCGATGCCCAAAGGTGTCACGAAGACGACAGCAAAGTTAATGAGCCAATTAGTGGCTACACCGTAAGACATGCCTGAGATGCGGTACTTTGTAGAGTTGATCTCTGAAGAATACAACCATGACACACCCTGCCAGCCGGCACCGAAGAAACAATCAAAGAGGAAAAAGAAGAATACAGCGGCTCCAGCCAGCTGGCGTTGTTTCGACAAGTAAGAAGCTGCTTCATCGGGTGAATTGAGTAGTACAGTGATTGCAAGCCAGGAACAACACTGCCCAAGCGCACCATACATCATGAGTCTCCTGCGGCCCCAACGATCGATGAAGAAGAGTCCGATGAAGGTGGACGCCAGGTAAGTCATCGCATTCACTGCACCAAGAAGGCGAGCGGTGGAGCCCGCGAAGCCAAGTGAATTGGTGAGGACATATGGCAGATAGTAGCATATGATGTTGATTCCAGTCAACTGCTGCATTGCCTGTACACCTACACCAATAATGAGTCTGAAAACTGGTTTCGTATTTCTTTCTACATCTCTTGATTGCTCAAGAACAATAGACTCCTTGATCTCGTCGAAATCCTGCATCACTAGAGCCCTTTCTCTGCCACGAGGTCCTTCCAAAGCCAACATGACAAGGAGAGCCTCCTCGTTCTTATGCTTCATGGTCAACCACCGTGGAGATTCTGGCAGCCAGAAGGCTGTTAGGTAGATGATGAGGACGAAGAGGAGTTGGAAACCGAGGGGAAAGCGCCAGGCCAGTTCGGACTTCACGAAGCTGAACGCACCTGCGTGAAATAAGTACTGCTCAAACTCAAAAATTCTAAGATAACTTACACGTTATCTAACATGACATAGCTAAGCCTCCGATGTTCACTACCATAAGCGTCATCCCAGTCTTACCACGGTTCGCCGTCGAACTCGTCTCAGATGCCCAAACGGGTGATGTGGCCGTATTCATACCGTTCCCAATACCTGCGATGACACTTGGTCATTTGTCCGACATCGCGAGAGAGAAAGAATGAGCTTGATTCACCGTCCAGCTGTCATAACACCAAAGTCGGAAGCGGGGAATTGAAGTAAGGCACCAATCATCATGACAGTGGTCCCGAGTAGTACAGACCGTTTCCGGCCAATCCGCCCACCAATTGGGCCTGTTTCAAGGGCTCCCATGAGGCAGCCCAGATCGTAAGATCCGACGATAACGCCTTTCAAAATTTCATATCCTGTAGTCCGAAGCTTTGCTCAAAATTGGGCAAGGTGAGTATACTGCCAAAGACACCCTGGTCATAGCCGAAAAGCAGCATGGAAGTCGAATTTACGACCATAAGCCAGACGTAGAGCCATTCTCCAGTCACACCGAAGTGGCTGCTAATCGAGCGATTACACATCTTGAACGCTCAAAAGAGGAAAGGACGCGGGTATCTTCACTGAATTGCGAGCAGCCTGTCCTTCGATGATGCTTCCGGATGTTGAAAGTGAACTCAGCATTGTGATTTTATGAGAGTACACCGTTACAGGTGAGATAGCGGCGATGGAAAATGGAGACGCCAAGGACGAACGTAAGCCTCGAAGAAATTGACCTCTAAGGAACGTCATGAAAACAGCACGAACTTACAAAGAACGGACTCTGTGCGGAGTAGGTTCAATCCGAGTCCATTGGACGACAACTCACTTTGACTTAGAGTGCACGGCCAAAGCATGTTGACTCTGGCTGGGCGATGATCCGCATGTACCTACCAAAATGAAAGAGTAGGGCCGCAGAAATGAGAAAGCAAGACAAGTTCAAATGTAGAGAACAAAGCAAAGGAAATTGACCGTGATAAAGTAAACACCTAGATGTTGCCTTTTTGAAATTCTCACCGTATCAATTTTTTTAGTCACGATTGGCTTCCGGCGGCCTCCATCTCTAGGCCTCTGATGGCTTACAAAGCCTTTGCTAGGCGCGCGATGTCATTGTAATTATGCGGGTCTGTGCGAAGAGAGCCTTGACTCTTAGTGTAAGGTAGATCTGGTTTCCCTCAGGACAGGCGCGCCTCTTGTTTATTACCTTAGTCCGATGCGGTAGAAAAGAGGGAGCGAGAAAGTGGCGAAGTTTTCGGCCAAAGGTAAAGCTTGGCAGGCCGGCCCTACAAGGCTAGTAGCGTGCTTTCATCCCAACATCAGTCCTCTCCAGAACGCTGATATCTCTCTCTTCGAGAGGACCACGTTGGCTTCTGCTCGTAGTAACAATGAAGTTCGATCCAGCAGACCTGGCAGTCGCATCAGGTGAGGTAATTAATAGCGGATCAAAAAGCTGACCATAGCCATGTCCAGTTGCTTTGCGAACTTTTCATCATCTATTGTCAAGACGTTGAGGAAAACAAGGCGTGTCCAAGCTGTTCCTTGTCAAATTGTCTCTAAGGCAAGGTTTGTTTGATTGAATGGTGCTCGCTTGCGGCAGTCACAACAGCGGAACGATTCGTTAGTCTCGTCTTCGAGTGGCAAGATGATATGTCAACACGCGCATCTACATCAATAGCCCCTGCTCCCTGCTTATTAGGGGTAGCATGAAGCTGCAAGCAGTACATGCTCTGATCTCTTTTTTGCGACGCTTGTTTTCAATTGTTCAATTGCCGATCTCAGCAGCGTCGAGCTCTGAATATGGAATTTGATCTATTGTTATGCAAAAAGAATCCGCGAACAAGGTGCTCGAACCCCGGCCCCTAAAAGAAGCTCGATACCATTACTGAGCTTTTGCTATACCAAAAAGAACAACCACAAATCTGCAAAAGCTCACGCTCTCACCAGGTGAGAGCGCTACGAAATTGACCTGATCATCTTGAAAAGATGACTGCTTTTCTGTTGGGCTTTCGGAGTTGTAAAGTTACACTTTCGTGATTTTATGAAACACCTACTAAACACCGTTTCAACTAGCTCGAGTTAGTGACACTTAGAACGAACTGTCCATTGGAATGGTAGTTGTAATGTGCCACTGAACCGTACTGTTGTTGACTAAGGGAGCAAAACATAATGCAGTATAGGAATCAATTTTATTTGAGATGCAGACTTTGGCTTCAGCTCCTTTGTTTTAGATCCGTATCGATCACGGAGACGTAAACACTTCGTTGCGAGGGTCTCAATATCAACGCCGCAATTTGTTTTCTTCCCGCACATTGCCACCTTCTCTTCCTCATCACCAACACTCTTTCACTCTTTTACCAACAACATTTCGATTGCGTCGCTCGCAACTCGACTCAGATCTTCCTTCGTGCTACTCTTGATCTCGGTTCTGTGTCACCAACACCTTCATTCATCGCCTTCCTGCTAAAACAGCCTCACAACAACCTCACCTCCACGCTCACACTTACCGTGACTTACGGCCGCAATGCGTGCTCCCAGACTCGTCCTCATATCCGCCGCTGGAATTAGCTCCGCCATCAGCATTGTCCAATCCCCAGGCTTCAACCCGCAATCTCCTCAGCGTCGGGAGCTGGTCTCCAGCGCCACTGCCCTCAACATCACCACGTCCCTCCTCCTACCTGGACTCAACCGCAATGTGACCCCTGGCCTCGCCTGGGTGTATCCCAGTAGCCCCAATGATCTCGGCGCACGCTCTATGAGCTGCGAATGCTTCGACCCAGCTAATCAATGCTGCATGCCTACCTCCAAGCTCGTGGCGCCATTTTGTATGCCAAATGGGAGTACATGTTGTGGGAATACGTTTTGTGTGGAGGGGGAGAGTTGTTGTGGGGACTTTTGTTGCGCTGCTGTAAGTCGCTTCCTTCCCTTTGCCTCTTCTTAAGATGTCTAGCGTACCATTGTCCCTCCAAGCTACTATTGGGAACATTTTATTGATGTATCTGTGTGGCTAGAACACGACCTGCAACCTAAACATCTACACCTCCGGCTGCTGTCCCACCGGCTCCATCTGCCAAAACCTGATGACCTGCTACGAAGCATCCTCGCCCAATTGCACCAATACAATCACGCCAGCCCAGCAATGTTGCCCATCAAACATGCCATACTGCCGAGACTTCGCACCGAATGGTCTCGGATGCTATGCGAGCTCTGTGCCAGGGAGGGTCAGCACAATGAGTATGGGCATGAGTGCGGCGCCTACGAGTGCGATCTCCGGGACAGGAAAGGCAAAGGAAGGTACAACGACGTCTAAACTTGCGAGCATCAAGACAATCACCGTCTCCGTCGTCTCCAACAAGTCACGCGGCCTGTCCCTCGAGTTCCCGCCTTCGACTAACGGCATGAATGACACCCACGAATCAACAACTTACCTCCTCGAATATCCATCTAGCGATATCGCGCTCTCCACTACCGCATCCCTCGCTGCAGCCATGACATCACTGCACATGGTCACCGGCTCCGATATCTATAGCACAGTCTACGCAACCACCACCTCGTCCGCCGCGTCCTCCAGCTCTTCATCATCAACAGCGACAACAACAAGCAGTACCACCGCCACCACGTCCAGATCCGTCCTCTGTTTCAACACGGACCTCCAAACCCCCTTCGCCTGCCCCTCCTCAATGCCCTCTACGTCAAACTTACTCACCGCCCCCACCGCCCGCTCCCAAGCCAACAGCATGCGCGCCCTCCCCACCTCCGCCTACGCCCTATTAGTCATCATCTTCATCCTCAGCGGCTTCGTCCTTCTCTCTGCACTCATCTACATCATATTCCTGCTGCTCCGCTGGGTTTCCGCGTTAAAAACCCCGACTCCTCTACGCAACTACGTCGATAGGAGCACGCAAGTCCAGCACAATATCGCTGGTATGCCTATCAAGCCCGTCCCAGGCAGTGGGCGTCGCTTATCCTCCGCCTCAACTCTCGGTCGCGAAATCACCATCTTCCGCGACTCGGCACGACCGTACAAAGAGCCTGTGGTCATTGACAAGACTCGGATCTCGGTAGTTGAAGGTAGCGGCCACTGGATTGATGGATTCGACAAGAAGAACCCCTCACTAAGCACGTATACGACCTACGGCACTCAAACCTCCACTGAGCCCACAGCTCTCGCTATAAGCACGAATGAGAAGCCTGACCTCGGTGACGGTGATCTGACCTTTTCAATGCTGGCTTCTCATGGAGAAAAGGTACTCGAGTCCTCCCCTGTTGTACATCTCAAGACTAGGAACCCCCTTTGTGGCAAAGTGTTCGCGAAAGAGAAGGAGAAGACTATGACTCGGCATACATCGCAGATTCATGGATCCCTTCAAGATATGTCCCAAAGTGTTTCAACCTCTACGCTCAGCCACGTCTTTCTCGGAGCGCGTGAAAACGCCTGATGCGACAGCGAGTGATTGAAAAGGCTAGTCGCTGGGCGATGCAGCTTATGTGCTTTTTATGATACTCGATGCCAGGTATGGAGGAGACTGCGAAGACGATGTACTGCTGTTGTGGAATTGGATGTGGACATGACTTTGTATGACGGAAGGAATGGATGCTTTCGCTCGTCTGAGCGTTCGGTTGAGATATACTTGAGATGGCGAGGAACTGGTTTCTAAGGGGGCTTCGATTCTTGTGTGTATTGATTTAGGAATTACGAGGGGTTTTGATGGTGAGGATTGAAACTGAATAGAAAGTCGAACGTTGAACCTACAGGCAATGCGATTGAAATCCCAAAATTTCAGGACGCTTCAAATGCTCCAATAATGGCTTCACGTGTCTAGCTATGACTCCATGTTTTCATGCACGCTTCGTGGTTGCCCTTGAGATCAAGTCCAAGATCAACCTTGAGTATCCATCTCACTTTTCTCATTGCCAATACCACAGAGATATCCAGCGCACTATCCAAATACATCAATGACTATTTTCCAGGCTTAACCAAATTCCCAACATGTACATCCTGTTCCTTCCTACGCACATCTTCCTTAGGCACAGGCAAACTATCACCCCTGGGCGGCCTGACCGCCCCCACCGCACTCCCAGGTCCAGTCATTACCCCTCCTGCTTCAACATGCGACTGCTGCGGTGACTGCTGCGCGAACGAATTCCCACCTGCCACCGGCCTCCTCATCTGCGGGACGCCTCTCCCCTGCTGATCCCTCAGCGCACTGACCTGAAAAGGATTCCTAACGGGACTCGCAGCGCGGTCACTCGGCAAACTTCTACTTTCAGGCTCAGGTGACAGGTTTGAGGTGCTGAGGTAGGTTTTTGGTGGTGGTTGGGGGCTCGTTCCCGTTTTTGTGGCTGGGACTAAAGAGGCACCCGATGATTGGATTTGGGGGGCTTGGCGAGGCGCCGAGGTGGGCGGGGGCGGCCGTTGTTGGTTCTGAAGCTGCGATACGTGGTATTGGGCTTGGGCTGGGAGTTGGGATTGGGTTGGTGGTGGGGTGGGGAATGTGGGCGTGGAGACGGGGGAGTCTCTTGGTGGGGTGGCCCGGGTTTGTGACAAAGGCTGTTGCTGGTTTTGTTGTGGCGGTGCGCTGTAGGAGTAGGGATCGTAATCTAATATCGTTGATGGGGGTGGTGGGTATCTGGACGTTGTTTCGGAGATTGGGGAAATCATTACTGCGGAGCCAGTGGAGGCCTTTCGCTTGCCTCGCGTCGATTGGCGGCGCAGGACGCCACGTACTTCTTCGATCGAAACGGAGCGATCGAAGTCTGGGGGTGTGTCGGTACCGGGAATAGAATGGGCGATAAGTTTAGGCGCTGTGGGCTCGATCAGATCATTAGCGTTTGCAGCGGTGTCGGCCGCTGGATGGCGAGAATTTAGGGTAGTCAGAACAGCGCTTTCAGACGGAGGTTGGCGGTAGCGAAGAGGCGGTATGGTGGCAGAGTCATGGAGATTGGGCGATGAGATGTTCGGTGTGTCAATGCCAGATGCGGCACCCCTAGTTGTACTCTTAGGAGCAGGATCCGGCTTTTGAGCTGTGAACAAGCGCTTCTCCTCTTTAGCCTTGGCGAATGCATCTCGGGCAGCAGCCGCTTGGGCATCAGAGACAGCAACGGAGTAGGTAGGCTGATCGGCACTTCCGAGTGCAGCACCACCTCCACCCGGCGCATTAACGGGTATCTTTCGAAGGGCGAGGACGAGCGCACACATGAATTTAGACCTCCTAGCAGCTCTCACTGTTTCGTTCGACCAATTCGATTTATGTCTGATCTCGACCTTCAACTCCATCTTATTCATCTCGGCAATACCAGTGATCTCGACGTCGATGTCTGGCTGGAAGTCTCTCGAATTTTTCTCGTCCTGGACGAATGCCTGCATTTCGTTCCTGAGCAGCTGGACATCCTCAAGTGTTGTGCCGAAGTCGACGTAGATCAGTAGCTGCTCTCGCATAGCTTCTGATCTGGTAACGTTTTGGATCCATAACGAGTTGAGGACGATATTCGGTACCTGCGTTAGCTTTTGGTTCTTGACGTGCTTGAAGACCGTGAATAGTAGCGAGATGTGTTTCACAACGAGCTGATCATCACCGATATCTACGCGGTCCAGTACGTCGAATGGATGTTTGACGAAGAGGAAGATGCAAGAGCCGAGGACCTCCTGGGCGGTCGTTGCAAAGACGAAAGACAACGAAAGCAAGGCGGTACCAGCCGTTGCCAGCGTCGTCGTGAATGAACTATTGAGAAAAGCCACTGCAGGCTTATCAGCAAATGGAGCCGACTAAATGAATGGGTAGGCCTACCGAAGACGAAGATAGTAACAATAAACACGATGGTGCAAAGCAGATTGTCCAAGACATTGATGGCCTGATCAACATCATGCAAGCTGCTCGCAATCGAGTGTCGGTCCTTACCGAATTCGCAGACCGTCAGGATCATCTCGTCGAGACTGATATCACCATTGCTGTCTCGGTCTAAGATAAGGAACGCTTCCTCTGCATCGACATGGCGATCAGCACCGAGGACCTCAACAATGTCACCCAAATACAAAGCATCATTGCCCTCCATCACAAAGCTCATCCATAGACGCTTTGCCAGTGCTTCCGAAGACTTGTTCTTTTCGAGTGCTTCTACGACGACAGAATGCGCGGAGTCAGGGTTGAAGACCTGCTTGCCGGTGACTTCATGCGCAATATTACCAAAAGCTGAGGTCAGCTTGTCACCCACGCGACCAATGTTTTGGATCAGTCTCAAGGGAGTGGCAGATCCCGATCGAGTATGACCGCCACTGTGCTTGCCTTCGAGTCCGCTCAAATCGAGAGCGTCGTTGATGATGTAGTCTTCCTCCGCAAATTCTGGGCAGTACGCAGGAAACAGAGACCGTGATGCGTCGTAGAGCAAGCTCAAGAGGTGGATCTTGTGCTTGGAGTCCTTGATCTTCGAATTGAATTGAGTACGGTGGTAGCTGATCGAGATGAGCTGTATGAGCAATTTTTCGGCCAGCAGTATTAAAGACGCTACCAAGAAAGCTGCCAGTATCCTTTCTATCACTGATTCCCACTCTTTGACTGCTGTGGCATTTTGAAACAGGAGTGCATGATTCTTGGTAGTAGGGTTGGTAGAGTTGTTATTCTGTGCATATGTCGCTGCTTGAGCTCGTTGAGTCGGATTGCGAGTCATTACCGGAACAAAGGTAGCTAAAGACGCCAGCGCCCACCCACTGAGAGAAAGGTAGATCTCCAGAGCCTGTATGACCAATGCGTATTTCCTCGTTCCAGAGCTGACAATCCCACACAAGAATTGGAACACGGAAGGCATCATCTTTGCAGCGAGCTTCGAGACCCAGAGAGACAACCAAACGCATTCAAGCCATGAGAAGATCCATACAATACGAACACCGCCTAGTTGTGCATTCTGTGCTGCAGTAGCTCCGATGATGATGGGTATAGCAATCAAAATGGCCAGGGGTAGCACATATAGAAAGTATCGAGTGACAATCGAAAAGTTCAGAATCTTGTTGTAGATAACGCCCATTTGGGTCAACGTATCTTCCTCGCCATCACCACCCTTCTTCCCCCCTTTCGTCTCCGTATGCCTCCTCCCAGCAACAGGCCGCTTCGGTGGCCCAGCCTTCTCATTGAAAACTTGGGTCTGTTGCGGCTGCAGATAAGTAGGCCGTCGCGTCTGACTTCGTGGAGGACGATAAGTATCCGATCTCCTGACCCCCGTCTTGCTGGAAACCTTGGCCAAAGGTATGTCAATCGTAGCATCATTAGGATTGTCCATGCTCGCTAGGCTCCCATTAGAGAGTCTGCTGAAACCCTTCGAGGAACGATTCGAATTGGGCATCGAGGGCGGTGCGGATGGCTGGACAGAGGTCCTCGCAGACTTGAAGACGTCGGAGGCTAGGAGACGCATGCGAATGGGGGCTGGCGTGTGGGTTTCGTAGGGGTGGAATTTAAGGGTGGTTGCTGTGGGCCTACTATCGGAGCGAAGGTCCAGCAACTCGAAGGCAAAAAAGTATGCAACCCCCTAGGCTATAAGTAAAGAGGGTGGGCTGTGAGAGTGTGATGGACAGCAGGCCAGTGATGCGTGGTGGTGAACGAATGGAAGGGCAAGCAGACAATGCAATGCTACCGTTGCTAAGGGGGCGTAGAAAAAAAGACAAGACAAGCAGGCGAGAAAAGATGGAAAACAAAGTGGAAGAGAGTCTCCGCTGGATGAGTGGCCCTGAAACAAAGGCTGGCCTTGAAAGGAATGGGCGCTAATGTGCCCTGTACACGCCACCCCGCCTGAAACAGCGCGCTAATAGGGACGGCCTCGGTGATAGGTCCGCGGCTAATTAGCTAAAACCCTCCAGGTCTAATCATGGCTTTAGCCTCTAGGCAAGCCACAGCGACTACGACTGATGACCTAAACATACTACGAGCAACATCCTGTACAACTTGACTTCCCAATGAAACGAAGAATCTAATTGCAACTTCTTCGTACCACCAACCAAAAGCAATTGAGCTAACAATGACCGAATCCCAAAGCGACTCACCCACCGAAATGCGCATCGACCCCGCAAGAGCCAAACACCTCTCCTCCAACCTTTCCTCCATCATATCTCGAATCGACGCCGCAAAGCAAGCAAACGGCCCTGCTGTTCGACTCGTCGCCGTATCCAAATTGAAGCCAGCCAACGACGTCCTCGCCCTCCACAACGGCCAGCACGGACACTCACACCTCCACTTCGGCGAAAACTACCAACAAGAACTCCTCCAGAAATCTCTCCTTTTACCCAGGGAGATACGATGGCATTTCATAGGCGCGCTGCAGACGAACAAGTGCAAGCCGTTGGCTGAGCAGGTGCCGAATCTGTGGTGTGTGGAGAGTGTGGATACGAGTAAGAAGGCCGATCAATTAGAGAAGGGGCGGGGAGCTCTTGTTGAGAAGACGCCCGAGTTGAAGGGTACACCATTAAGAGTATTTGTACAAGTCAACACCTCCGGCGAGAACGAGAAAAGCGGCGTCGAGCCCGGCGAAGCCGCCGCTTTATGCAAGCATGTTCGGGATGAGTGTAAGCATTTGAGGTTACAGGGGGTCATGACTATCGGAGCTATTGCAAGGAGTCAGGCTGCGAAAGAAGGAGAGGAAAACGAGGACTTTGTGGCTCTGCGAGAGGTCAGAGATAGCGTGGCGAAGGAGCTGGGTGTCGCGGAAAGCGAGCTTGAGCTCAGCATGGGCATGAGTGAGGATTTCGAGAGTGCGATTAGGTGTGGCAGTAATGAGGTCAGAGTGGGCAGTACCATCTTCGGAGAGAGACCCGCGAAGAAAGATGCGAAGCTCGAGGAGGACCTTGAGGAAGGAGAGAAATGACCTGTGGCTATGATGGATCAAAACACTTCCCACGCCTTCCCCCATTCTCAGGCATCGTGGTCCATTGGTGTCATACTCACGACGTTGCCACCCCCAACCCCACCGCCTCCACTCCCGTCGCAGTCGTCCCATCCCCCAACCCCGCCCCAACCTGCCCACTCCCCACCAGCACCCCCGCAACCTGAACCGCGAAAAACCATCCCCAAAACTCATTTCTAAGCACCAAATACTCCGCCAACCCCCTCAGCACGGAGCAGGCATCATTATACGTCAGTGTGAAACCAACGCTGCAATCGTGGTTTTGCAGGGTTATGCGAACGCCTGCGTAGTCGAAGATGCGGCTTTGTGGGACTTGAGGGGTTGGGATTGTTAGTATTGCTTTTTTAATGGAGGTTTATGATAGAGAATGGAGGGGAGGGGGGGCTATGGGAGATGGGAGATGGGAGGGACTTCTGTAAGATATTGCAAGAAGGCGGCGGTTCCTGATTTGGTTGTAGTTTTGTGGCATCTTCAATAGAGGAGAAAGCCTTTAATTCGTTGATTGAGATATCAGTCTGGATGACTTGACTTACAGGGAGTAAAGTAGTGTCGGCATACCGGTTGCATGTTTTCGATCAAAGCGAGAAGGACCGAGGTGGAGTATAGCTGGGGTGGCTGCGCGGCTGTGAAGAAGAGGGAGACTGGGGGTGAGGAGTTGGGAACCTCATATCGTCTTCCATTATTAGTATTTGTACGTCGGCGGGGGAAGCTGACTTACATCACAGACGGATTAGCGCTGCTGCTGCTGTTGTTGAATATTGTGCAAGAGTTGTTGGCCGCTGTCGTCCCGAGTGTGAATGTGAGAATGGAGATGAGAACGGTGGCCGTATGTGATGCATACATGGTGCAGATGTACCGCAGGTGCTATGTGTAAACTTGGAATATATAGGCATGTGTGCTGGTTAACACTTTGAAGCCTTCAATTTTCCATTGATAATTCTTTTACGGTAGCGAAGTACCGCATAAATCGCTTCGAGGACCTACATAGGCGCGAATGTGTATGCGCGATTGCAAGGAATTGATGCATTGTGAAATTCCATGCTCGATATGTATTGTCTATATGCGATAACCCACCAAGACAGAGTTGCAAAATCGAGAATTGTTCTTTAGTCTCTATGGCGCATTCTGTCCGACATCATTCAGGCTTTGTGTCAGTATAAATGGTAATCTTGGACGCCAGAACAATTGGCTGGGAGAGAAGACACCCTCGCGCCAAAAGATTATTCAAGCCCATCTAAGTGTGGAGACTAGGCAACACCGGCTCATCTTGAGCGTTAACAGGGACTTTCTTTACGTTGGAAGAGTTTTTTTCTGCGAACTTTGGGCTCGACATCCCCCACGGCTGCTACGTTTTCTGACACTAAGCCTGTATCGTGGTTAATAAATCCCCACTCCCTCGATCCCGTCCACTTCAACATGAACACATAGCGAATTTTTACCTGCACGACATCGTAAAATATATAATCATTCGGGTTCCCTCCCGCCAACGGCAACTTGACATCGCAATCAGGCATCAATGCAGCTTCAGATTCTTCCTTCACGGCTTTAGCGTCCATCCACTTCAATAGTTCATTAGCCGGATTCCCAGCCGTCTTAGTCGAGATCCAATCTCTTGTTCGCATAGAGTCGGCGGCAGTGTATTCGAGGCCGGTCCTCATGTAGGAGGGATCTCCGAGTTGCACTTTATACAGCAACAGTAGACTCATCTAATGAATGTCCGAGGATCACAATAACCAGCTGATTTACTAGCGCGAGGTAGATGCCTTTCCCGATCACTTTCCCGTTAGCTGATGCTTTCGGAGAAGCGATGCGCAGACCTTGACTGAGGATGCCGCCGAAGTTGCAGCCGCGGCTACCGTGCCAGATAAGCCGGCGGTGGTCTTGAACGGTACTGGTCTTCATGCCTGAGGGGTCGTAGCCGCCGGGTATGAAACGCTCGACTTCTGAGGAGCGTAAAATGCGGTGTGTGTGCTGGATGGTGGTGTTAGAGGTTGGGCTGTAGCCTTCTTTTGAGTGGTAAAGATACTTTTCCAGGCGATCGAATTCGGCTGAGTTTAGGTCGAAGGGTGTTTCTACTGTCAAACCTAACAATGTGAACTGGGCGTCGAGTGGATGAACTCCCGATCGTTGCCCGGTCTGAGAATCTTCGGTCTCTTCGAGGATGTTATTGCTGATCTACATGTTCCCCAGAGTCTCAACTGGGTCCATCTCAGCTTTGAGCTGAACGTCGCGGTTGATTGGTGTGGGTCTCCTTCGCCCGAAATCGGGAGGGATGATCGTGTAGTAAGCCGACGATAAGTCGCTGAATACGGTTGCCAGACTTGTTTGTTACTTATCTTAAGCTAGCTTGGGATCTAAACTGACATCTCCGAGGTCCTTCAGGGCTGCGTACCCTTTTGCAATCGTGTTCATGGATAGCTTGCCAAGGGGTAATTCGTTGTAATTGTAGTTCTAAGACGCCATGGACTTCTGAATGTTTGCTAGCATTGAACACAAACCGAACGAGGTCTTGCGGCTCTTCGCTAAGGGCACAACCGAGCATTGTGCGATCTGGAGTCCGGTTCGTATGCAAGACGTCGCGAGTCTCAGCAATGTCGTGACCGTCATCATAGTGTACTTGTTTGGTTTGGGAGTCCCATTTCGATTAGCCCATGCTAGACCTGTCTTATCCTTGAATTTATTTCTGGAAAAGTTTTTGGCTTCGTCGTTAGACCTGTCTTGCTCCAGCTTGCTCTGGGCCTTTTTCGCCTATGCGACCCCAATGCGTCCGTACCCGTTGGCATTTAGGCACCCAGAAAAGATGAAAATGATTTGAATCCTTTTGTACCACTGCAGCTGGGTACAAAAGGTTGAGCCATGTTATGGCTGATGCTCCTTTATAGACCCTCAGCAGTATCTCCATTACAGTCTAAAGTAGCCTGGAATGAGCTTAGCGCTCAGCCCTGCGCACCAAGCAGTTAACACCAATTCTATAGATAATTAACCAATTGTTCCACCTCCTGTCGGAATTGGGAGGAACGACTTGTTGATTATGTATGGAGGTAGCGGCCTATTTATGCGATATGCCAAGCATACTAGGGCTGAGTATTGAACACCCCAACACCTCCATCACTGCCTATCAATAGGGGTGCATTCCAGATTACCGCGTTATCGAAAGAACGAATGAGCAACTGGATGTAGTAAGATATATTGTTATTGTCCTCGATATTGCTGAGCCTCAAGCTGGCATATATACAGTGCCATCAGTGTCTGTGTAGACGAACCTAGAATTTGTTGGGATAAAGCTCGCCGACCCGGGCTCTGGCAGATTTGGGCAGGTTTGCAATTTCTTTCGAAGACCGCGCCACTGTAATTGCAGCTTCCAACTGACATATCAGTGTAAGACTTACAATGCGTGTTGTGTCTTTTCGTAAAGGGTTTACGTAATTTTTAGGCGCATTTGTTGTTTGTCCGAGATTTTGCCGTTCCACTTCATTGGGGGTTAGCGGGTAGCCTAGTGGCATTGCAGCGCAGTGCGGGGGAATTGAATTATTCAATAGGTATTGCACACGTATTCCTATCTTTTCTCTCTGTGTTTTCACCCGAGATAATACTCTCAGGATTGACGACATTTGCGACGGTCACAGAGCCCGACATTCGCACTCGGAAAGTCTTCAAGAGTAAACATCTTCCCTATCTGGGCTCAAGACGAGCTACCGGTTGACAGGCCTCGTTACCCGATTTGCTACTTAACTCGAGGGGACTTTATCCTCGTGCACTAAGCTAGGGCAACAGCGAGTACTACATACAAAGAAATACATTGCAGATTTGGCGTTTGCAGGCTGAGTTTATGTACTAAAATTTTCCGACGATAGGGAGCGACACTACTAACCTCCTTTGGTGGAGTCACGAGGCCACCTCTGCCTTCAGATTGGTAGACTTCGTTTGCTAGGTTTCAATACTTTACCATATTAGGTTCGATTTCTAACGGCGCTGGTGCAGTGGTGTTGTGGTCTCGTTCGTATTCTTTGACTCGACACCAATGAGAAATCGCTCACGCAGCCTTAGCGAGGAAGGGTCATGGCATCCTCGCTTGGCTTGCATTCTCATCGACAAATGGGGAGAACGAGTCGCGGAAAAGGAGATTTAGTATGCAAGGAGCAACAGAAGACCAAACGCGATGGCGCTCAACCAACGACACCATCTTGTGTCGACGTTTTGGTATGGTAATACGAGTGTGGCTTGCCTCCGGTATTCAGTGCTGACCTCGCATTCAGTGATGAATACGAGCCATTCGTAAAGATGTTCGAACGATGTTAAATACAGGTCAAGAGTGAGAAATTCTCCAATTTTGTCGTATCATCCATTCCACTGTCCTGATCACTCCGGACAAGTGCCCAAAAACTCCATTTGAGATTGACGTTCGGCACCAAGACAATGGCCTGGTTCTTGACCTTACTCGCATTACTCGGCACCACCCTCCGAGCCTATGGCGCTCCCAGTGAAGCGGCTCCGCCAGCAAAGTCGAGCTACTGCGCTAACGTGAGTGACACCCTGGCTTGCTCGCAATCGCTGCTGACTCTTGCTGGTGACAGTTTGATGATCTCCCACAAAATGTGGGGGGATTCGATCCCACGACAGATCCTGTCGGGACATACAAAGGTATCTATCTTCACACCCTCCTTCATAGGAAGAGCGACTGTGCTAAGTGTCGATCCACAGGCATTTCCTATCCAGGTTTCGTCATTGCAACACAGAAGAATTCCCAGTCGAAATACTTCGAAATCCCTTCCCAGCCCAACATAATCAACTCCGGCACTCAAAGCCGAAATCTCTACGGCGGCTCCCCCTCTTTACAAATCAACACGACCGCAACCAAGGGCACCAAGGAGACCTTCACCCTCACATCCCTGCGTCTGGCCTGTCTTGTTACGAACGGAGCCGAGACCAGTAACGCTAATGGCTGCACTGTTCTCTTCGTGGGTAACAAGCCTTCAGGGGATGCAAGCGTCACGTATGAGTACGAGTATCCTAACCAGAACACAAACCCGGGATCTAATAGCCCTCTTGCTACTTTTGGCACTGTGACATTTCCAAAAAATTTCAAGGGTCTCTCCGAGGTGTTCATTTCACTTACGGCGGTGCAGAATGATGTAGTGGGTGTGAATCCGTTGCTCGATGATGTCTGTTTGAGCATACAAGGGAATTAGTGCCTTTTCAGACAGATCAGTACCCTAGGATCCGTGCTGGTGATGATATTGGGACGAAATATACGGTCTTGCATGACGACCTACTTCTTCTCAAATGACGGATTGTTTAAGTTATATTCTTAGCTACATGAACACGAGAATGTCTTCATGCTCCATAAGAATTCAGGGCATAACGATTCATCCCAATTCCGATCAGCCCAGGGCTGCGCGCTTTCTCATTAGTCTTGCTTCCTACCGTAGCTATCTGCAGGTTACGCCAATCATTGATCTAGGTAAGATGCAGTAGGTCTGAGGAATCTACGCAGCGGAGGGCTAGGCTGTGCAACAGTCTTGACGAATATTGTTATAATTAGCGTGAGCAGCTACAGCAGCGCACGAGGGAGCCACATTAGGCTCCCTTGTGCAGCACCAATTCTCTCGCCCGCTCTATTGGTACTTCCTTGGTGCTCCCTCGCTACTATTTCCAAGCGGTGCTGGGTTGCAAGACACTAGATCATAAATGACTCGCCAATCCTACATTTTGTGACAATGTTGCATTGATCATGTATGGGTGACTGTAAATCGCCGCCAAAATTGGACGACGCTTCCATCCTACCAATATTCCTCGCGGATCTCGTTTTAGAAAATGCTTATCTTAGCCATGCCAAGCTATCCACCGTATCCCATCTTACGGCTACTCCGTTGAGTCTTCGTCATATGGAAGACGCTAGTTGTTGTTCTCCAGTCTGCCTTCCACCTCAGCGAGACGTTTTTTGGCCCTTGTCAGCTGGTCCTCCGCCTCGGCGAGAGATTCTCTTGTTTCTACCAGCTGGTGCCGAACTTCACTGAGCTGCCGTTCCAACCTGTGTATATCTTTCTCCATTTCAGCCCCACGCTGAGCTGAAAGCGTTCCCCGTGGCCGGACTACACTTGGTGTGAAATGGACAGCGCCGAATTCTGTGTAAAATACTCCCAGGGCTGCGTATTAGGTGAGGGTACTTGCTGAAGTTGGCTGCTCCCTGAAGGAGGGTGTTGGGCAAGTTGGGTAGGGAGTCTCTGTTCCGATACTGGGTTGCTTGCGATACTATTGGGTGCTGGATCAGATTCAGCGGCGGACGGTGGTGGTGTAGGACATATTTTCTGAGGCCCGAGCTGTGGAGACAGTATCTGGTGATCACCTTTCTCATCCAAAACAGAGAACTCCTGCGGAGTTTGAGGCATGCTGATATTAGTGTTATGCTCGGAAGTGGAAAATGAAGGGCTAATGAGCCCAGATATCTCCTTGATTTCTCCTCTTTTTGTAGCCTACATGGCGTCTTTGTCTTGTTTGACCACTGTGTTTGCTCTGGGATAGTATGAAAGGGTTTGCAAGGAATAGACTAGCACCTTCTTTTAGTTTTCAAGAAAGAGAAGCGGCAAGAAATAAGAGAATTATCAAATTTATCAACAAAGAGCGCCTATTTCGAGTTCACGTCGGTGTGCCTTACTTAGAATGACCTCGTGCGCTCGCAGTCATATCTTTCCATTGCACTTTCAAAGTGAGCGACGTTCAAATTGCTAAGTGACATGGGTTTCTTGGTCGCTGTTTGTAGACTGTTTTGCATTATGCGGAAATAGCTGCTTCGTCAACCCAAACTCTACAATTTCTCTTCTTCCCTCATCGAGGAAGTAGCTGGTTTGTCTTCAGGAGCCATATATGCAAGTATTGTCTGTAGGTGCTGCTATACCTCGTTTTAGCTTTGAGCAAAAAGTAATCCCCATCCAAGTGGTTTCTTTGATGGAATTTGCGCCAGATTTTGTTCTATAGCGTCACGGCTTCGGATGTTTGAACGGCTGGGCGAAGATGTTGGAATTATCTAGCCCTGCTTAGACCAGTTCATAGTTGTAGAGTATTGAATAGTACTATCATTTCGCAAAAACAATATGAAATGATAAGTCGAGGTCGTTCCAACGCTCCTTCCTTATCGCCATTGAACTTCTATAATACACATGTGATATTTTCAGCCCAACCAAAGCGTAAATTGCCGCCACTGGAGAACCCATATGTGAGGGTCAATATCCTAGGCTCTTTCTTTCTTTTCATAAGGTAGTAGCCCATCTGGATGGTGTGACAATTTCAAGCGTCAAGAGGGGGTGCACCTGCTCATTCCACCCTCGAAAGCAACGCTGGCTATGCTTTTACCTATATGCGCAAACCTCGTAAACAACCAGGAAGAATCGTTAAACGTCGTCCTCCGCATGTAGGACCGCCCCAACTAATCGCTTATTCTTTGCGGCTTCCTTCTTCGGGATCGCTGGTTGGTTGATGCCTTCCGGTGAGTCTCAGCGTGCTTGCTGTTTTTGGACAAAGTCTGTAGAGTTGAGCCCATCAATTAGCTCTTGCGGCTTGTTTACGTCCGTGAGCTTCCATTTCCATTTCCATAAATTCTCTGTCCACGTTCTCTCCTCTTCGTTTCTTCCCCCTTCTCTCTGTACACCCTCGAGCATGGACTGACGGCGGGACTGGCCACGATAAGCACAGCATACTGATTATGAGCGGCCTGACTACTATTGCAGTCCTCTGCCTCTGTTGGTAATCAGTGCTGGCCGTTTTTGTTTACCCTCCACAGTCTCGACGACCCTGATGCTCAACATGTCAGTATCTCGACCACAATGCCTGGACCATATGTATCACCCCTGAATGGTTCCCGTTCGTCCCTGCTGATGCTCACCGTGCTCCATATGTACAAGAAGCACAAATCTCCCCACCTCAGACCGAGTCGTCGTCAAACCTTCCAACACCCCTCCCGCCAAAGCGGACAGCAGCAGATGAACAAAAGAGAAAGAGCCTGGAACCATGAAAACATACGTCCAATCCTCGTCCGATGCAGTCATATACCCTAGTGTAATTGCACAATGCTGTATTTTGGACTCAGATATCTTGGAGGACACCGACACTCTAGCATCTAGATCATTGATGACTGCGACAACATGTATCAGCCATGCTAGATGGATGGCGCCATCTCGTATCATCATTGTCCTTTCATGGGCTCAGCTGACATTACTCTAGGACAATCCTGGAAGATTGACCTATCGTCCTGAAGAGAGAGGCTTCAAGGTCCTGGCCGTCCACCCACAAGGTCAGTATTGCCATTTCCTTCACTGCAGGCCTGCTACCATGAGAGTGTGGAAGTGTCCCACGAACTCCTGAAGTAAATCCATGATGCACGTTCACAATGTTTCTTTTCCTCTACTGAGCCTTCTTCAAACATGCCCGCGATTTCTGACCATTGTCCGCCGTGGCCTGAGCTAACTACACTGTGGCAGCAATCGGGCAAGAAACTCATAAACGGACCTTCTTGCTACAAGCCCGTGGGCCCCAGCCGTAAGGTCAGTGTTCCCACTTCTTCAAGTGCAAGCCAGCTGGATAAAACCACGGGACTTCCCCAAACTCCTGAGTCAATCGATGATGCATGTTCACGTACTTTTTGACTTCTAAGTCCTCTCCGATTTTTCCCTCTCTATTCTCTGCATCGTCTGCCATAGCCTGAGCTGACTACGATGTGGTAGCAAGCGAGCATGACATCCATGACCGGATCCTTGTGCAGGAGTAGATTTTCCGTCTAACCTCAGTGTGGAATGGCGATGATTATAATTGTATCCTCAACATGTGAAGCATCCTTTGAAAAGTGATATGAAATAAAACGAGGAAACTCTGAGCACTACCTATATTCTCTTGCTTGCCGTGTATAGCATTTGTCTTGCCCAGAGCTAAATTCCTTAGGACAAGACACGATGGATGGAGACTGCCAACAATAGGACTCAGAACTTTGGGTAGCGCCACTATGCCCGACATGACGCCCTGAGTGGGTTTCGCGTTGGGCTTGGGGAATGACAGGTGGCCAGCTCCATTCTGTTCATCATCGTCCCGGAAAGAGCGCCTCAGAATGCGAACTAAACTGCTTGACAGCGCAAGAAGATGGAATTATGCTCTCGAGGGAAGAGGCTTCGCGTCTATGCACGCCCGTCAGGAGGTCAGTGACCCTCGACTCTCGATCTTCAAAGATCTCGTTGGGCCGTAATGAGTTTCATATTGCACACCAATAGATCATAAAGCCACGAAAGAATGTCCGTGTGTTGAGTCCAAAGCAATCTTCTGAGCCCCCTTCAAGTTCCAATCGCATCCATGTCAGCCCCAGTGACTGATAGAGCTGATCATAGCGTGGTCGCAAGTAATAGACAACGTCGATGAAGGTTCTCTCATCTAATCTTACCTGAAGTTACCGCCATTTCCTGATCTCTGGCAAGGACCCTCGAACCACTGTCACTGCTTTGACTCCAGATTCAAGACATGAAACCGTACTTGCAGAGAAGCAGGCTTTGAGCAGATGGCTGTCAAAAGGTCAGTGGGCCTTACTTTCGCTCGTAGGTTCAAGATTTCTACCTTGCGTCTTCAACTCTCACTTATTGTTATGTTCCTGGGAAATATGGCTGCAACAGCGGTTTTTTTGATAGGAAGACCCCCAGTCGTTCTGACCATTGAAAAATCTAGGCATTTCTGTAGCCTACATGAAACGCCGCTACTAGTGAGGGGACTTTCATGGTTCCTTTGCATCCGGAAGGCTTTTTTGTGGCTTGTTCGGCAGTGACGACATCTCTTTCCCTCAAACGATTCCAGATTCTTTTCGTCTTGTGTGGGGCCGCTCGTCTCGGCAGCACCTCGCTTGCTCGATGTCCAAGCAGCGATAAGCTGGTTCTGAGGTATGCTGACTAAGAAAATATGGACAGACATGCGCCCGAAACTTAACGCTGGGTTGAGGCTTTCATTGACCAATCCGAGGAGTCCAAGGGGTCCTTTCATCACTCTTCCACGGGATCGAGAATAGTAGGTGAATACGAGATGCTTGTCACAGGGATTATTGAACCAAAATAGACTTGCGTAGCCGGAGCATTCGGAGATGCTGGTCTAAATTGAGCTTTCATTTGGTATCTTGGACACCTTGAGATTCCTTCGTTCTCCATAGCAGATGGCTTTAATATAATCAATGGAGAGATATCCACTCTATATGGATACTGAAATTGGTAGAAGAGAAGAACAGTCTTTGACAATGCTCGTCTTCCAAGACTTGAGAGTGAGTAGAGGCTTTCGAAAAAGTAAAAGGCTGCCAGAAAGGGTGCCGTTGGTGCTTGAACTTTGGTTTTATGATTTCGCAACTGATGTAAAAATCGATGTATATGAAGAGCATCGTTGGCTAGCCATACATAGAAGCGATTCCATGCTATACCAGAAGACTGATCTGTGTTCAGTTTCACAAAATCGAAAATAGAGACGCTGAGATTCTCAATGTGAAGTTCCTCATAAAGGATTAGGACCAATATACCGTCCGCTGCGGCTGTAGGATTCTGGTAGTAGTTATGAACCAGTCCCTCAATCACCGTACAGCTTACTCATATGGGTTAGAGATCGTGTTCCATTTGAAGTCTCATAAGTTGAGTGGTATAATGCTTTGTATTCCACAACGAGACTTGCTGCAAAAGTAGCGTCCGAAGTGGTGGATACAAAGATGGGAAGTCGGCATACTGTATCGAGACGAGGGACTAGCATGGCAATCGGGCGACGAGATTCTGGAGCTGTCTCACATTTAAAAGCTCTGCACCACTTTCGGTGATGGACAAGCTAAGGTACTCCACTTGTGATATCCCGAGTCCAATTCCATGACGTTGGTCAGGTAATTTGCGCATTTGACAATTTTTTGAGCTTCAATGTTTCTCGCCACACCTCCAATGTAATTTACTTGCTAGTAAGGAATGGATTAGCCGTCAACAAAGTTGTCTTTGATCAATAGCGGTGACCTTGGTGAAGTCATCATTGGCCAATTTGAAGAAGTCGCGACTTCGCTCACCAAGACAAATGGTACTGTCGCCTCGTCAGTGGCTACTCAAATCTACCTAGAGATGAAGCGTAGATTCTTTCCCTTGGTGCTCCATGGCAAAGGCTTGGCATGCATGATTACCCGAGGTTAGCCCGGATGTCCCAATCGGGGCCTGAAGTCTTGATTTTTATTTGACCATCGTTCTTTTGGTATGTATGGGTGACAACTCCATAGCAAGCGTTGGATTTATCGAATAAATCAACGAAAACGGCATAGAACATTCTACTACATCTGGTCTCCATCGCATGTTCTCGAGTACAACGAGGACTAGACCGATGCCCTCGTCCTTGGCATATTATTACCCTACTATTATCTGGACGGCATTTATCTATCCGCCCCGCCACCATCACCGAACAATTACATCCAGGCCACTATGTTGCCTAGGAGCTAATCTGCTAGTTAGTAGTCGCCGGGTGCGCAGTCTCTACTCTCCTCATGACGAACTTGATCGTTATCGTCAACCGCTCGAATCAGGGCTATGACCCCTCATATTATGGCAATGAAAACCTTGCTTTGATTCAGAATGAGATGAGCAATACTGTTAGACATTGGCATCGACGATGATGACAGTCAACCATTTGCAGGTCGCGTCTTACACATTTTGTGCTGACTTGTGATAGTTAGGGCCCTGCACTTCATGCGCTACTGTGAAGTGGCCAATCACATTCGGTGCACCCCAACCCATGTATATATGACGCTAATTGCATAATAGCAAAAGGGGTGGAAAGATCGTTAGATAATGCAAAGTACTGCCAAAGCGCCAGGATGAATGTCCATTGATTGGTGGTTGGCAGCTCTGTACGTCGCCTTCCACGAAGCTGTGGATGCCGCTACGAAGACTTCTGGAGGGCAAGACGTCGGTATGACTACTCCGACTAAACCGTCGCTAGGGTCTATTGAGGGGGGAATTATAAGGCCTCCGATAGCCCTACTCCAACCAGGTGGGCCAAATATTTCGTCACTGACGAATTGATGATTGTCTCAATAATGTTGTGCCGCAAATATACATTCCTTGCATTTCAGGGAACCCTTCGAAGAGCTATATCCCATCTTACCTCCGCTGCACCATGTTACTAGATACGCAATTGTCATTCCAGGACATTTCGATATACTCAGAGATTAGCTTAATGATGTATTACGTTATCAAAGTAATGCCGAATCTGCTCGCACCTGGTGTGCAAAGCTAAGATTCATCACTGTACGGCATACTGCGGGAGGAAATGAAGAGCATGAAGAGACGAAAGGATCGTAAGACAAGAAACCACGATTTGAGAGCTATTAAACGCTCATCGTCTAGCGAGGCTCATCGATCGGAGCCCTTCTACCTTGTATTGCTTCGCAGTCATAAAAACCAGCGTGTTTCTGTGATCAGTGGCCTCCGTTCCCCAGCGATGGTCAATCCAGATTGCAAGTCACCTCAAGGAATCCCGTAGCAATTCCAAACTGCAACCACTATGTCGCGATCTCTGCTACTGGAAGCACAACGATCCATCAAATTATGACTATTCTGTCCATACAGAGACTGGCCACCGTAAGAATACTGCGCCGTCAGAAGTTCTCACCAGAGCTACCGCTTTCGCGGCTCATTATGGTATCAGGTCAGTCTGGAATGATCAAGGGAGTGTCACCCAAGAAGACAGGGTACAAGGAGTGCAGTCTTTACATCTTGTCTATCGAAAAGGGTTTTATTCAGTCGCCTTCATCAGTGCGCGAATAGTATAGCAAAGATACGCGGAAGCCCTCACGGAGGCCGTCTCCAGGGAAGAACTTGCGCAAAAAGCGATAAGGTACCTGGTGGAAATCCTCGTGGATATGGCAGCTCACCCATGGAGGACTAGAGCTTGGTGTCCCGAGGAGATAGTAGCGGCAGGGGACTTGATCCGGTTACTTGTCCCATGCGACAAGGAGCAGACTGGTAACGAGATGTTCATGGGTCTTGGTGGCGAATTTGAAGTACCGATACGGACATTACGTGATACAGTAAGCCGAGCCCATTCGTACATGGGGTCCTCTCAAAATGGTTGTGGTCTGGAGAGCGACGCTGGAGACTGCAATCCGAAATCTCGCGTAGAGCAAGCGTTTCATGCACTCATGAGATTGTGTCCGGTCACGGATCATGCTGCCCCTTCTCATGCATTTTAGATCATCCTGCAACGCTGCTGAAGCTCTACACCTATCGGACACTCGACCTAATTCAAGGGTTGAAGATAGATTGACGACCCTGGCTTCGATCTGTAATTATACCAAAAGATTGCATATCCACAGACTTGGAAAGAGCTAGAAGAACTTAGGCGGAGAGCGAAGTTTCAGTGTTCGTGTGACAGCCTTAGCAATACTGATTGGGGATACGTCGTTGCTCGTCGGCAGCAAGCTTCAAATGGGAAGCCTCGAAGTGAAGCCCATCGGAGACCAGACACCAAAGCAACATCAAGAGGTACGCACACCCCTGCCGGCTGAGAGTTCGAGGCTAGCGGGCTTGCCTTCTTTTGAGGGTGTTTGTGATCAAGCACTCCGCTTGTCAAATCCTTTGCTTTCGTCATATAGTCTTACTGTAATGGGTTATTTGTGGGCTGTCGACCGCGAATTAGACCTAGGCCCTGTCAAGGATCATTTTCTCTCAGAGTGGGAAGACGGTTTCGAAGAACCCGGCCATCAGTTGCAGAAGATCATATGGAACATTTGTGAGCGAGCTGTGTACGCGAGACCTCTGCGCAGTCGCAGACAGCATACCGCATTCATACGAGGACTACTCACACCAAGCCATAGTATGGATAGTCCGTAGAGTGATGGAAGAAGGTCGCCTATAGTACGTGAGAAGAGAAAGTCCTTGTTAGAGAATCGCTCAGACTACCGCTCCATCTTCGATTGCTAGGGGCCAGTAACGATTTTGACTTTATACACCACCTCGAGGAAGATACTAGAGCTAGGCTTATACTTGAGCCTATATCTTGGGTTGTGCTGGAGACGAAGACAGTCCGGAAAGGCTTTTATAAGCTCGGATCTTATCAGGAGTGTTTAGAATATAGGCGGTATATCCCCCCGCTAGTACGTACTTCATAGATCAGCCTAACCTAAGTAATGGATTTTATAAAATTCCATCTAGCCCTTACCATTTTACGGAAGCGTAAGTTAGTAAGGCTTTGTTAATATATTATTAAAATAACTCTAGTGACCCTACTAACTCAATCCTCTATTTTATCGCTTTCGTGGCGTTACAATAAACATCGACACTGGTGAAAAGAGGTGAGGGATTCGACGGGCGCGTGAATTCTCCGCTTATTTGCGGAGAAAGGCACAGATTGGTCTCTTTACAATAAATTAAAAGCAGCTGGCCATATACTTTCACCTTTAATCTCAACCAGAGCCTTCGCATCGTCTCTCGCTGGTATTATATGCCCGCTTACACCGTTTACATATCGCCTAAATTGTAAGTGCACATAATTTCAAGAGAAAGTGGCATTAACGCCCTGGTAGAACCTGAGTTTCAAGCTATAAATATCAAATTGTGCGGAAGACCTCTCTCCAAGAATCTCGCTTTGTCAAGACAAGATCCTCTGTTGAAATTCCCGCCGAGCACGCACCATGATATATGGAAATCGTAGATTGGTATTAATGATAAGGATTAGAGAGGTCCGAAGCAGGGTGGGGATCAGTAATGCCCATAAATTGAGACACAGGGCCAACATACCAATTGTATGCAAGCTTCGCGTAGATCACCGTCTTACCATCAGCCTCTATTTCGGGAGACACAGCGTATGGTCCAGGCCCAAGTAGCAGCACAGCCAATACTACATAGTACTAGCGTAATAAGACATTCATGACAATGCAAGCTCGAAACTGGAACTATTGTTGCTCAAAAATACTGTATTGAAATAGCCACTAAGCCTACGCAAAGTGCAGAACTAAGTACTACGAAGCCATGTCATTCCATTCCATGCAAGCAATCAAGTCTCCGCCACCATAATATCCCTAGGCCGTTCCATCATCTCGAACTGGGTATGAAACTCCCCCTAGCTCACATGAGCAGGTGTGTGAAGGTATGAGAGGTCATGCCTACTTGTTGGCGTAAACGTCCGACTTGGTCTGTGTCACATATTAGCATTATTTTCCATCAAGTGTAAGGGAGGGGTGGCTTACGTCGTGCTTCTTCTGATCAACCTTGTCACCGAGAGCATCTTTGGCGGCCGTGGCGCGAGTGGTATAGGATGCGTTGGTGTTACCCTTTGCAATTTCTGTAGGCGGGGTTAGTGAAGGGTACGAGGTTAAGGCAAGGCAAAGTAGTCGTACCCTCGTTGGATTGCTTAGAGGCTCCAGACGTGGCACTCTGAATAGACTCAGAGGCCTGGTTGACGGTATTCCTGGGGTTATTAGCGTCAGTGAGGCTCTAGGCAGTAAGGAGGGGCATGTTGGAGGGGCGGAGCGGGGCAGCGTACTTGATGGCGTCCATTGTGAAAATTCGTGGTATTTAACTTGGTGGTTGGTAGGAGACTTGATACAAATTGTTTGACTGAGATTTTGATCGAAGTTGTGTTGGGTCGTGAGTAAGGTTGTTGGGTTGTGAAAGAAAGGGAAAGTTGGAGGCTTTTCAGTGAAAAAGGGTGAGCAGCGGCCATCCCGCTAGCTTCACTATAGTAGGCTTGGCCGGATATGGCAAGGCTCGCGCATAGAATTGAATGCGAAACACATTTCTCGCATAACATGTGGGGTGCGCTTTATTGAAAATGTCTCGGTGGTATTCTACCAAAGAACCGGAGGCAGGTACAACCGCGACGAATCTACTCTGGGGGGCTGTAGCCAACAATAAGAGACACCAATCACAGCCTGCAGGATGGTCGAAAAGGTGTATGTGACGTACAATCAGGTACGATTCCTGCCGCTCATAGTGCTGAGTCAACCAACATCAAGGTCTGACAAGGCTGCAGGTACACAAGCTCTGCCAGGTCTCGGCAGACAAGATCCTCGATGAATTCAAACCCAACCTCATGATAGCTATTGGTGGCGGTGGCTATGTTCCTGCACGAATCCTACGCTCCTTCCTCAAGCGCCCTGGCAGTGCCAACATACCCATCCAAGCTATTGGGCTCTCCCTCTACGAAACGCTCTCCGGTTCGGATCCTGTTGAAGCACCCGGCACGAAGGTTACAAGAACGCAATGGCTAGATCTGAGCTCATTGGAGATGTCAAACCTAGTGGGGAAGAACATCTTGATCGTGGATGAGGTGGATGATACGAGGACTACACTGGAGTATGCAGTGAGAGAATTGGAGAAGGATGTGGAGGCTGCTAGGGTACAGTTGGGGAAGGACGATGGAGCTGCAAAGTTTAGCATCTTTGTGCTACATGTTAGTGGCTTGCTTGGGAAAGCCGACATCCAGGAGAGCACCGCTAATCCAAAGGTACAGAACAAAGACAAGCCAAAGAAGGGTCATCTGCCGAAGGACATGATAAATGAAGGGAGATACCTGGCGGCGAATACTGTCTCGGACGTTTGGATATGCTATCCATGGGAGGCTATGTGAGTGCCCTCCTTCCTCGCATCTACTTTCAGGGGAAGTTCAGCTTACATCTACATTTAGTGACATTGACGAACATGATTCGTTGGCAAAATCTCAGGCTGTAAATGGGAGCAAATAGAAGAGCCGAATCTCGACGGATATGAATGATGATAGACATGGAAATTAGAACATCAGTAAAAATTGTGAAGCACTTCATTCGCTTACCACGTGAATGATGACACGGGCCTCGTGATATGCTGCTACAACGACACTATCCGTCGTATTTCCTTTAATGGAATCAACAGATTAAAAATTCAACTCATTAAATGATTACGGCCAAGACGACTCTCGACGCTGTCAGCCTCTCGACAATATCGTTATGCAGCTTCAGAATCAACACCCAAGCTGCCTTTCCCATTACGAAGTGAGTCACGCTGCGCAATTCAACTCATAGATACTGAGTTTGGTGATCTAGATGCCGACGAATATCACCAAGATAGATCACCTCGTTGCTATTTACACGCTTGCCAAAGAGTCTACGGCCGTTGTACAAGACGCCAGATGGGCAGATCTCATGTCAAACTTGACCAAGCTTCAAATACAAAGCACTTGAAGGCAAGCAAGAACCTCAGCCAGCCCCAAGCACACGCGCTGATTTTTCCATCAGTCCGGAAAATCCAGAACTCCGATGTTTGACATTGGCACGTGCCTTTCTGTGACCGCCGTTTCAAGCTCACTCGAGATCAAGGCTGGGAGCTTCTGCACTACTGCCGGGGACGCGTTCATAACTCATGCATGGAGCACTGTATCCCACTGTACAACCGAGACAACTTTTCTACCAGTTGTGGGGAGTGTCCCTCCTTTCCGAACATCAAATCCAAGGAGCAGTATGGGAGAGATCGATCTGGTTACTTGTCGATACCTTTGCACCCAATTGGGGTGCCTCCAATGCCAGCAGGGAATGGTGGTAGAAGAACCCCCCGGGGCCGGCAGTGAAAGTTTGAATGAGGGTCAACAGGTAATTAACATCCTTTGAACACAAAAAACCCTTTTGAACCTGTTAAAATAACATACCTCCATCCAAGTGAGGCTCGAAGAAAGCTGACCAGAGAAACCCTGCCAAGCCCGGAGATTAGCCGAAAACTCTTATCTTATCCCCACTATCACAGAAATTTCCCCACGCCTGCCGACGTCTCTGCATGTCGACGGCGTCCTTTCCATTGCGTGCTAACCCTCTAGACCACCCCTAATCTTCCTCTATCAGCGATGTCGCCCTTCAAGGAAAGATCTCATTGTTTCTACAGACCCATTGGAATCCTCCAACCTTGACCGCGCAAACCTTCTTTTCATCCCCTCCCCAACCCTCAAACTGTCCACCATGGCCTCCGCCGACCCTGGCTTCGCGATAATGCCAGCTGAAGACCCTACAAAAGACGGTATATACGGCATAGAGAAAAGTGAGGCTTCAAAACACGATTTCGCCAGCAGCGAAGCACCTGTCGCTCCCGACCAATTCTACCCTGCATACGAGACATCGAAGTGGGAAATTTCGGCATACTATGCGTACTATATTGGCAATAATGGCTTGACGCTGTTCAACTTTGCGCCAACGGCGTTTCAAAATTTATTGTCTGAGGCGGCGGGAGATGCGGGGACATTGCGGTTTGCGGGGGTGAATAGGACGATCAATAGTATTGTACTTGTGTGTAATGGGATTAGTTTTGCTATTCAGATTGTGATATTTTTGGCTATTGGGAGCTATGCTGGTGGGTGCTCTGGAGAGTGAAGTCCATAGGCGATGAAGCTGACGCTAGACAGACTTTGGCCACTCACGTCCCAACATTCTTATCGTGCTCTCAATCGTCGCCTTCGCTATTGGTTTTGGATGGATGGGTGTACATACGGCGAATAAGTGGCATGTAGCAGCGGGACTATACATTGTTGGCCGTGGGTGCACTATGAGACTTTGAGACGGGTTCAATGCTGATGATTGTAGTAATTGCATACCAAACCACTTTGACCTTCTGGACAGCCGCTTTTCCAGGCCTGGCGCGTAACACGCCGCAGCTAAGGATCAAAGCAGAACAGTATGCGGCTGGAACAATCACGCGGGATCAGTATGATTACGCCGATACACTGCAGCGGAGTCGCCTGTCGAATATGGCCTTCTGCATCCAGTCTTGCGGCGAGATTCTCATTCTGGCTGTTATTGTTGGGGTACTGTACGGCGTCAACGTCAAGGCCAGCGAAGCCAACAATAACTACGGCCTAAGCGTTCTCATCGCTTTCGCTACCGGAGTATGGCTACTACTAGCTATACCCTGGTTCATCATAGAGAAACGTCGCCCAGGTCAATCTCTCCCTCCAAACATGAGCATAGTCATGGTCGGCATTTGGCAACTTTACCGCGCTCTCTCCCAAATCTGGCAGCTCAAGCAAAGTCTCTTATATCTAGTTGCATATTTCCTCCTCGGCGACTCTCTAAACACCACCGTAACCGTCATAGCCACCTTGCAAAACACGGTCATCGAATACGATACCCTCACCCTGACCTACCTCTTGCTTGTAGGTATTGCAGCTCAAGCAGTAGGTATCTACACTTTCTGGCGGATCCAGCAACGCTACCAGCTTAGCACGAAGACCATGTTCAACGCAGTAATTGTCGGCATCATCCTGCTTGATGGATGGGGCATGATAGGCATCTGGACCCAAACCTTCGGCTTCCACCACATTTGGGAATTCTGGGTCTACCAAACTTTCTACGGCCTCTTCGTATGCCCCTGGTATTCGTATTCACAAATCATTATCAGCGAAGTTACACCGCGTGGCAAAGAATTCCTCTTCTTCTCTCTCTTCTCTATAATTGGCAAGACGAGCTCATTTGTTGGACCGCTCGTTTCCAGCGCTATTATTGATGCGAGTCCGCATGGGGATAATAGTACCCCCTTTTACTTTTTGTTTGGTTTGAGTTGTTTGAGTGCGGGGCTTATGGTGATTTTCTTGGATTTGAAGAAGAGTAGAGTTGAGCAGGAGAGATTTCTGGCGGAGGAGGAGTTGGTGAGGTCGAAGAGGATGGATCATGGGGTATCTTGGTCATGACTTTAGTGATGGGCTTATGTGTGGATGATGATATATACCCATACGCGCTATTATGCTTACCTCTTGCAGACCTAGGTCAGTCACTGAAATCCCAGAGTGAGCTACTGCAAAACATCCAAATGTTGAGCGTATAATGTTTCTTCAATACTAAGCACAGCTGTTCAATTTTACTCGAAAGGCCAAGCGCTTGACCAAAGAACACAAAAGTCGAGCCGACTGATCTATAAGGAATCGTTGGACGTTAGACTACATCTATCACTGACAGTACGTTTGCGCTCCAGTCCTTTCCCGGCGCGCTTTCTCGGACATATGCAGTAGTATACCTCATGCAGCAAACAGTTCCCTTTCTTCTGTGCAGTACAAAGCCAAGCAAAATCTAAGTTAGGTATAAGAAAGACAGCATAGCTTTCATCAGAGTACTCTCCATCATTTTCTCCAAAAAATTTAAGTTTATTGTACATCGCCAATATGTCAAGCTATGGACGCCTCTCTCGTGATGAGATTCCACCCACTAGGCCTGGCGACACACTTAAGGGTCGCGGTCACGCAAGAAACCCTGCACCAACAGTACCTCAACAAGAGCAAATTTCGGAGACCACTCAACAGGAATCTGTTTCCAATGCGTCTCAGGTCCACCAATCACGTCCTACGTCTCCTCCAGTTCCCGAACTTCATCCCGTGCCTCCTCAGACCATCGAAGGTGAAAGCTTGGATAATCCATCAGGTGATAGCTCGAACCCTGGCTCACGTAATGATGGGAATGTACCCACCCAAAGGCCGAGTTCAATCATGTTTGCAGGGGAGGAGATTCTTCGCCAGATTGCGAGATGCGAGAGACTCCGAGCTTGCCCAACCGAAGCAAACATTAGTCACCCAAGCAACGGGATTGATTCTGCTCAAATGGCTCAAGGCTCGTCCGAACTCCCAGCAAATTACGAGGACGAATCGTCTGGTGACTGGTCGAATCCCGAATATCTCGATCGTAAAATCAGGGAAGCTGAGGAAGCATTGATCAGGAACAGCTCAGACGAAGAAGATGACGTCGCTCCATACACGTCTCTAATTCCTTCAGACGACATGGCTGGGGCTGGGGAGAGCAATGTTGGGATGGATGTTCACGAAGGACCCGAGGGATCTGAACACGCAAGGGAGGAAACCCCCCTTGGTATGGAAGAGCCCCAACCCCAATCAGTGCCAGAGGCAGAGCTAGATTTCGACCAAGAGTCCCAAGGATCACCACTCTACCAAGCAGTCGCAAAGTTCTTCGCCGCATTGGACGGTGACTTTATGAGCTTGAAGCAGCAGGTTGCAGAGCTGGATCGCAAGCTGAATGCACAAAATGGAAGTAATGGAGGTAGATAAAGGATGGAAAATGAGGATTGATGATTCATTGTCGGGGATGGGGTGCAGTCAGAGATCGAAATAGCTCATTACAGTAGTGCAAGCAATTAAAGCGTATTTTTGTTTGTGAGAAATGGTCTATTGCTAGATCTTAGTCTGCAGTGATGCTACACTAGTTTACCGAATGCCGATTGAGACTTCGAAAGAATCTTGTTAGAATTCTAAATCATTAAATATAGCCCGTTTAAGAAACGAATTAAGATAAAACTTATAGAGTTTGGTATCGCGATTCTAAAAATTCATAAGTAGACTAAATAAGTAGAGTATTCATTGAAGTAATAGCGTTTAAACCTTTAGAATTAGGTTTGTGGTATGAATCTATATTGCCAAGTTTTCGCAATAGTTTTGCATATGCTAAATCCAGGATTGCATCGCCATCTCTCACGCACACAACTCCATCTGCACATCTCGTTCAGGCACTAACGAATCATCCACTATAGTACCGTTCACATCTGGGCTGCTTGATCGTCTAGAGCAACTTGCGATTCAGGAAGGCGCCCAGCGAGCTGTTGAGACTGATCGTGATGGACAAGGCTGGCCTGAGAATATTGCTCGAGAGCTAGGGGATCAAGGCGCAACCCCAGAGCCAGACAATTAGCGAAGCTGGAAGCAGAGGTGCAAGAATTGAGGTTGGAGATCGGAAAGATCAAGGAGTACGTAGCAATACCACCTCGCTGACTAGCTGGAAGATGTGCATGAGGCTGGAGAATCAACAAAATGGCGAGGATAGTAAGAGTCACTGCGCGGACTCAGTCTTAAAGGAAGGACTTATTAGTCCCTTTGAGGTCTAAAAGCCTTGCGATTGCATATGGATCCAACAATGAATGTAGTTATGTCTTGATGAGTTCGTGTGCGCTAGTATTAAGAGTACATACTCAGAATAGACTCAATTGTTATGACTTGATAACGCCGAAGAGAAATTTGAGGCTCAACGGTAGGTCTACCTGATTGTTGGGGCTCACAGAAAGAGACTCGACGGTGGGAGGACTGTGGGAGAATTTTCAGATTGGGCTGGCAATATTCCCGAGCATGCCATTAAAGACACAACTAAATGCCGTCTGAGGCTGCTCTATGCCTTTCCTGTAAAGAGTATTGAATTGGATATTTACGGCTCAAGCGGTTTCCATTTAGAGCTTTGCACTATGAACCATGCTTCTGCTTTCTCTGCAGACGATCTGTCCCATTCGCACACCCTCATAACCTCCATTTGGGACCCAATCTCAAGACAGCTGGGTCCCGAACATAAGAAAGACCGCAAGAATGCATTGAAGTTTTGGAACGAGGTAGAACGCTGTGGAGATCAGAAAGCGTCAATCTTGTCGTGGTGATATTGGCGGCGGTGTTTGACCTGACTCTCGCTTGGTATTTCATGGCATAAAGGCAAAAGACAGTGTTTGCTGAAGAAGTTTGTTGCTCATGGGATCAACCTGAGCGGCATTCCTAGTGGGATCAGATTCCTTTGTCCTCCTTTGCAGCAAAGTTTACCTTTCTAGCAATCTTCTGACTATACATGAATCATCGTGTCGCACAAACAAACTCAGCACATGATCACGGATCACTACCACAACCTGCTGCCCATAAAGATGTCTTACAATTCTATCTCATCAGCAACGTTTCCAACTCCTCTTTTTCACACCACAGCTATCATGCCGCAAACACACATTTCCACTGATCGTTCCGATCAAAATGAACGCCGTTCTCAGTATCTCAACGATACACAAGATAAAAGAACCAATTCCAAGACATCGCCAGAGAAAACACCTCCTCGCCATCTGGCCCAAGGCCAGGAAACCGCAAAAACCACAGACACCACAACCCCTTGGTCGCCACCAGAGGGACAGACTATTGCTTGGCCACCACCTTACGTCACCTACGGTCGCCAAGATAGGTGCGTCATTCCAGAGCATATGAAGAACAAGGAAAGCAATACCCGTCCTGCGCCTCTAATTGGAAGTCCATCCCAACGCCATGGAGAAGCCTTCGAAGTGCCTGAAACTCGTACGGGAGAGAGGGAGAAGCGTGAAGAGCGAGCAATGTCATCTGAGGAGGATCTGGAACGGCGCGTTAAGACGCTGGAAAGATGCTTGGCTGAAATGGAGAAACGCCTTGCTCGGCTTGAGAAATCGGCGAGATGAATCTAGACAGGAGGAGAACACAGCAGGCAAATCAGATGGAGAAGGCGAAGGGGAATTGTTGGGGTGATTGAGACTGTAACGGACAAGAGTCAAACAAAGCTTATGTAGTGGTGCCATCTTCACTGATTTCATATGAATCATCTTTTGCAGAATCGTTGGCGAGGGTTGCCCATGATTTACTAGCATAGTGAAACAGTCAAAATAAGTCAAAACTGCTGCGGAGAGTCCAAACAGTCATCTCTGATACCTTGTGGTATATAAGGGTCGTTCTCCCGTCCATAGACCAGTAACAAGACGATCCACGACAGAATCCGAACACACCACATCAGACCTATTCAAGAACGGACCCAATCTCGGACAGCTATACCTAAGCCACTGAGCTCCCTCCCTCCTACAGTAAGTCATGATTTTTCGGATCATCGTGTACCTAGCGTTGCCTTTCCTGGGGTCGCAGACACTCGATTTGTGAGCACTCTGCCACACGACACCTCCTAATACCCATGTTTCAAACGAGGAAAACAAGACTGACTCTCAATTAACCCGTGAACAGATTTGTCAACAGAAGAGCGCCTTATCTCGTTTCCCCTGCAAGTATCGGACCTCCGCGAATTCGAAACGTCCTATCACGCCTTCATCTCGGTTAAACCTTCAATCGGGCTCCCAGACCTCATGGAAAAGGTGCTTTCAGCTGTGAAGTCCGAGCTTGTTCGAGTTCAGCCAAAGCTACCATTGGAAAAGGCATCTGTGGAGTGCCTGTACGTAATTTGGGCTAGGAATACTCAAGATCTAGACGTGCGGCAACTCTTAAACATCCCGCGACAAGACCCGGATGCGATTATGTCCAGGTTACTCTTGATAGAAAGATTTGGTCTTGAGAATTCTATGGTTGGACGAGAGAAGGGAGAGATTGGTGTGAAAAGGCTGGCCAATATGCATGCTGGTGAGCTGGGCGTGGATTTTCTTAGGGCATAACCTGGCTCGAATTGAGGATAAAGTTGCAAACATCAATCCCCAAGGTACACGGCCTTCATGAGCTATCAATGTTCTGCTTCGTGTTCGACTCAACAGTGTGTGGGAATTTCCGCCAGGGATGCTTTTCTCGCACCTCGTTGAGAATTCTATCGACCAGAGTTGGGAGCATTGAGCTACTGCGCTTCTTGTTGGATTAGCCTTCGTGACATAGGTAACTTGCCTCCATGCAAGCTGACCCATTTTGCTCCTTCTACTTTATCGTCTCCTTTCGGTGATATTACCACGCAACTTACATCAATCGGCTTTGTCCCATTTCCTCACCGGCCCTACGATCAAGACACATGTATATAGCATACACGGACAAGATACTACTTGTAAAAAGGAAGATGACATGTGGCAGAGCGCCTAGAAAGATCCAGACTCGAGACTCAAAGTATGACCAAACAATTAATAATTACATAAACTAGCAGATTTCTACTCGTGAGCAACAGACATCGACGTAACGGCCTACCATCAATATAGAGTAGTATGGATCCTAGTATCCATAACCATGAATCTTCAGAGATGCAACAAAGGACTGAGAAGAGATTCAATTTGAGGAGACTCACTCAGCACACGTAACTAATACCCCAGTAAAGAGTGAAGCCGGCGTGTCTTGAAAGAGAACAAAACCTTCTCACTACCATCCACACCACCAGCAAAATCCAATGCAAACGAGTGCAGCATCTAAACATCAGTAAAGGCTCCCCAACAAACCAGTGTTCGCAATAGTTAACTAGTTCGATTTTTGACCCCAAACCAACTAACTACGCTAATTTTTAGCGTAGCTAGTTCAGTTATGTGGTTAAACCAACTACCAACTGTTAACGCTAGTTCCTAGCAGTTCTGCGCTAGTTGAACTAAAAGTTAAACAGTTTGCATAAAATTCATAAAATCCATAAATCATTCATAAAATACATTCATCGAGGCCAAAAGTTGGAAGGTTTACGCCAAGAAAACCCTAGCGCTAGGGCTATCTTATAGGCGCCTTACCTAATTAGGTAGTAAGCCTTTACTCCGCCTTCCCCGGAGAGGGTAGGGTCTTCAGCCTTACAAACTACTAAACTGCCAGTCATAACTGGTAGTTTATATACTAGTTAAGGCCCCAAACCAACTAACTATTTAGGGGAAAAAGGGCGAACTGAACTGCTAAACTAATAGTTTGCCAGTTAAATAGTTAACTATTGCGAACACTGCAACAAACCGCCAAATCCACAGTGAAAAGCTCCCCATCGCTCAAGGACCCTCCACCCATCCCCGCAACACCAACAAGGACAACACCCAACCTCCCAATCTATTCCACGTTCCACCCCACCCACCTCCCAAAATTCGCCAAACAACATCATCTCCCCACCTCCTCACCACCACAAAAACAAAATCCCACTCACGCTCCGAAAAACTCCACCATCTCCATCTACTTCCACACCATCATCGCCGTCCTTCCTTCAACCACTCTCAAGACTCAGAAGCCAGAGCTATCGCGCGCTCCAATCCGATGGCGAACCGAAACACATTCTCCATCCCATCTAACGCAGATGTAGGAGAATTACATGTGTGCATTGGGATTGCAGGAGCGAGCGATGGGGTGTTTTTTCCCCAAACGAGAAAGTTCTGTGCGAGGGAGATGTTGAGGGGGTCCTGTTGACATTGGAGAAGAGAGGGTAGTTGGCGGTTGTGTGGAGGTGGAGGTGGGGTCTGATGATGGTGATGGTGATTTTTGCAGATCTTTCTGATTAGGTTCAAGGGAGGAGAGCATCTTGGGTATCGAGGATTGCATGACAGTTTGTCGTCGGTGCTTTTGCTTGATTGCTTTCTGGGGTTTGGGAAAGGAATGAAAAATCGCGCCTGCACAGTGTGGATCAGAATCCGCTTGTGTCTAAGCTTTTCGAGTAGCCACGATGCCTCGATAGAAAGTGGTTCACATAGTTTGATCAATCTAGTACCTCTAGCTAAAGTCATTGCACATAGAAAATCATCGCATCTGGGTATATGCATCGCTCGCTAATGGACCGAAAAATTGGCCAGCACACGCGCCTGAAGTATGCTCTCCCGTCCACCCACCAGACCATTCACACTAGCTTAGGAATAACCCAGTCATCCAAAAATATATCCCGGTCCATTCCCACCACTTCTCGCACTAGGCTGAACAAGATTGTCCACTCCATAGCTCTCCCATGGCAGTGCTGAGCGAGGTGCATTACCCCTCCTCATCGCATCGTGTGTTGGGATCTGAGGTGCTTCTCTCTTCGGAGCTCCAATCGGGATTTGCGGCCTATCTCTACTTGACGCAGAAACGGCGCGATCGCGGTTGAGAGATGCAAGGCCCAGTAGAGACTGCGGAGCCCGATTAGCTGACACTGCTGTAGACGGAAGAGCTGAGTGCCTTGCGGCGGGAGAGAAAGTGGGGAGGCCCAGCTCAGGCGAGGGGAAGTCCCCACGCGTAAAAATGGAGATGGAGGGTGCGTCTCGCTTAGACGCCGAGACCGAGCGTTCTCTATTCCGGCCCGTCGCAGTGGGCGGACTGAGTGTGATACCCAGTTGTTCCGCTATCCACTCAGGTGGCATTTCGCCTCTGGGCGTCAGCGACTCCTTTTTCGGCGCCGAGCAATCGAAGCAGGGCTCTCCTCTTGGCGTAAGGGAATCCTTCTTCGACGCAAGATGAGGAGGGATCTCCTTACTGGGAGAGCGTGGGTAGGAGCCGGGGAAGACGACTGTATCTCGCCTTGGGCCGGCAGGGGCGTCGGCGCCGCCGCGCTCCATGCGCTTTTGGTCGTCCGTCAACATTGAGGAGCGCCCTTCAAAGATGAGGTCGAACCATCTGCTGTTTGCCAATACTGTATTGCGCATGGCTTTTTCGCGCTGGTTGATCGTCTCGGCTTCTTCGAGGCGCATTTGCAAGACCTTTGTTTTGACGTCGAAGGCCTTCAATGATTCTTCGCCACGCACTCTATGTTTCTGGATTTCGCGGGCTTGCTGAGATTTGAGAGTACTGCGTTCGAGATCCTGTGCTGGCATGAGAGCTTGCAATTTCTCCGTGTTGATAATTTCAACATCATCGTCAGTGCTATCGACAGACATTGCAAGTAAGTCGTCTTGATCTCTGCGGTGACGGTTGATGGTCTCCATCATGGAAGTAGCATGCCTGCGTTGCAAAGCCTTCATCGTACCCTCAGTCTTGGCGACGATCTTCCCCCTTTCCTCGTTGACATAGAGCTCTCTCTCAGCCGCCTTCTCAGCAGACTCAAGGTCATCTCGCATACGATCGATCTCGTCCCACTCGCGATCATGGCGCTTCTCGATAGCAGTCCGTTGCATTAAGCGCACCCGTTCCATGACCTCGCGCAGGTACCCGTAATAATGAGCAATATTGTCCATGCGCACGCGTTCTTGCCGTTCGAATTCGCGTTGCTCTTCTCTTTCGCGTTCTTGTTCCAATGCCCGCTCTGCTTCTATTGCCTCCGCTGCGGCCCTTACAGCTGCGACTGCTGCCCTCATTTCTTGTTCTTCATTTCTTTGGTTGGCTTCGTATTGAGCCATTCGTTCCCTCATCTCTGTCTCTCTTCGATGTTGGTCAGCCTCGGTACAGGCGCATGTTCGCCATTTGGCACCGCATGTGTAGCTTTGGAAAAGTCAGAGAATAAATTTTCATCATCTATGATGGGGGAAAAGATCTCACCAGAATTCTTTGCCGCACCTGCAGGTAATGTGCCGGCAACCTGTATTCAGTTCAACCATCGCCCGACAATTGTAGCACCTCCTCCAGCCTGCCCTCTCGGCTTGCTCTAAAGTCCGATCGAGATTGAAGTCCTGCGGACATTCTTGATTTGCGGCATGTTGTGGTCCTCGGCAGACGGTGCATAGTTTGATAGTGCAGTGGGGACACTCGAGTGCACCATTCGTCCGCTTGGCGATACGCGTGTCAATCCATGTAGCGCATGAAGTATTCACACAGTAGAAACGATTAGCAACCGGTACAGCGTATTCCAAGGCCTTCTCTTCGTATTGGGCCAATGCCTTGGGTTGTAGATGTTGCCGCATCAGCTTTTTGGGTATCTCCGATAGGCAGCATTTGGGTGGGAATGTGGCTTCATTCTGAGCCTTTATACGTACGAGTTCCGAAAAGCAGGGTGGACAATACTCGTGATGACATTCTATCATTTCCACAGCCTTCTTTTTAGGCACCTCGTCAAAACAGCTGATACACTCACTGACACCGTTCTCGATCTTAAGGAAGTCTGGCGATGGTTCATCTTTGATCTTCCGGCCTGGTAGAAGTTGGAACATCTTATAGCCTTTCCTCGTCCTTAGCTTGCTTTCCATGAATCTCTTCTCCGTATCTGTCATGTTCTCCATGGGAACTGATCTGAGGACTCTCTTGGATCGTAGGCTGTCTTGTGAAGTCGCCGAAGATCGCCCAGACGGTCTCGGTGGAGGCTTGAGGTAGCCACCCTCCTCCCTATCCGACTCTAAACTCGACTCAGAAGCGCGGGTAGCGCTCAAGCTACTATTAGAACGATTACGAGAGTATTCGCTGACAGATGTTGATTGGGAGGAAGTAGAAACCATCCGGGAAGATTCAGGAATGACCGGACGTTCTCTCATACTCGAAGTATTTGAGTCCTCGCCTGTGAGTTTCGCCATAGTCTCCTGGGCCATCTCATGTGCCTGTAAGCGCGAGACTCTCATCGCCCTGTGCTCATCTAGAGACTCCTGAACAATATTCCGTATCTCTTTGGGTGTGTCATCTCTGACTAATTCCAGCTCTTGCGGTATCTCATAGTCTTCCCACGGGACTTCGTGCAAAGGATCCGGCGTCGTAGGTGTGTGAACTACTTGAGAGCTTTGTGACGTAGCAGAAGTGGCATTATAGAATGACTCCATACTCGGTCTTGGCGATTCGTTTGGTATGGTCATAGCAGCCATGGTGGCTAGGGAACATCTTGGTGCTCGAACGCCATTGGCTGGCCTAGGGGTTCTTCGTGGTTCCTGCTGGCGAGGATGTCTTTCCGAGCTGCCAGCCATTGTTTGGTTGGCGGGTTCATCTTCCGGAATGGGAGACGGATTTCTCGAAGATTTAGCGGACGAGTGCCTGGAGTTGACGGGTCCAAAGTAATCCATTTGCGGTGTTTGCACTTGGAGATTATGATGAGGTGATTTCAAAGGTGGTTTTGAATGTATTGATGGTGCTGGTCGAAAGCTGGCAGCTCCACCAAAGCCATCGCCAGCGACGGGGCTTGTGGCGCTACCTAAGAGTAAGTCTATGAACCTGCCCATCTTTCACCAATTGTGTTTATTCTGGTAGTTGTTTGGAGGTTGAAATCTTACTTGAGCATAGGATAGAAATCAAACAGAGAGGTAGATAGGTAGACTGTAGTAAGGTGGGGGGCTATGGGCGGAGAGACGGTCCAACAATAAAAATAAGTACAACAAAGGTTTGATAATATTCAGATATATGTTGTGTTTCAGTTAGACTGGCATCATGGGCGAGGCTACGATGAGCCTGACGCCCTAGGCTGCGGGAGACCCAAGCTCCAAAAGGTTAAATCCCACCAAGCAGATCTTCGAGGGCCACTCGGGCCCGCAGCAGTCTCATAGTGATGTCTAATTTCGCCTTGGCGACGGCAAGTCAGAGGGCATTGGAGCGTGTACTGCCCAAAGAAGTATCTATCGTGAATGTCCAAGCCGAGCCGAGTCAGGGAATGTGAAGCGGGCAGTGCTCAGGGCCTGTGACTCGACCGTTAGAAAGTATTGACAGAACAAAGCCCAGGCCTTGAATTAACCGCTTGATGCTTGCATTTTTTGCCACCTAGGTGCCTGGTACCTGCATCTGTTGCAAGCGATCATGATGAATATTCACAGAAGTCCTTAGTAGTCGAAGTTGGATTTACAGAGTGCCTTGTCGCAGGATTGTCGCAGGTCCTCAGCCCCAGCTAGCTATATCGAGCTTAGCGATAAGGGCACAGCCGGCGCGAAACCATGACTAACAAAGCCCAATGAGCCAACTTTACCCCTTCGTTGCCATCCCTCATCACGCAGTACAGTCATAGAAACTGCGCAAAGACTCTAGGCTGACTGGTGCTGTGTCACGAGTTTTGTGCGACCGCAGGCCTTTGCGTATTGCAAAGTTGAACCTAAAGCGCCTCCGGTAGGTTGCGCAATGTTTAAGGCATCAACCCCGTCATCCATTATCTTATCAACATGACCCCGCCTCGAGTCCCTGCAGCCATCATCGAGCCCCGAAAGAGGAATGGTGTGCTTGAGACGCGATATATTGGTCTATCATGCAAGGCGTCATAGCACGTGCTGAGCGCTAACCTCAGAGCGGATTGATTTCGTAGATTTTCCCTGTAGTGATTGTGTATATAGGCTGTACGCAGTGCACTTAAAGCAGCAGAGAATCCTATCTCAGAAGCAATGAATCATAACTATGGCTACCCAAATCCAAGAAGACCTACAGAAGAAGAATGCCGAATATGCCTCGAGCTTCGAGGAAGGCCACTTAGCACTGCCCCCAGCTAAGAAGTATGCAGTCGGTAAGGATTGCCTGATCTTGTATAAGACACAATTTCAGTATATCCCGGACTAACCCGGTATGTCCTTATAGTCACCTGCATGGATGCACGAATAGACCCGGCAGCAGGTAAGCATACTCTCGGTACGAGGGGTCTGAAGCACAAGAATTTTGTGGGAGCAAAAGCGTTAGCCTTGCGATCTGGATTCTTATTGTCTTATCAGTGCATCTGAAAGCGAATACTGACTTCCATATTTTCCAGCTTTTGGCATCTCTCTTGGCGATGCTCATGTGATCCGTAACGCAGGCGGAAATGCCCGCGACTCAATTCGCAGTCTCGTGATCTCAGAGCAGCTACTCGGCACAAATGAAATCTTGCTGGTAAAGCATACAGATTGTGGCATGCTAACCTTCAGCAACAAAATTGCCCACGCTGTAGTGGAGAAGAACCTCGGCTCAGCGGGCAAAAGCGAGCTGTCAAATTTGGACTTTCAGCCGTTCCCAGATCTCGAGAAGGGTGTCGAGGATGATATCAAGTTCTTGAAGTCGAGCAAGGCTATACCAGATAGTGTGACCATCAGCGGTTGGGTTTATGAGATCGAGACGGGCAAAGTCAGACAGGTGGTATAGGTGGTGAATGACCGCCGATATTTGTTGGTGATGGGAATTCTGATGTAATCGAGAAGCGGAGATGTTGATGGAGACCAACAAGTTGACGGATGTTTTGAAAAGGACGTGGCTCCGTAAGGCGCACCCGGTAACCCCGGATTTTGTACTGTAGCATAAAGCTTCCCCATATTTTAGGAGCTCACACAATCTGATGCCTTATGCGCTTTGGCCCCTTGAAGCCCCCTTCGTTCCCTGTCTTCGCCCTTTTGCGGCCATAAAACTTGCTTCAAGATGATGGCTCGGATCATCATACTAACAACAGAAAACCATACACAGATCAGCATGGGAGTTTTGATGCGCCCCAGTATCTGGATTGGCTCACACTTGAAGGCCTTACCAATTACGAACGTCGAGGTCACCAGAGCGGTGTTCGGAAAGACGTAGGAGTACCACGTCATAGCGAAGACCATCTTACCTCGACCAACGCAAGACCGGTGCGCACCAACCGAGATAAAGAAGAACCACAACGCGAGTGCCCAGATCCAGAGGCTGATCCATGAAGCCATCACTTGAATAATCATCGCGGCCAGTGGAGTGTTTCCCTTGAAGTTCGCCGGCAGCGCTCGCTGCGCACCTTCTACCTTACTAACGGTCCCAGCTACAGTGAAGCCGCTGGGTCCCACGGAGACGAATATGCCAGGTCTGGTGCTTTCCTGAGGTAGCTTCTGGGTCATGAGCCGGTAGATGAAGGCCGAGTAGATCATCATTGAGACCAGAAAGCCGATACCTTGTAGTGTAAACCTGCCCAGTATGATATCGAACGTTCTCTTCTGCACCACTTTCTGGCTGAGGACACCCGCATGAAATTCGATTATGAGCAGTGGGTAGGCTGGCAATATCCAGATGGGTGTCATTGTTCCAACTGTGAAAGATGCAGTGGACCACCTGCTATGGTTAGCAATGATTTGGCTGTATAGCTAAAGCCCTGTATCTCACATTAGCAGATAGACCCCCATTGAGCTCACAACCGCCAGAGCAGCATCAACCCAGAAGGCAATCGCAACAGCATCATTAAGCTATTGACCAGCGCGGCTTGGCCCACACTGGGAAATGTTCGGAAGAATGGTTGCAAACGAGACCACAGCGGCTGGTATGAACAGCCGTTCAGTAAGGTGTAGTATTGAAGCTCTGAACGTCTCTGGGTAGCAATAGAAGCGTAGTGAAATCATTACCATGTTGAATATCAAAAGGGCGATGTTCAAGAGAAAGAAGATGATTCCGAGAGGTATGAGGGTTCGAAAGCGAAAAGGGACTGTATCGTGAGATTGTCAGCCTCGTGATACAGCGAAATTTGGTACGGGTAATGTACCTTGGTAAAGCACATTGGCGGTATCTCCTGTAGCCATTGTCATGATAGGAAGGTCCACGTGCAGTGCCTGAACCTCCCTCCACTCAAGCTTCTGGAGTATGTTGGGGGCGAGACTGTCGTTACTCGGGTTCAAGTGATGGCGACCGTCTGGGCCGGGAGATGGATAGGGTAGCTGCAAGCGTAGATTATTATTCGGCAAGCCAGGATCGCGCTATATGGGTTTTATGTAGCCATTTCCCATTGGCGAGCGACGGCTTTCGACTGGCGAGAGATCATTTTGCAGCTCATAGTCCTCAATCGTAGGTGTTCGATATCCAAGCTTGTCCTGAGGGTAGCATATTTTTAGGTAGGGTCATGCTCCTCCGAGGAGTGGAGTCATGGCTGGGAGACTGGCGATCTGATGGTGCTTCTCTCCAGGATGCTACAGGAGAGGGAGCGTCGATGGTGACATGATCTCCCTTCATGCTTGCGGAGAAGCTGCGACTGATCCAGATGAGACGAAACAAGCATGAGCGGCCCCCGATGAATACATGGTCTTCGAAGTTACTCGCACGAAGGTGGGAACGGCGCCCTATTGGATTAGCTTATTAGCCGAATAGATCGCTAGAGAGGTAGCGTTGATGTTTGGAGAAAATTTGAAGCGAGTCTAGGCGTCGACGTCATCTCGTAGGGCTGAGTCGGCCAGGCAGATTTTCATATGCTGTCCAAAATGGCTGTACAGACTGCCCTATTGCTTTGTCGTTCCCGTGGCGCTTTGCCTGCTCGCCTTGGATGTTGAAGGCATAATCTCATTGATTTAAACATAAACATGTTGTGGATGCAAATAGAAGCCTCAAAGCCTAAGGTATTGATATATAAGTCCGGTCCATAATATATGTCCGGTCTATAGTACAATATCTAATCCGGACCCGACCGCTAACCCTACCTAAGAATATCAAGACTCAAGGATACCTTACAATACTGAGCATCTATAGGTCCGGATTCCAAAATCTACTTCCAGCTTTGTCCATAGCTAAACAACGACCTGGAAGTTTGTTTAGTAGGGCTATAAAAAGGTTTACGAAGAGGACTGTGGTTGCGTAATCGGGGTCAGGACCTTGCTTGAAACATGCGCAATCGCATATGTGAAGCAGCTCCTGAGACGAAGGGCTTGAAAAAAAGAATCTTTGTGGTTTTCGCATGGCACTAAAACTTATACTACGCGACTTCGTGCGTAGAGGCTTATGGGTGGATGATGTGTTATTAAGTTAGCAGAGCACTGCTTTTCGACACACTATCGTAATTATTACAGTGTGTGAAGCCGGACATTTTCAACTAATATACCATCGCATCGTGCGCCGGAGAAGACTTGTCGCAGGGCAAACAAACTACTGCGCCTAAAATCTAGAGATATGACATGCCCGTCCACGAGAGCCAAGATCACTAAGATTAGATGTCAGCATATTTGATCGTACAATTTTGGCCAGTGATAAGACAAGTCTGCGTCCAGCGCATGACTATGCACGCTATCCGTTCTTTCGCACCCAAGACCTCGACTGACCTCTCTATCCAGTGCCCCAACATTCTTTCTTCGTTCTCAGGGCCACTTCGACATAGTCACCTCCCTTGCGTGCCCCAAGATACCTCAGTGTCGCTCCCCAATTTCCGTTAATCAGTTTCGTTTCTTTTTCTCCGTTAGTCAGTGCCTCTCCCCATGACGAGCTGTGGCCAATCCAATCGACAATGCCAACCCAATGCACACTTGATGTGACAGACATTTCCTCCCAATTCACTTCATCTACTTCCGGCATCGAACTCTTGCAATTCGTCAACACAGCTGCTATGATAGCCTTCTCCAAGTGTGAGAGAATGGTCGAGGGCTGGACGGAGACAAAGGTCTGGCCGGAATGCTCGATGTGGGGAGGCGAAGCAGGGTATTTTAGGTTGTACACAATCGGGAACGTAATAATGGGCTCCGGAGATCGTAAAACGATCTGGCTAGGCTCGTTTGGTTTGGTGTCTAGGATGTTGGCATGTCAGTGTTGCGTTTCGAGGATATCATGCATGGTAACGACATCCAACCACTAGAGCGGCGCTGAATTACTTATATATGCGGATCGAAGATGGCAGCCATTAGCTATCGAAAGGGATCACTTACCGTGGGTGTCTTGGTAAGACATGATGTTTGTGTGACGATTGAAGATGGTGAATAATAATCGATGGAAGTTGTAGGAAGGAATAGATTTCGGCTGTACGGAGGCGTTATGATGCAGATGAGGAGTGGGATTGGGTGGCTGTCCAAGAACTTCTGTGTAGCAGGCCATCCTTTTATATTCAATCCGAGCGCAGCTGATTCTCTTGCCCTCCCTATCAATGACTCAGTCCTTCCCCTTTCTTCACTACATCGAGGAGCGGACATGTGTGACTACACTCCAAGGATAGGCATCCCGCTGATATGAGTCGACATTGAGTGAGTCAAAGATGTGCGAAAGTTTAAGAATAGATCACGAAGCGTTTTGGAATGACTCTTTGTATGGGTAGATTGCTATGAATAAAGCCTGGGAATCGTGAAGTGCGGGATTGATGAAGGGCAAAAAAGCAAATTCAAGGCACATTGATCATGTCAATTCAAGCTGTTGCACGCGTTTACAAAGAAAATGAAACAGCAGCACCATGACTTTTAAGTATTATGTTCCGAGCTGTTCCACCGCCAGAAACAAGTAAAATCTTTCAACTCGCCTTCTTTGAAGTTGCAAGATTACTGACATTGATCTATCAAATATATATCCATCGGCCCTTCACTTGATTATTCATGAGTCACATCTGACTTTCGTGATCCCAGTACGCTGCGGGAATCACACTGGCTGATTTCAACGAAAAAGGAGAATCAGAGAAATCAAGTCATGGACAGGGATGCAATGAAACAACACGCTTTCAAAGGCGACACAAAGAGCTAACTACTTGATATACCGTTCATCTTCTCCAGTCAATCTAAATCGTAGACCGAATGTCAACAGTCAGCAATACAAATCGACGACCATCAGTAGATACCAAAATTCATCAGCAACAGACGCCATGTCCAGCGCCTCCAACAATCTCCCTTCCCTTTACAGTAAGTCGGCCTATTTGGATTATCTTATATTCCACCAGTACTACTTCTCGAGGCGCGGATTACTCCGCCTGTTAGTATTACGGTCCTTGCGTCCCTGGTTATTCAAACTCTGGTAGGGAGTAACAACACTGACTTTAGCATCATCCAGGTACCAGATCCAACGAAGCTGGCTCACGCGGCCCGTCATCAGAAAGCATCTTCTTCAATAAGATCACTGGCTCCAGCTCCACTGAAGGCCAATGTCAGCTGGCCGTGGCACTCACACTCTATGCAAAGGAGCCAGTTGTATATGGCGCACCGCCTCCCCTTCAAGCTCTCAACGACATCATTGGCTTGGACTGTCAAGGCATGGTGGAAAGCCTGCAGCAAAGTGCATATACCATTTACAGTTCCTGTTATGACGATGTCGCCGCGGATAACTATGGAAACTGGAAGTCGCTTGCTGGGAGGACGTTCCAGCTGGATGTACAAAAGGTCTTTAAGATTCGAAAGGTACATATCTAGCTTCCTAGAAGACCGTATCAACCACTAACGTCTGAATGAGATTTCAGGATGCAAGTGACCTAGTAGGGAGCCCAGCGTTCGCCAAGCCTCCCTAAAGCAACGGAAATGAAAGGCGAACATCTTGCTGGATCACTCAAGTATGCAAGGGATGTTTGGTGTGGATATTGAAGCTCTGGGCCTGGGCTTCTGTTACATGTATTACTTGTCAAATTGTACGATCAAGTATGCAAATGCAATCCTAGTCAAGATGATGATATCTGTGAGCAAGTCTACAGTCTGGTAGTTGTGTACAAGGGTGAACTAGGCTCCCATTTCCGAGATATTTTCACAGGAATGATTTAGTCTCGCTGAAGGACTCACCTGTACTTGCTCAACCTGACCTCAAGACTTTGTTCGGGCGAGGCTAGACGTGGTTTGAAATATACATTGGTCTCCTGAGTTTTACCTGCGTAGTGTCGCGGGATGACTCTATAATTTCCTGTAGTCTTTTCGGCCCCTAAGGTTGTTGTGAGCATCTATTCATATCGTTTCTCTGCGCAAGTCCATTGACATTGACGTTCTCTTTGCTCGACCTGCTTAATTGCTGTGTAAGGCAGTAGTTGCAGACGCAATTAGGTGCTGATCAATAGACTGTTTGAGAAATTCAAGCAGAATGATATATCATCTTCGAAATTTTCCTTGTTGGTGATATCTTTGAGAGGCAGGCGACATATCGAACGAATGACCCCATCCAATGGGACCAAGAACATTCTCCAAGGACAGCTGAAGACCACGCACAGCATCTTATCGCGGAGAGGAAATCACAGGAAGCTTGAGGGATCAGGCAAGAGGGCACAATCAATTGCCCAACTAGAGCAATGTTGCATGCAAGTAATTTACGTACATATAGCAGTGCTATCGATTGGATCATGCAAGTATGCACGGGTAGCTGCAGCTGTTTTCTGATTGGTCTACCGCTGATTTATTAGTGGCACCACCTTCAGCTCAGCCACTTTGGCTATCAAACTGTTATTCCATCACACACGGCAGTAACTGCGACCTTACCATCTAGTGTAATCCAACGGGCCTTGATACGTTGAACATGACAAAGCCGAGGCTCTCCACAGCCACTACGCAGCACCATTCATTCTCTCCTTCGAGTCTCGAGTCCTGGCTGAGCGATAATCATGCTACTCCATGGAGCTTTAGGCATGAGAGCTTAGACGTGGATAACGCACCAGCCTCAACGCAATACGAAAGCAATCTTGAGCTACGAAGTTCTGAAGAGAGATTTGATAGTGCCAATGATTGTGAGATGAAGGAGGAGGCCAAACAAGGCATTAAATATTGTATTGAGAACCAGATATCATCCGAGACACAAATCGAGTCTATCCGAGCCACGGGTTACACGCTAGATGATGATAACCTTGATGAAGTTCGCTTGGACTGGCTCACAAACTCGGTCACCAAGGTACCGTCTATTTCATCAAGACCTGGACCCGATCCTTTTGAGCATGGGACGGTTCTAAGCGGGTTCACATCAACAGTATGGGCTGATGATATGGACGAGACAATCAGAGAAGGATCTCATGGGGAGGCTGGAGTCCCCAATGACCTTGGGGGTCAGCCTTTAGGCCATCTCACCTTCCAGACTATGTCTAGTCAAGAAGTACCTCCGTCGATCATTGAACAAGCTCGTATCATTGCCAAGCAAAGGCCAGACGCTAAAAGCGAAGAAGAATACATAAGATAGCGACAGCAGCCCGAGGAGGAGCAGGAGAGAGATCTATGAAGGCGTATTTCGAATGTCTCGCCCATTTCGGACCTTGGTTTGGAGTTAGGCGACGTTTGAGCCAGGAAACGCTTGTTGCGACGATGGGCCGTGGAGAGGAAGTGCAGAGTCCATGATCCCTCAAGCATATTAGCATCAATTTTTAGACATGAGCTTTAAATAGTGTGGAAACCACGTTTCACCAAGTTGTACCTCGGTACACGTACAATGTGCAAGTATGATAGCATAGCTTCAACATCTTCTTGGTGAATGCCGAGATCATTTTGCCTCCCCTTCCCTAGTCCACCATCGAATACATGTCCATGTCTTGGCGTCCAATAAGAGTGGGATGTCATCAAATTTCCGCTCCGCTGCATACATTTTGTCCATTCATCAAATTTTGTAGCCCTCCTGACTGTGGCTTATTCTAATATCCTAACTAGCGTCCACTGAACGCATGGCATAGACGCCCTTTGATAACTTACAAATTGGATATGAGGATTTTAGAAAGTGTGAGATCTGAAATGACAAGCGAGGAGATTGTTTTCCGCCGGAGCCACGTGGAATTAAAAATCCCACATGAAGATTAGCTGTATGAGGAAATGCTCTTTGAAAATGATGAGCACAGGGTATAGAGAAAAGCTGTGAGATTCCACGAATTGTCCAGAAAATGGAACGAGCTATCCTATTGAATCACAATGTCAGGTGTTTATAGTGAGAATGCGTGACTTTATTAGCACTCTAAAGTGCAATGTCCCAAGTCGGGAGCTCTGCTGAATTCCCTCCAAGAATGATCGGGGTCCACATGGTACTCGACCAGCATCTCTCTGTCTGCTCTTTCGCGGCGCTCGTCGCAAAAGGAACGGAAAAGCATCGGTATGCTGTTCAAGCGGGACTCTCGACATGATACCGATGTTGCACTGGTGGCTGATGTGTGTCACTGGCTTTCTGGCTTTCAAAAGCTGGGACCAGCCGGCTTTGTCAATGACTGGAAGATGAATATTCGAGCTCGTAGTCACCTTTTTTTTAAAGAGTTCCCGTGCGGGCTCCCGGAAGAAGGCTTGGAATTTGTGCCATTCCTCTTTCCAGTGACCGCTCACAAAGGTCCGGAGGCTTACGAATGCTTTGGGAGCGCCCCATGAGGTTGCCATGCATGTCTGGCCTGATTTCCCGTTCCCACGGAGGCATTTGCATGTTGGTATCGACGTTGTCTGGGCGTCAATTGACGTGATGATGAGCTGGATAACAGCCATTGTCTTCACTCTTCCATGTACATAGGCCAGGGTCCCTCTGATGTTTTAGGCATTTGCACACCGGTTCAGGCTGCTACCAGGCGACATATAACCCCGCGGCCTTCAAAAATTGGTGGTCCACTTTTACTATTACATGATGCCACCTAGCTTTGAGGTACTCAGCTCTGTCTTCTACATATCCTGCCCATAGTCTCATCTAGCACTGATTGTATCCACTCCGTTCCTCGACTTCAGCAACCTCAACATCGCAGTGGCATTCCCATTGCTCAAGTGGAAGCCACTTCCAAAGTCTCGGCTAGCTGGACTCCCACACCATTCGACTCGCAGCTCGAAGATCTTTCTGTTGTTGAGTTTGTTGTGAAACATGCGCTGGATGTCAGCCATAAGGGTGCTGATGTCCTCCTCGATAGCCACGACCACGGGCGCGCGAAGACCGTTGCACATAACAATGATCGAGAACGTAAGTTCCATGTATTCGAGCGTCGAGTATTTGCCTCGGGACGTTGCATATGCAAGGCGTGACGCGCTTGTTGAGTGACTCGGCTTGAGGATGGAGGCGAGGGGAGGATCCGAGGGGTCGATACGATCTGAAGCAGACGCCTCATTGGTATACAAAGGAGGTAGGTCGTCGATGGTATGCGCACTGGTCGCCATGATTCGTTGGGGCTGTTGGAGAAAGAATATTAGAGGCCATAGGAGAGCTGACTTGATGGGATTGTGCGAAGACTCGAATGCTTAGTCATCGCAGCCGGAACCTCGAACATCCTTTCTAACTATTGCAAAGACATTGTTTACCCCCCTCAAAGGATCACGAGAAGGGGAAAGTAAATGGCTCTGCAGATACGCTTCCCTTGCCATCAAGTTAAGCAGCATGAACAGTGGCCCTGCAGACCATTTGAAAATTGCCTCCTACTTAAGAGTGGAAAAATCTGAGGCAGCGCGTTAAGGCGTGAAAGCGGCACAAGAAATCCCCCCTTGGATCAGAATATGTAGGGTTGACTAGGTAAGTGGTGGCTCCTTGAACCTTGAATTTGCGTCACTGGGATGAGTTCTGGCCACTCGCTTTTTCTTCGACTACCATCGGATGATCACTCTCAACGGCCCCTGATGACTCGGAACCCTTTCCATCGTGTGATGTTGCATACTTGATCATCATGGATAACTTTTTTGCCGTCAGAGAATTTTAAATGTTAAGCTAATCACCATTAGCAAACCATCCCACAGTAACTTCCTCCCTCTTCTACACATCTCTGCAATAAAAGACTACCCTACTACGCAGCCCACGCTGTCTATGCTGCCAATGATGTCTATGCAAGCTATCATCACCTAGATCGAGAAAGATATCGGCCCCATACAAATGTCAGAGACCACAAAGCCCTTCCATACTACCAAAGCCTCGCTGCTTGTCCAAGCCCTTTAACAGAACCGGATCACCGATAAGCTGTACCTGAACTACATTTCCCCCATCACGATCCAAGCAACCGACCTCAAGAGACAACATCAGGAGATGAAGCCCGTCGTCATGTGCGTTAGCGAGAGCATCGAGGACTTGAACTACGATCTACTTCGTATATGCTCACTCATGTCATCCTCCCTACACATTCGGCCCGATTTCACCAAAGACCAGGACTACGGGCTTTCTGAAATTCAGCTGCATAACCTGAATGGCGGCATTGAGCCATTCTGCGTCGGTTGAAGTCTAGGGCCGAGGTGGACAAGCTTAGGCTGCTTTCGCACACTGGCCGGAAACTTCAGGAAATATTGAAATAAAAATGAGACCCCACGGACTAGGGGGATTTCATTAGTACACAAGGAATTGTTTGCACAGGGTTGAGAGCAATGACGTGTGCAGCCAGTGCATGCCTATTGAGCGTCATCTAGCTTGTTCCTCATGTCAAACTTCAGGTAGTGTGCCACGAAGATCGAGAGGCATTAACAACCGTAGTCCATATGCTCATCTTAGTGCAGGAACAGCAGGGATCATAGATCTCGCTGTTGCCTGAGGAATTGGCCTGGTTTCTTCAGACAAAAGCGAGAAGCGAACATTGTTTGATGGCACAACTGCATGTAGACCACAATACTCGATCCTCGTCTCATCTTGTACAACTGGCTAGGTCAGCTGGCCCTTGTGTCCAGGTTGCACATTATTCGGTAAGATAAATCCCAGGGTTTCTCCAGTATGACAGTGTTAATTGGCCCCCATTTTGTGCTACTCAGTCATTGCCTCCTTGTCTATAAATTCAAACTTCTCGTCCTCGTTCTCTTTCTCTCCATCACATACTTGATCATACTTATCACAAAGCTTGAGGTTGCCCTTTGCTTCCCAATTACCCTCGTTACATCCGAAATTGTCCGCATCAGAAAGACAAACAATTCTCTCGGTTCTTTGATCATCCTCTCGAGATGGAGAAGATCATCAAATACCTGGAGATAGATTATTCCGGCGAGGAACTCGGGCCACTCTAAGATGACGTATACCACAGTTATCGCAGCAACCTATTAGCCCACGCTGTCACCAAAGGCCTGTTGACCGACACTGATTACCAGAACGCTACTTTCAGTATCATGGTCGAATACCGCATCAAAGGGTCTACCCGCACCTCGAATCTCAAGACAACGTCACAGCCTGTTGTCCTTTGCATTGGTGACGACTACACTAACATCGGCGACGTCTTCATCCGAGCCTTCGATGAGAAGAACGCTTATCCGCCAAAAGCAATAAAGATCACATTTGGGGGAGGGTCGTTTCCTTCCACTAACGAAGCATTCTATAGTCTGATATTGAAGGAAGCAAATACTACTGCAACACTGAGGCTGTTGAAAGCCCGCGGAGGGTTGGATTGCATGACTGCCTTTGCAAGGTCAGCCGAGGGGTCAGTTGAGGGCGAAGAGTTGGGTGAAGAGATGGGCTTTGGCCTTTGTAAGTTAAAAAAATCCAATCCCTCTATATAGCCACGACACTAACAGCAAGTTTGGTAGCCGGTTGATTGCACACGCCAACAAGCATCACATGATGGATTTGGGTTGAAGAAACCTGCTTGCAGTGACTGGGAATTGCACATCTTTGTGACAGCATACTATGTTTCTGAAGCTTGAGATCTTAGATAGAAAGAAACAGGCCGACTCATGACTAATCTATTTCGGAACTATTCTTGCTGCTCCAAGTTTGGTCCGTATTAGTAACTGTATACATGTCGATTCAGCGCGCTACTGATGACTGATTCGCAATCTCATCACGCACATTCCGGGTTGGATGTGCAAGATTTGAGATAAAATGATCCTTGATAAGTGATCGGGATGATGGGTCTTTAAGCTTGCAATTAGCTCCATCCAGCGCAAAGGAGCACATGAGTTGACTCGATATTGAACAAGGGTGAGACATACCCAAGGACATGTGAGATAGACTGAGAGACCAAGGTCTCAGCAAAACGTCGGAGCTCATGAAGATAATCGCGCTTGGATCAGGACTTGATCAAGATCGGCAGATGCACCTGCTCAAGATCTTTGCTCGTCACCTTGACCAGATTGCTTATAGTACTGGCTGAGTGATGGACAGATTCATGCTAGATACCTCCTTGTTTGCCGGCACGTCTAATTCTCTGACCTGGCGGCTTGCCAGTACGACCGGACTGGGTTTCCAGCGAGAAAACGTATAAGTATGGGAGGCAGTCCTTTCCAGGCTACTCCTTCTTTCATGTAGTAAGCATCCACTTGCCGAGATCATATTCAAAGTCAACCAAACAAAATGTCCTTTACCACATCAAACCCAATCTACCACACACCTGCTGCAAACACTATTGCGCACATGGTCAAGACCGGCATCTTAGGTTGGGCAGCATTCCACGATCAAACGGTATCTGTCATGATCACTGTCAGACCCGAGAATATTCTCCTTCGGACGCCAGTCCTTCTGGCTTTGACCGACGATGATACTTCAATAAAAAGGCATCTGGAGTCCATACCCCGATGTCCACTGATCCAGAGCTTGGAGGTTCGTTGGGCTGACGGTAGATCCTGGAATGTTCCTACAATTCCGAATCTACTAAACAATGAAAGCGCCAACGCCGTCCTGCGTCCTATTAAACAACGCAACGGGGTAGATGAGATCATTGCCAACGCAGACGTGGGACTAAGCGCGGCTGTCCAGGAAGCAAAGTCAACAAAGGTGGAAGTCTCGAAGGGCGCAACTAAGCTAGCGCGCCCTACCACTTCTGGAAGGAATGGGAAGAAGTTGGGAAAGGCTGGACCTGCGGAAGAAGAGAGAAACTTTGCAGAAGATGTTGACATGACAAATGTCAAAATTATGAATACACAGTCAAGCGGAAACCCTAATTCAAGCGAAGATAGCAAGGTCAGAGATGCGGCACCAAGTCCAGAACTAGCAAACTCGGCAAAGGACGAACCTAGCATCACTGCACCTCGACTCAAACATTCTCAGAATCTCCGAGAGATACGAGCCTACAAAATTCAGAAGCGCAAGGCAGGCGATGATCCAGTGGTTTGGGAGTCTGACGAGAAGGAGAACGATAATCGCTAAATGATGAACGTGACGGAAGAGACCCAATTCGTCTGAATTCTGAGGATGCAAGTACAAGCTTAGCTCGCGGCCTGAAGGGTGTTCAGCATGTGACGAGATTTTAATCATCGTGTGTGGTGAAGGAAATAATGCCTAGCTTTTCCCTTTCATAGAACTGTGCATTTTCCACATGATTCTGCCATAATTCGCGTCCCATTGCAGGAGCTATACTAAAATAGACAAAATGCTACGAATAACTTTTCATTTGGGTCTACTCCTACTTCACAGATAAGCATCCGATACAAGGTCGGAACACAATGAAGATATCTGAACACCCGATCATCTTTATTAAAGCCCATTGCATAAGTCTTGCGCCGAGCGAAGAAACAAATCTTTGTCTGCGAAAATTGGAAAACGGGGTCTTGCAAGTACGGGTCTTGCTTACATTGTAAGAACTTAGAAAAACTTCTCGTCCTTTATAGCAGCCCTTTTCCCAACTTTCCCATGAGACCCGCTGGAATCAGGGTCAAATAATCTTAAAACGGTACAGAATACAACACACTCACAATGTCTCTCGGAACGGGCGCACCACAACCAGATGTTGCCACCCTGCCAAGCTACAGTCTCACCGGAACTGCTAGAATAGCAGCTACAGCTTTTCTTGAAGGAAGATCGACTTGGACGGACCACGACAATCAAACAGTTCACATCCCCCTCAAAACCTTTCTACCTGGCAAGTTTGTCTATAAGAAAATTACCCCGAGCCTGGGTGAGACATACACCGACTTGATGCATGACATCATGGAGATATTCAAGATGCAGCAATTACCCACATGATGATAATCTGGGCAGGCAGCAAGACTGGAGCTTTTGAGACAGAAGAGGAGAACGAAGCATTGACGAAGCTGCATTGGCAATTATGTTGAGATTTCTCCAAATGAGAGGCGGTGATGACAGAATCAGAGCTGTGGAAGTACTAGGCGCAAATACCAAATGTGAGGAACAGGAAGTAGTAAATTTCAAAGCTCTAGAATGAGTCAACGAAGATATGAGAAATTGTTTTGGCGTGTGAAGGCAACTAGGTTCGTTTGTAGAGCTCTTGAAGTCTGAATTCCACAATCCGATTTTGTATCGTGAATTATAGTGCCTGTAATCTCTTGTTCCCCTCTCAATTTCGGCGGGCTCTGCTTCATACTTGTACACTTTCCCATATACGTGAATATTACTCGTTCAGGCATGAGTTCCGGATAGCCTTGCTCGCTTCTCGTGCTTCCCTGATCGTTTCCGCTGAAATCTAGCGGAGCAAGATCGGAGGCTTCTAAATTCTCGTTGACGGTTATACCGAGTAGTTAGCTACGAAGGGTTGCTTATTATCCAATTCTCAAGCATCGTATCACATGCACGGGTGGCAACTGGGTTCGTTTGGCTTGGGGGCGGGACTCGCTTTGTGCGGTCGATAACAGCCCCGAAGTTCCCTATACCGGGTCTTGCTCGGGTGTCAAGAGGCTAATTATCCTTGAATCGGAGGATGGTGTAGACGATTGTCTATGAATTGAAGGACATTTCCTTGTTTATGACAATACTCAAAAGACCTTGGACATTAAGGGGCCTTTTGCTGTTTGAGCGTAATAATTGGGACGCATCACACTATAGCATCAACATATGTACGTAGTCCTTGACCCAATCCTCACCATGGAACCGCCATGTCTGACGGAGGCAGCGCTAAGGGGCCACCTCCATACCGAGACACGAATGGTAGAGGGATGGAGGAGGATAAAAGGAGGCGTCGGGATATTCCTATTCCAAATTCGTCGAACCGCAAATCCTACCACAGAGAGAAAGCATTCAGAATACTGCAAAAGCTCGACAAAGATGACCAGCAAACCAGAGTAGTATAAGTTGGCGACGCATACTCCGTACTGATGATAATCTGAGCTCGATAAAATGCGACATGGCGGAAGGTCTTGATATCCCGTGGGGAACTGCGCTCTATGTTACCTGGAATGGGGTACCGTCAAAGGCTCAAGATATGTTGGTAAATGGCGAGAGTTGTAATGCGACTTTGAGGAGACTGTGCGGTCACAATGGAAGCTTGAACTTGCTTCGGCTGACGATCTCAAAGATTGAAGGTAGTCATTTGGGATGAATTTTTCATGGGAGGATAGAGATGACATGGAAATGTACACTTTAAACTAGCAAGCAGGTATACACACTACTCAAGGTTGTGCGTGCGTCAATACTTTTTTTCTTACAGCGCTGCTTGATGCGTCCACCTTTCCTCTATCTCGACCCAGACCTCTCGAAGCATAGGGGCAATTGGCCGCCGAGAATCACTCTCATCCGACGACGACAGGTCGTCAAAAAACTCAACCGCAAGTTTCCTCGGCATTCTCTGGGCCCTCTTGGGTGCCGTCCAGTATCCTTTGGCATGTTTGCCGGCCAATTCAGCCATCTTTGCTTTCCGAGTAGAATCAGACTCGTAGCAGTAGATGTTAGAAACAATGCTTTGCCAAACACGCTGCATCTTCGACTCGGAGAACAACAGGCCAGCATTGTTCGCTTGCACTTCCCGGACAACACTCAAGTACTAAACAGCCTGTAGGCAAAGTAGTCCCACACTTGGCACCCAGATGGTTTCATACCCATCTGTGAGCAGTATTTCGCCATTATTGGCCTCTTTATCCTGTTTGGAGTCAGTGATACCTCTTGTTGACGATTATTGCAGATCGTAAGACGTGTCCCAAGAGTGAAAAATGGCGTATCCCAGAAAATGTACATACCTCGACGAGAAGAGTCCGGAAACCATTCTTTGACTCATTAGATTTGCGAAGAAGAATCCTGACGGATCTGTATATTAGGCCCAGATGTCTTGGTTCATCGGGCAATGCACCTACTCATGGTCAGTGGCAATCGCGAGATCGTGCACGTTCTGGCTTGCTTACCTGCTGTAGCATACGGTCAAACATGTGGTCATTCTCCGAGTAAACTGCTGCTAGATCAGCGGCCCAATAATCCTCAACCTTATCGCGGTCTATACGAATGCGAAGTAGCATTTTTTTTTGCAGCGTATCCATTGTATAGTCGACAATGTTGAGGCCGAGGACTTTAAATTCATGCGCTCAATATTGTACAGATTTTGCAACCTTGGGGGCCAGGGCTATCATGTCATTCTATAAAGGTTGCTGTGGAGGCGGCGCAGGTATCATGAGCGATCTGCCAGTGGCACACGCGTTTCCTTGCTCTACCGCAACTGGAACTGTGATTGGGAGGTGTTTGCCTCTTCGTTGTTGTTTTTTCTTCGGCTTTACGCTGTTCACTTCTGCAGGGTTTACGCAGGCTCTCGCTGTGGATGCTGCTGACTCATCAGAATCAGTTGTCTTTCGCTTTTTAGACAGCTCGTCCGATATCTTGCTATCGCTGGCGTCGTCCAGGAATTTGGTGCACGAGACAGCCAGTCCCTACGCATTAGATAAGATTGTGTGAGTCAAATCAAGCCGGTGAATGAGTTCCTTACCTCTGTGAGCGCTTGCCTGCCTGACATCTTCAGGCTCATAATAGTATAGTTTTTCAACCAGGCTTCTCCACAGCTCCCGCATGGTTGCATAGTCCACCACACAAGTTGAGCGATTAACGTTTGACTTGAACAGCTTTTAGCAAATGAGCTAACAATCGAGCATTAGGAGCGATCTAGATAAAAAAATATCCTCGAGTCGTTATGGTTTAATCACCACAGGTAGACCTGACTGTGCAGTCATCTCATTCCCAAGGGTTCGACTCCAAGTTCGATCAGGCGAACCTGAGATCACGGAGGTTCCCGATCGAAGAGATCTGAGACATTTTTGACCTGAATAATGCACCACACAACTCTCACCATGCCCCTAATCTACCTTGCCTTTGCCCTTGACCCACCACCTTCGGCCACTTTCCCAAGGGTGAAGGTCGTAAAATTTGTAATCTATTCGGAGCTAGCAGTTTTGAAGATTTCACTTAGGCCATATGGCCATATTACGAAAAAGCTTAAGAAACTTTACTATATTCCAAGTTTTTATTTCCAAAAAGAGGCTTGGCGTTCGAACAAAGGTCGTAACACATCAAGTCTTGACCAGCTATTGTGCCAGTGTTACCTTACATCTCAAATCCGCAGCTTGTCTTGCACTGCATCTCGCTGTGCATTAATGCCGCCGCGCCCTCTTCTTTTCACTTACAACGACAGCTGATAGGATCCTTTGTCGTCCAGGTGCGCCGCAAGCAAGGCGTTCCCGTCATGTAAACAGGTCCATCGAATCAAACGAGCGCATTCTCGGTAAGTTTTGAAAGTCGCTTGGGTGTCTAATCACATGTTGCTAGCCCTCTACACCTAGCTTCTTGTCGCCACCCTTAAGTTTCCGAGAGAACACTCAAATTGCGATCATGCACTTGCGAACATGTAAGGGCGACTACCTGAGTATGGCAAGCAGGCTACATGCTCTCGAGAAATTTAATCCTGAGCGCCATAGAAGTCCTCATTTGTAGCGCTAGGATCCGCGATCGAATCTTTCCAATATCGCTGCAGCCAGGTCACTAAGGAGGATATACAATCTCGTTTTTCAAAGTAGGCCATGATACTGTTTACTTTGTTTCATCGACAAGCCTTTGTTGCATGTTAGATACTTGGACCTCATGTAGTGAGAAGGTGTTGAAGAGCTGTTGTCGAAAGTAGCGTGCCAAGATCAGCGTCCTTCATATAAGATAAGGGTGATGCTATGGAGATGACAAGCTCCCAACAATGGGAACAGCCTACGTCTTCTTCATCAATGACCTTGTGATCTTACAGTGTACATCAGAAGCCCGTGAGGAACCTACAAAGCTCTAAGGAGTTTTCTGAGACCAGACAAGTGAAGCCGAGATACTTACTAGCCACTTGAATTTCGTTCCAAACGTCTTTTGAAGTGGGAGTGCGAACATCCAAGCCAGGCCCATCTCGCTCTTTTCTTTGACTCCTAGAGATTGTTTGAGCTCTTAATACACATCTCTCCGCAGGTTCCTCTCGCTTCATGTTATGTTGGTTTCTGGACGTATCAAGGATTCATGACCTTATCATTGGCTATATAACTATAACTATGAAGCCTTCTTCTCAACGCTCACTGTACATCATTCACAACAGTGTCTCTCGAGCTTAGTATACCCGCGGGAGAGACAGAATTCAGACTATTCTTGAAGGCTCTTGGATTCGAGTGGATGGTGGACGTGTTGAAGATTGTTCTGGAAACAGATCCGAAATAATATGGGGATGGATTGGTAGTTTAATGGGGTATCAACCAGATTGGAAGCTCCGATAGGAAGATCCGTGAGGCTGGCAGTATGCGCTGGATTTGTTAGACAATGGCGAGGATCAGATTAACATGTTTGTCCCATCGTTGCCTTGGAGATATATCTCTAGTATATAAATTCGCCAACTGTCTCTGTGGCGATCACTTTCGATTCTGGGAAAGAAGATAACTTGCTGTTCCGAACGATGGAGGTTTGCTGCCAATTGGAAGCATGTTGTCCATCTCGGCTGAACATCTTGTAGTGACCGACTCACCCTCTGCCTGTTTCGCAACCTGATTGCACACCGTTAAAAGGACCACAAGTCCCGTTTAGAGTAAACGTCTGCTCGCATACAACGTTTGCTCAACTTTCATCATCTCCTTCCAGCAACAATGAATACACAACCACCACACCAAGCTCTGTCTGCCGACCACCATACCACAGGAGCTCTCCAAGTAGCCCGCGCACATTTCACTAGATCATTGCCCGACTGGCAATATATGGTGCTTACCTGGCAGCACCCCGCTAATAGTGAGTATCGCAGACGGCCTTCCGACACTCAAGGCAGACATTCGGCATCTGCTCCAGCTACTTTTCCTACCAGATCTCGTTGTAGAGTTTGGGCTTACTACATACCAAGTAAATCTCTCGGTAGGTAATACTTCAGCTGTACTCAGGTACATGAGGGCGAGAGAAGGTTGGGATGCGTTGAGGGTACAGGAGCTGCCCATGGTGAATGGTTTAGACAATCACAACCAGTGATGAGGAGGTCTTAGCTTTTGCCACTATTGGAATTACGTGTGATGTATATTGAGAACCATTTCGAATAAGAATGTAACCCAATTTGACAGAGTGTTTTGCAATGATGAATGAGAACGCATCGACTAGGTCAAGCGGGATTGGGGTCGACAGCGAAAATTTTCACAAGCATCTTCATGAAGGAAGCTGAAGCTCGGAGCTCGCAGTACGTCGCCACAGGAATGGAAATACTTGGCAGAAGCATGTCTAGTAACACGAAAATGTCCTCCACTGTATCGTACTTACAAACCATTGACTCACAGATAATCTATGAATATTGAAGCAAATGGTTTGTATCTTTAAAACTCGCAGACCGTGCAGATCATGTTGCCTTGAGGCAACTGGCGGCGCTTGTCTTTCATCAAACGACTTTGTCAAGGAAGTTGTGATTAGTAAACAATCATCCATAATCACCCACCTAACTGACCATGAATTTATTACAATCGGCCCTGCTTTGGCAAGTCCTCAACACTGAGGTCCACGCATACCATATCTTTTGTAGTCAAAGCGCGACTTACCGCAATACCAGAAGGTACACCTAGAATAAGTAGAACGTTCTTTCCCCTACATTGTCAAAAGGAACGGCCAGTAGCTTCTTCGTCTTCCTGGCTGTCCAATATGCTCAGTTTTGATACTCCCACTACAAAAGCAGCTCATGCACCACCTCATTCCAACCAAAAACCCTACTTTCCACAAAGCCTCTTCAACAACCATGCCTTACCTCCAACCCACCCACTCCCTCTCCAGACACCTATGCCATCTTCCAAATCCTCCCCACCCTCTACCAGACAATCACACAACCCAAGCCACCCGCATTCCCACTCTCAAACCGGAACAGCTTCACCTAGACTTCCCATCACAGTCATAACCCAAAACCAGCCAACGCCACCACAAAGCCAATTTGTACCTACAATCCTCAGCCTAGCAGAAGAACACAAAATCCTACGCCAAGATATGCAGAAATCCTTCGAAATCGACACGCCACCACGTCAGATGTATGCCGGGTAAATAAATCGCGCAAGGTCGCCGATAAAACTTGTACAGACACATATCATGCTTGATCGAGGAAATGTGGGAATGGCGATGAGGTTGGCGCAGGAGAGGGCGGCGATGGACTCGTCCCTTGCAATGAGCTGGTGAGTAGTCAAAGCGATAATAGGCACTTCCGGGAGTGGTATTCAGATGAGATATCTGCTCAAGTTGTGATTCTTTCGAGGGGAATGTTTAGGCGATATTGATGTCTGTGCGGTAGAGGGAATAACCTAGAGTCGCGGGGCGGAAGACCGATCGTTTTTTTGATTGAAGAATCCGCCCTGTTGTGTAAAGCGAGACTCCGAGTGGGAATATGCGTAGACCACGTTTCATAACGCTCCTCGATCGACGATGTTGTTTTCACTGGCTGGCACAGCAGCAGCTATCTCCATTCAGTGCTTTCTGATTGCTTCATGCAAATACTTCAGACAATTTTACCATATGCTTCCACTCTTGTTCCTCTGCTCATGCAGCCCAACCCATTTCCTCACGGGTATAAAAGGCCATATACATTCACTACCTCCGATTCTCAAAATCATCATCAAGCAATACAAGCAGACCAAATGGCACACCAAATCAGCCTGCTTAACCAATACCTCCCACAGCCGAATCCAGGAACGAACGAGCCCTACCGAACCGTCGAAGAAACGAGCACCCTCCCACCCCAGCAACCTCTCCCCTTCGCCCGCCCCAAACCACTCCACCTGCGTCCACCAAATCAAATCAAATCCCTCAGTCCTCGATCACCTCCAGCTCACCACGTCTTCGTTTACCGACACCGCTTCATACCTATGGTGCTCAGCCTCGACGAAGAATTTTCAACTCTCCGTGACGATATCCAACGCTTATTTGGCTTGTCCGTGCTGCCGAGGCTCAGAATTATACTAGATCAATCCTCAGGGGTTGCTGAATGAGGTTGCGACTTGATGGGCTAAATTCGGGGGCGGCGTTGAGAACTGGCGAAGGAGAGGGTAGGGATAGATCCTTAGGTTGTGGTGAAGGTGCGGTGTGGATTGTTTCTGCCCCAATGCAGATCAATGTTGCAGTAGCTCAAGCATGTGCGTTTTCAGACAAGGAAATGGTACAAGTGGACTCGGCCAACGCCGGCTGCATTATCAAGATTTCACGAATGTATTTCATAAATATTCTTGGCGTGTCAGACACATCCAGTCTGGGTGTTATACAAGATCCCTTCTCCAGATGCTTAAAAACGCCCAATACATCCTATCATTCCTTCTTCCCGCCATGATATCGTAACATGCAATCATAGATCTCCCACCCGCTAAATCAAACACAGTGCGTTGCAAGCCCCTCTAAATGATGTTCAACGATGCTCATCGGGCCACCGACCCTTCTCCTCTCGTCTCCATCTCCGCCCCCGAAACTTCTGGTGCATGCGTCTCTGCCGCTGTCCCCGTAGCATTTTCTGGAACTTCAGAGACGGGTCTCGAAGCGGGTCCGACGACCCCAGATTGTGGGCGTGATCCGTTCCCTCCACCAAACGCCCTGCTAAACTTTCTACTAAATCTACCCATCGTCCTCTCCCCAACCATCCAGCCACCCTGCTCTGGATTCATGTCTGTGGCCGGATCCCGATCTTCCCGGCGTAGATGCCTAAGTGCTGCCAGGCGTTCTTCAGGCGTGGCGTGGCGCATGCGGCCGACGTTCAGGGTATGGAGGATGCGAGAGCGGCGGTTGTGGCGGGCGTTGGTTTCCGTATTCATTCCTTCGGTGGAGGAGGTGGTGATGGGTTCGGCGGATGTGGAGGCCGTCTCTGAAGGGGCGTCATCGGTCGAGGTGTGGGAGGTTGCTGGGTGGAGGTCAACACGACTAATAGGAGTATTAGCTATACGGCTTCGAAAGGGTGTGATGTTCTGCGTACCATAAAGGACATGTGCCAGACACGTTCAGCAGCCAGGGGTCTATGCACTCGGGATGGAACTTGTGCTTGCAAGGCAAGACTCGCACGTCCTGACCCTTCACGAAGTCATCTGTGCATACTGAGCACACCAAGCCATTCTCTGTGGGGGTTCCAGTATCCTCTTCTCCACTCTTGGTTTGCGCTGTACCCGCAGCGGCTTCTGTGGTTACAACATCCGGGCCATCCGCAGTCCCTGCAACGGGATTCGATCCAGTCGCTTCGTCCCTTGATACTTTCATGTGTCCCGCGCCATCCGTCTGTGGTTGATCCGCCAATTCAACGTCCCTTGCCGTTTCCGCAGGCTTATCGTCCTCCTTATCGCCAAATTTGACAATGGGTATAGTCTCCAGCATAGCTCTTGCAATACCCTTCGCTCTGCTCTGCCTTGGCCTTCCAATCACCCGTCTTGGTCCGTAGCGTTCAGGATGTCGGTGTGCCCTAATAGCGCCCACAACGATGATAGCCAAGAAGAGCGCCGTGATGATCCCAGTGATACTGTAGAGGATGATCATCGCTACAGCCGTAGTCGGACTCTTCCCAAGGACACTATTGTTCCCCGAATTATCCTGAGTCCCATTAAGCGATTTCGTATCCACATGTATGCTCGTCATCGGATATGGAGGATTGTTTTTGCCCAATCCAGTCACGACAAGAGCGGACTGGCTGGCATTAAGCATAGTGTACATAGACACGTATTGGAAGTCATCGCTAGGATTGAAGGTACAGCTGTCAGCATAGATGCTGTAAAGGACGATGGCTTGAGGCTTGCTGTTGACGGCCAAGTTGATGGTGCGTTGGGCATTAATGGCGCCGGCATAGTCGTTCGGCTCGCAGCTGATGAAGGCTATATCGCCATTCTGGAGACTCAAGACGGACTTCGTGGTAGTGAGCATTAGAGGACCTTGGGGGTTGATTTTCTACGAGACTATTAGCATAGACCTTGGTATCGGACCTGCGAGGGCTTATCGACCTCAAGCTGACTCTGAGAGCCTTTCAAGCCGGCTGAGTCTGTCAGAGGGTTGATATTCGGTGATGTCTTCATTCCTTGCAGCTGAGTATCTAGCAGAAATGGAGCTGTGACACTCGAATTCGCAGTCGTGTTCGTCGGTGCCACACTCTGACCTTCCACCCACTGTACACTGAGTATTGAGAGACATATCGCCAGCAAGGCGCGGGAAAATTGGGTAGGCGCCATGGTGTGTCTTGCATGAGCTGATCCGCAGTTATCACGGTTAATTCAAAGGTTTCGCAATCACAAGGGGGATCATATTCAATTAAATGAATATGGGGTCTTCAATTAGTGCTTAGGATAGCGATGGAAGTGTCGGATGTTTGGTGTAGTATATATGACGCTGCATAAAGGTGCCGATCTTACAGATTTCTGGGCATTTAAACTGCGCCTTCGGATGTACGACGTTCCTTGAAGATTACTCCTAGCCTGTAAGAGGCGCAATGATGACAGCTCTTGGTACATGCTTATTGGACCGCTATAATGAGTCTAGCCATACTCACGATTACGCTGCTCGATGGAGATAGAAGCTTACCTTATCCTCCTCACCTGACAATTAAACCACCATCACACCTTTGCCGGACATGCGGAGTAACTTTGCACAAGAAACCTTCATGTGCTATTTGAACCATCATGACCCCATGCATAACACATACAGATTCACAATGGTTTTTTTGGTCAATCAAAAGATGCGGGCTGATGCATAGAAGGGTTCACTGACACACCCCGGAGTTGTTCACCCTGTAGGGCTGAGTACCCGAGAATTTTGGTTTTCTTACTCTTACTCCGGGGGTGCGGGGCCTATTAAGCTTGGCTTAGTCAGGTGCGACGATTATCTCTTGGGTGTAAATGGTTTTTAGGGGCCCAGGCTGCTTTTGAACTCCGCGGATTTCGGTCTCGACATTTGTCAGTACCAATTTAGAGGTCTCCTTGCAACCGCAAAATGGCTTCATACTTTCTCATGTTTACAGAACGGGGTGGAGGTAAATATCAACGATGTAAACTCCGTGCACATCCGCCTCGAACTTATCAGGAATCACGCACATATCGTTTTCACCAGCGATTACCTATTCGGGGATTGTTTCCTTGCATGTCAGGACGAAGCGAAGTTGGAAACGCTCGTAGAGTATTTCTAGCCAGCTAAGCCATATCCGAGCTGAGTCGAGATCGGAGATCGAGCAACCAGAAAGGCACAATTATTACTCTGAATGTAATTCGGACAACAGGAACATTCATCCCTTTCGGAGGTCCCTGATGTTTCCGAAACCATTATCTTCAAAGCTATAAATCCATCATTACAATATCACGAAGCGCGAAACAGACGGCGGAGGCCTTCAAGATAGGAAGTACTCTATTAGCGCTGCGTCAATATCACAAAGTATTAGGCTGCACATCGATTCAAGTGACTAACTATCTGGTTGTCGTTTTCGGGGTGCCATCATGTCCGCCCTTCTGCCTTCCCACTATCTGACACAATCCAATTATGGACATTCTCCCAACAAAGTCCAGCCTGTCTTCAAGTAAATGGTGCACTTTTTACACGCCAAATGGCCACAACTCCGGCATTGAACATCACTGTCGATATTCCTGTCATTAAGAAGCCTTTGGCACCTGCAGCATTTGATGTCGCCAATAGCAGGCTGAGTCGCTTTCTTTCTTTCGTATGCAGGTTTTATTGTTGCCGCTTTGGGAGGAATGGCGATGATGGTACTATCGTTCGTTTCGGCCTCGTTGCTGGCTGATGAGCCTTCCATGAGGGGTGAAGGGTCGGCTGCGTACGAGGTCTGGTGAGACATTTTGCGAGGTAAGTGGAAGTACTGAAGGGTAAGAGTCAGGTAGATTTACTTTTGACTGGATGATGAAATGAGGCGACCGTCTTCCTGTACGACTACCTATGCTTCTGTCTTGATGGGGAAGAAAGTCGAGGAAACGCCGCGCAGGAAACACTTAATACTTGAACAGTCAGTGTGACACACAATGATGTGATAAGACTCAGGTGTAATGCTATGGCTTTGTGAAGCCTTCGATGTTTCATACTACGACTCATCGCAACAGGTGCTTTGATCGCCTCAGTGTAGCAACAAAGGCTTTGTACAACAATTTTCACGGCAGCACAAGCAGTCATTTTAACCATCATCTTAAGTTTTAAGTAACAAAAGCATTGTTTGACACAAAATCTTGCGAGCTATGTTGTGTCCGTCGAGAAACATATTATCGGGCGCAGAGCCTTTCGCAGCATATTTCTCCTGCGAGGTGAACAAATACATCTTTCCTCTTCGTCTACTCTTTCTCCTTCCTGGCATTGTCCTTCCCTGTCCAGTTACGACAAGCTACAACCGCAAGTCAATCTCACACAAAAAAACCTGTCCCACCACTCACAACGCCCTGGCCAAACTACACACGCACGAACGTCTGCTTCCTCTTCATCACATCTATCAATGGTCCAAATAACACTGCAACCATCGTCACAATTCCACCCCGATCCCCATCTACCTCACCCACTGAATCCATCATACCACCAAGACCCAAAAACTCAAGGATGGAAATCCAGTACAACATCATGTGAATATGCTGTCAATGCGAGGATGCAAGTCATCCTCTTCGGACCCATTGCTGCGATAGCTGCGATCGTAGGGTTTATGATCGGTGTGACTTCGAGAGGTTGGGAAAGTGAGGATAAGGTGGGAAATGTGAAGTCCAGGATGCTGAGAATTGGAGAGGATGATGGTGTGGTATTTGTTCAATGATGTCATATCAGAAACGTGGAGTTTGAGATTACGGTTTTAGATCACGGTGTAATGTCTATGCCCGTTGTTCACTTTCTGTGCAGATCACTCCCGTTCAGGTCTCTTACTTGCAAGGTCTTTGCAATAGACTAGGTGTTTAATGCGACATCAATCTACGGTAGCATTGTTGATAGACAACGATGACGGCGCCTACAACAATTTCACAAGTGAGATCCACAACAAAGACCAACAACGAAAATCGAATTATTGGCTCAACAAGGGCAAACACAAAGCCATTATGCACAGCGTCTTTCACATCATGTCCTCCCTGCATACAAATACCCTTACCCATCCATACTCCTTTACTACATCCTCAATCCACAGCACACCACACCCAATCAAACCTCCGATCTCCATCCCAAAACCCCACCACTAAACCCACACACTCACAAACGCAATGGTCTCCCAACCCTACTCCCGCCCAGGCCCCTCCCCCCTTTCCATCACCAGATCCATCAACGACCCCTCCAACATCGACATCACCTTCACCATCACACCAGCGACACCGCCTCCTTCCCCCACATCCTCCGCTTCAACCTCATCAACGGCCACTTCAAATAGGGTGAAAACAGAGTACGACATTACATGCTGCAAATGTTCACAGCGCGACTGCGACGCGAAGAAGCTTTGGCGGCATAGGTGTAATGGATGTGGACATGCGAAGTGCAAGGGGTGTCAGTTAGAGAAGGTGAGGCTGGGGGTTGTGAGGTGGGATTAGTGGGGGATGGGTGCGGGTTGTTGGAAAGAACGAAGAAGTGCTCTAGTGAGAGTGATGAGTGGTGATTCTTGAGGTGAGGAAGGGGTGTGCTTAAGGGTAGTCTATCAAATAATCATAAAGGATACGTTGGCTCCGGTCGATACCCAGTCCAAAGATGCGTCTACTATTTCGCATTTCATTTTGATGTTGAAAGAAGAAGGTTAGAATTTGAGTCTAAGTTAGGGATAAAAAGTTTCCAGCCTTGCTAGGTGAAATAATGAAATCAGCCCCTCCGAGAAGTCCACAAGGTGACACAACACTAAAACATCCCCATCACGAATAACAAGGTGCCCAAGAAAACCAATCCTATGCCCTATTTAGGTGACAACATAATATCCATTCGCTGCCCATTACACGATGTATTATTTTTTTCGGTTAAGTATCCAGCTCAGTGTAACAGTACCTTTCACACCTCTGCTTTCTTGATAGTACCGCGTTGATAAGCAGATAAGCATCAACATCGGAACAATTTTCCCGTTTTGGTGTGTATGCGGGTGATAAATAACACAATGAGACATATCGAAGTCTTGTGGTGCATGGGTAATGTATGACAGAGTCATTCTCTTTTGTACAAGTATTGTTGCTCGTGTGCTGTGTCCCCTTCTTTCCTTTCTTTCTTTGTTCTTTCACTCAATAAGATTGGACGCAGTTATCTCGTACCTCGTTATCACATCCTCCTCAAGCGCAGTAATACCCTTTCCTACTCTGAAACCACCCTAAGACCTTACACCAAAGCCAACCCGACCCCATCCTTCCAAGCAAGAACAACACGAGACACTATCAAATCCCATACCCACCATCTCAGACAACAGAAACACCATGGTCCATAGAGACTGGGAGCCCCCCGGCCCATCGCCACTTTCTCAAGTCATGTACATCGACGATAATAGCCACTCCGACTCCGACATCCCGTTTTCCAACACCACTTCCTCCTCCCCTTCCACTACCCCCTCTTCCACACCCCCAAGCGGATCATCCTCGCCCTCCCTAGACGCCCAAGCCATCTACGCCCTCCTAACCAACCACAGAACAACCTACAACATCAGCTGCTGCGCCTGCGAAAACACAATCCTCGACGTGAAGAAGCTCCACAGTTTTCGGTGTTGTATATGCAGTCATGGTCGGTGTAATGGGTGCAGCTTGGAGAATATTAGGAGGGGGAAGAGGGGAGAGGTGAGGTTTAGGAGGAAGGGGTGGGGTGAGGAGTTTTGGGGGAGGCTGTTGGGGGGTGAGATATGAAGATAGGAGTATGGCTGGGTTGGTGATATATGGATCATTTGCCGCTTTGAAACTTCGAGGTGTTGAGCTGCTGCGAAGGTCAATAATCATTAATAGCATTCAATAATATATGTCGGGGTATATGCAACCTCACTCATCTCCGTTACCACCGCAGCCCACTTCTGCCCCCAACTAGAACGTAGCCGCCAGCTCCTCCACCCCAGTTTCCGTCCCGCTCCCACACCCACTACACTCAAAACACTCCATCTCTTAAGGTCCCACACCTGTCGGCTCCAGTGTAAAACGGAGTTCCGTAGGGGTTCCTGAATACCAAGCACAAGTTGAGAAATCAAACGAGAAGGTGTCGCATTGAACGGTTCCTAGGCAGAAGGCTGCACAGTCATCTACAGCGGCTATAAGGCCAGATTGGTATGTTGGTTGTGCCGAGAACGAGGTGAGATAGCCAGGTTCTTCGCAGACGGTGCCTGTGGGAGGGGGCGTCACGGAGTGGCGGAGCAGGCGGCTGCGGTTGTGGTAGGGAGTAAGGATGGTGGGAGGTTGGGCAGGGGTGGTAGAATGATGGTATCTGTGGGCGAGAGGACTATAGTTGGTGGCGGAGGTAGAATTGCGGTTTGTGTTGGTGGTAGAACCGTAGAACAATACTTGGCTGTGATGATAGTATGCCTGAAGCGGATGACCCTGTCATGGCAGGCGCACAGCTGGCTGGTGAATGTTGTAGTGCTTCCCCTTGCGATGAAGCCGGACGGGTACACAGTTGATGTGCTTGTGGGTAGCGTAGAGTTAGTCATTGATTTGTCAGTGCCTGTGGGGCCAGCTTCAGACCTGTGGAGATATTAGCTTTGAGGTCATGGAGAGATTTTCCACACTGCTTACACAGTAACAGTCCTCGTATCAACCGTCGTCGTGGTTATTACAGCGAAAATATTGCAGGTATCGTAAAGGGTGTAATCAGGTCCACCATAACTGACATCTGGGCCTGCACCTGGATTTGTCGGAGCATTGAAAGTACCGTTTCCTGGATCTGGGTCTGTCGGCGGATCGGTAGTAGTGTTGACTGGCTCAGTACCCGTAACCGTGACTGGAGCAAAAGAGATCGAGAAGTTTACTTCATTGATACGTTTTGCAAGAGTAGGCTCTGGAGCATCACACGTTGTTGGAGTTGGGCAAACGTACGAGGTGCTTTTAACGGTGACCGTGACTTTGTTCTTCGAAGCTAAGGCTCCGTTCGTTGTTTAGCCTTGGGTCAGAGACGTATGACCGCTCGAGGCTGCATTCTCCGAAGCGGATAGCGAAGCATGGTGGTTGTGATGAGATCCATGAAACTGATGGCTACGATGTGTACCATGTGACTGGCTTGACGTCGAGGTAGTTCTGGAGTTTGAGCCGAAAGGATAGGTAATTGAAAGGGACACAGTCGCGGGAGGACCTGTCTGACTTTGAGCTGAAGAGCCTAATGGCAGGCTGGCTGTGCTCGAATGTTGGACTGATGAGCCGCTGCCTGATGGACCAGAAAGGCGCTGAGCTTCCAGTACCTGATGGGTAATTTGGCCCCGTTCCCGTCGGATAGACCGAGCCTATGACTGAGCTGGGCGGTGGGGTAGATGTAGTGCCCAATGGGTAGATCGATTGGCCAGTACCTGAAGGGATCCGGTAATCCGGAGGGGAAGATGGATGTCTGAGCCCGAGAGCTTGATAGCAGTCTCTGAAGGATATATTTCCCTCGCTGGGGGCGATACGCCCGTGCCAGAAGGCGTAATAGCGGTGCCTGACGGCGGATAGTAGCCGCTGCCTGACGGCTTGATCCCAGTTGGAAAGACGCCTGAAGCAGCGCTTCCATTTCTAGAAGGATAAGCAGCTCCAGATGGGAAGACGCCACTCGCTGTTGTCTTCTGGCAAGAACGCTGGACTGTTTTCCTCCCAGCCGTCTCCACCACAGTATGGCCATATGCCGTCGCGGTCGCCGTAAACCCTAGTGTCGTTGTACCTGTCGAAGTTACGGTAGCTTCGGTATTCACGGTGATTGTTGATGTAGAAACCGTCGTTACAGAGAGTTGAGAGATGCCTATATCGATGCTTCCGATAAAGTTGACGTTTACCGTGCCAGGCGTATCGAAGAATTGCTTCGGCAGGCTTGGGCATAGCACAGATACCGTGCATGAGCCGGAGGGAATTGGGTTGCACTTAATGCCGAAGACTGGGTCTCCTTCCGCATCTGCTGGGAGATAGATCAGGGGTGTTATGTCTCCGGGCTCGGCTGTGAAGGGGAGTGAGCTATCGGGCTCATTAGGTCTTTTCAAACAGCCACTCACCATCGTAACTCAAGGTAGCAGCGATTCCAACGGCATTAGTTTCAGTAGGGTTAAAGGGCATATGAGGTCGAGAAGGCAGATCATGGTGCAAGCGCATCGTCGGCACTCGCCAATCTAGGTAAAGAGAATATAATGCCCATCTTGGAAACAAGAAACAATTGGGTACTAATATTGTAGCAGTGAAAACAGTAACATCAGGACTATCAAAGAGCGTAGATATTGAATATACTGCAGTACATCAAAAAAAATGAAGATGTATTCAGCGATACAGAGCGATGGAGATGGAGAAGGAGTCAAAGAAAGCAGACTTCACAGTAAGAAAAGCACACCGCGGGTAGCCACGCCGCCAAGGCGATGATACCTTACCAAGCATGTCTCTAGAACACGGAGACCAACTGGAAGTCATTGAGGATATCCAAAGATAGATCATAACCGTTATGCAGATGCACCTGCCAAAAGTGGGGATGTAGATGTTGGGGAAAATAACTGCCCAGATTTGACGGAAGCTGGCGCGTACCTGCGCTAGTGCCAAAATTGTCGAACACCCCTTAAGCCTGCCGCAGATGAGATCTGTGCCCTGGGATGGGCTCTCATGCACGAAACTTGATGATATCGAACGTGACATAATCGTACGGAGTACCGCACAAGTGATGCGTGCTATGGTCTCAACTAGAGACTCCTTCAAGCACCATAAACAGGCGAAAAAGCCACAAGCAATTGAATCTGGGCTCGGAATCGAGATTCATCAACCCACGTGTATCGAGTCCGCACAACATCATGCGGTTGAAGGTCTATGTAATTCTCTTGATTCTGTCGACCAGTTCGTTAATGCAAAACCTTGTCAAATATATCCAAAAGGCATCCGACCAACGCGTCCACTTGGGGTATCCGAATCACGTTTCCTCTTTCCCACAGCTCGATACGATTCGCCTGGTAGAGACTCCGTAGACGATACTTTCACGAGCAGCTTAGTTGGTCGAGCAGCGTCAGATTGAAGCTTATAAAGGACGCCAGGTTCCTTGTACCTCGAGGTCAGATAATCTGGGGCCGAGATCTCACGTTTGACGGCTTCGAGTAAAGCTTTGATGCTAGACTCCTCGTAGCTGGCCTTACACTTGGGAGTCTCAATATGCTGAAGCAGTCCGCTGATCTTAGTGAACTTCTTACTGCACGTTGGGCATGAGAGTACTTTGGGGTAATCATTCGAGTGCGACTTTTGAAGGTGAGCTGTCAGGCTTTCCGTTGTCGGGCGTTCTGCTAGGCATATATAGCATATCCAGAGCCCTGCAGAAGACTTGTCTCCGCTGAAGGCAAATTTTCTGGGGGCGCCAGCACGGAACCATGGAATACGATCTTTGATGAGGTTTTTGGCGAAGCCGATGCAGTTTTCGGCCATGGCATTGAGATGCTGGATGGTCCAGCGGCCAGAACAGCCGCCGTTCTCTAGGTGAACGATCATTGCTGATTGAGGCGCGAAGCCTCGCTGGCAGCTCCAGCAGGGAAACTCTCGGCGCATGTGAACCTTTGAATGCTAATGCAATTTCAGTTTAGCTCATGGCGTCTTGGGTTGACAATTGATCCATACCTCACGCAGACTATTAGCAGAAGAGAAGTCTTGGTTACATGTGATGCAAAATGTGTCAATGTGGTACCTCGATGTCTTGTAATGCACCTGGATCTCGCTGTGGGAGTTGAAGCCCAAGTCACATGGGGCGCAGATGTTGTGAACTTCAGGGTTATCCCGCCGATGAGCGACCCTCTGGAAACGCGATTCGAAATCTTCATTACAGGTTTCGCAATAAGTCCCTTTGTGTCTCTCATCCGTGGTCAAATGCTGTTGTAGCTGAGCAGGATCTGGGTAATCTAGCCTACAAGGAATGCACATATGGGGATGCTCTGCTGATCCTTGTTTGTGCTGCCACCTGCTCTCTTCGCTGTCAAAGTCGAGATCACATTGGAAGCAGTAGGTCGAGCCGTGTCGCCCATCCGTACTGAAATGCTCTCGTAGTTCATCGGCGCTGGGTTGCTCCAGCCTACAGGTACTCATAGTCACATTGATTATACTTTGGGTATGGTCGTCAGCATTAAACTAGGGTGAAATTAAGTTTAAGGTACCCATCCGGGCTTGGCAGCTAAAAAATCCTTGAGGGGTAGCTTTATAGGGCACCTTATAGGGAAGACGAGCCTAGGACTAGGGGTGTGTTTTGGGGGGTAGAAGCCTATATTATAGTACTATTTTTGGGGTTAGGGTTGCGGGAGTCAGGGGTAACCGGTAGTATCTTTGGGAAGTCCACAGCCAATCACAGCCTTTCCATTCAACGTAAATTTGTAGTCAGCTTTTTCATGAATATATGAGACGAGACGTAAGAACCAGAACCGATAGATGGGCGAATAGGAGGGTAGAAGTTGTTCAAACAGGCAGTCCGGAAGCGCGATCCAGCCTATTAGAGCAGGGGTAAACCTCGCTAGCCCTCGTTAGTCCGCTACTATTGATGTCAGGTGGAAAGGAGAGCACTTCTTTCTTAGTAGACAGCTTGAAAGATTCGAGAGTTGTGGGTGGCATTATGTTCAAGTCTATGGACTGGCCAAGAACAGTCCTTGAAGAGATACATCATCAAGAGATTCGCACTGCTGCTGCGGCAAGCTTCCGAACAGACAAACATGGACACGCTAGCTACATGATTCAAACCCGAGGTTCAAATCGCTGGACTCCATTTACAACCGGTCCACCGAGGTTCTATTACCATTCTTTCGCGATTAGTGCTGTTTATTTCAGAGACTAAGCAAATCGGAAATTCAACACTTTTGTTTCGAGGATGCTTTAGCGCACTGGGAGATCTGGATATCACGGCCGCGGAGATCACGAGATGCCTAGGAGCTCTTGAGATAAGGCGCCTGTTGCCGAAAGTGGCTAGACCAGAATCGTTTGGGCATACTTTTTGTATCCAGAGTAGAATTCCCTCTGCAGTATGCGTACGGTTTGGATGGAGTCAAATCTTCATCAACCCGAAGACCAAGGACCCTGTGTTCGATCAAGGAGAATTCCGCCTAATAGTCCAACACGGCTGTCCTGCGACCACCAATAAAGCACCAAGCGCACTACAAAAATCTGTCAGAAAGCCACTAGGCATACACCTGACCAAACATACCTGCCTATCACCGCACCCCGTGTCATGCTCCCGACAATACATCCCCCGACACGTCCCGCACCTCCTCTGCGTAAGCCCACTGCACTCTTCGCACTGCTGCCCACACTCGAAGCAATGTCTCCGGGCACCGATCTACCAGTAGCCCACACATCAGCCAAGATTCTCAGCGAGCTGGATTACACCTCCGCTTAACCCCACATACCCCCTTCGCCTACTCCGTTCAGCAATTCATCCATAAGACATCTCTCAGCGCATAGGCCATTATTTACCTTTATGCTGCAATCAAAGTTCTTCGCACCCATGGGCGTCACATTAACGGAAGTTGCGGTTCGCTTCTTGGGGATTTTGTAGCAGGTCTCGCACCACCAGGCGTTGCATCTGTCGCACCAGCGGTCTTTGAGGCATTGTCTGCAGCGTGCGATGAAGGGTGGATGAGGTAGGCCTCTGGTGTCTAAAAGCTGGGCGGCTTTGGCTGAAGATGAGTGGAGAGGTGGTGGTGCGAGTAGTGGAAGATGCGACTCCGGCGATGTGCCGGGGTATGCAGGGCTTTCGGGACAGGCTCCACACTTCTGACAGCCACCGAGGCTGATGGTCGCCAGCCTGGGCATCTGGTCCGCTATCATTGTCTCAATTTCATCCTCTGCACTAACGCTCATCGACTTCGCTCCGTGGCGGCGACACAGAACGGCATCAAAGGCAATAGAGCCCTCGCAAGCCTCGATCAGACTAGCCCATAGCTGATCGATGTTCGCGTCGGGCTTGAACACTTCGCCAGTAGCACTGTACCACTGATCCCTTTGATGCCAAGACGAGCGCACCATTTCACGATGCAAAGCGCCACTACTAGATGAACCAGCGCCCAACTGTGCGCCAAGGCTGTTCGTGACGCCTACTTGCCCCTGGCTGCTCCTATTGAAGAGGTCTCGTGCGGTATAACCAGCGCCTTGGGTTAGTGGTGTGAAGTAGTACAGGGCTTTTAGCTTCGGAGTTCCTTCTGGCCGCGTTGGTCGCATAATGTAGCGAAGTATCTGCATGAGCTTCTCGTCGCCGATTTCTTTTACGTCGCGGAGGGATAGAATGCGAACATTGTAAGCGTCCTCGCACAGGATTTCTCTGACAAGTGCGGAGGGTACAGCAAGCCGATCTAAGATAAGGGTACGAACGCCTTGGAGAACGTTGTGCCATTGTAAGCTGTAGAGGACTTTCCGTATCGGCTGGGCGTAAAAGTCATCTGGGCTCAAGGTGGTGTTATCCGACGGTGATTCCCGATTCGGGTAAAATTTCGGCGGCCCTATGAAATCCAGACATGATTGGATCTTTGTTAATTTGACGTGGCGAAAGTTGTACGGTGTATTGTAAACTAGATCTCGGAATGATGTCGAGGTCGCGGCCAGTGAGACGAGTCCAGTGACGCCGAGATACGGGCTTACATGGCTCAGGATGAGGGTGTTTCGTAGTAAATCTAGTAACGACATCGGTACGATGCCCTCTTGACCAGGCATCGCGGACACGAGAAGGGAGATTATTAGGAAATGGTGAGTTTTGACTAGATTTTGGAGTTTAGCTGGGGTTATTGTGATTTGGGGCCAGACTGTCAGCAGCAGTCTCATTGACATACTTTATAGACCATTGCCTTCATGTCGTGCAAATTATAGTTTTCCTAGCTCTTGACTAATCTGTAAACGGGTTAGTGGCCAATCATGCCAAGTGCTAGAATAGTACATGCTGCGCAGAACGTAAGAGGCAGAGTCTCCAACAAGCGTGAAGACGAGATCTTGTTCCATCCCATCAAAATGACAAACAGCCCTTCTATGAGATATAATTAAGTTTCTTATCATTCGGTGGAAAAGCCAAGGCTGTAGGATTAGTGTCTGTGTCCGGTTCGGAAGAATGTTAGTAGTCCCTATCAAGGATCTCTAATCCGGACCGGACCGCTATTCCTACTCAAGGTCTATCATTTTTATGGACCTAACTTCGAGTTTACATTGTCCGGACCGGACCCAAGAGTGCCAGGGTAGGAGGGTCTTCGCTCTATATGCTCAGGAGACTTCGCGCGGTTCTTGCCTATACTGCATAGTACTGTTTCGAATTTTTTTCTGTCTGCAGACATCAATATCTATCCAATGCATGCTCTCCAATGCAATTCCAGCTGAGCTATCAAAAATGCTTGAAATCGCTCCCTCTTCTGTCCAATAAATCTCATCCTTAGGCAACGACTTCAAGCCGATTACTGACGGCAATCGTACCTTGGATCTTGCTATTGCTAGCCCTGGTGGTCGGGATATCTCTAGGACCGAACTTTCTCCCTTCTGCGGCATTACAGAAGGACTTTACTTCTGGCGGCCTCCTTAGGAGCGCCGGGTGTCCCAAACCCTTGGATTTCGCGACCTATCCCAGTCTTCATCAGCTCGTGTAAGTCATGCGGGTCGTCAATGGCCCCTGTTGGATACTGGGTGCTATCGCTTTGCGTGGTGGTGACTCGCAATACACGATCATGATCGTCAACCCTGGTTCTTTCTCGCTGCCTCTTTAGCCCTTGAAAGTAGGTTGTTGTGCCAGTCTTCCTCCTGCTCTTCCTTACTCGCTGCTACCGCTATTTCTTTAGCCTTCGCAACCTGGTTCTTATGCCAGTCTTCCTTCCCCTCTTGCCCCTCGGACTCTGGAGTCTTCGTTGCGTCAGCAATCCGCTGGGCTTCTTCAGTCATCTGTTCTTGCGATGTGCTCTCTTCTGTCTTCCTTAAGCCTTCAGCATTTTGGATGCTCTTCTGTTGGGCGTCTCGCTGCTCGTCTGCCGTGATCTGGGATTCCCCGTCTTTTCCTTCTCCCAAGTCCTGAGTGACCGGCTCAATCTTTTCCCTCCCTCGGTGCACTCCTTCGAGAGCCATATCCAATTTCCTAATCCCTTCTTGCATCTTTTCTGTATCAAATGCCGCTGATTGCGTAACGGTAAACAGCTCCTCACAGGCACTTTCCACATTCTCAATGACAGCTTGATCTGTGCCACCTGGATAGCCTTCATCCTTGAGATCAGCGGCCTTTTGCATGATCTTCCCCGCCGATTTCAGGATTGTCCAGAAGTCTTCGATTCTGGAGGGAAGCGTCATCTCGGACAATGGAACCTGAAGAGCATCGAACGTCTCATTGTTGTCCAGCCGAGCGAGCCATCTCCCCATGACACTGGACTTATCGTTCCCTTGGTACTCAGAGAACTGCACAAGCAGGTTTCCTTTTGTTACTGGAGCCGTACCGCGGAATGGCCTGCCGTGAGGCTATCGTAAGTATTGAACCAGTCGGCAGGTTCGTAGAGTACATGCTTCCGGTTGTCACTCTCGTTGAAACCCCGTTTCAAGGCGTTCTGATCATCATCGCTGCCGGCGACAGTGATCCCTGGTCTGGATGCCGAGAGAGCGACAGCGTCGGCTAGCATGTGCACAGTCCATTCATTGACCCGAAGGAACCAGACTCTACCATCAAAGCCTGCGTGGTCCTTGGTACCGAGGACATTAATGTGGTCAAAGCCATTGGGTGGCAGGAAGATAGACCATGGGATGTTCTGGTTGAGAATGATAGTATCGACATTGAACCAACTGCAACTTATGTTAGAACAGCTCAGAACTCCCACTACAGGGAAGAAACCTACACTATCCACTCTGAGCGCCTCGAGACCGGTTTCGCTAATTCGTTGGCTACGAGGGCCTGTATATAGCCAGTTTTATTGAGGTTGTCTTTACCATTTTCCCCATTCCAAGATTGGTCTTGTCGCAAGATATGAGTAGGAACGCGCCATTTTTTGCCATGGTCAACATGCGTCTTCAAGCTCCCTTCATAGACAGAAACTTTCTCAATTTCTCTGAACAAGGTGGCTTGACGAATTCGAGGGTGGTCTTCCTGCGCAACGTCGACGATGGTTTCGCCGATGATGGGTGCGGCTTTATCAGCGGAGAGAGACTGTTTTGACGCTGCGAATCCTTTATAGGAGAATGGGATGCGCCGGAGGTAGAAGATTAATGAGAGAGTGACGAACACGCCGAATGTCAGGCTTCGAGAGGTGGTAAGCATATTGAGCGTGGCATGCGAAAGCCTCAAAATTGTGGTACTACAAAACAGCACACGAGAAAATGCGGGACGAAAAGCGAAGAACCTTTGCGACGGAAGAATTAGGCCATCGGCAACGATTAAAAATCCCAGGAGATACGGCAGCTAAAGGATTGGGATCTTCTGAGAGTCTGCGCCATCCTATTGATGGCCACCAACATATTCGAAACGCTGTGCCATAATCCTCCACCATGATCTAAAGCGCTTATTTCGCCCCCCAACTAAGACCGCTCAACAAAGGGAGGAAGCAACGCCCGACTGGTGAAATGTTCCTGCTTGGTTGGTAGATTTTCAATTAACCAGTTTCTGAAATCGCAAAGACTGTACTTTTGAATTTATCGATTGTTTGAATTCTGAAACGCACAGCTTACTCGGGATTGTGGGGAAGGGGAATCGCTGAAAGAGGCAAAGCGTAAGATTCTTCCGGCGCGACCGTTGGCGATCATTTGTTAGCTTCATGCAGTGGATTCGAATGAGGAAAATGCTTGCTGAACAACAACATTGCATGGCAGTGATAGGTGATTTTGCGTATTCGCTGGCCTTCGTGTGCGGAGCAAACATTGGCATTAAATGGTCTGTAGATGCGTGTAGAAGCGCGGCATTTCCACCACTCGAAAACCACATCCATAGGAAGACCAGTCGCTGAGAATACCTTATGAGATAGCTTGCAGGTTCGTACCACGAAATGAATGCCTCCACTTCGATAATGGCTAAAGTCCCAATTTACGCCACAAAATTTTCCTCCAAAATCCATTTACACAATGGCTCTTGATTGATAATTAGTGCCGGATGCATCAATCTAGTTGTTCATAAGCCCAATACGGGCCAGACATAATTTTGCATTTGGATATACATCCTCCCCAAAGGGCGTGAGAAGTTACAGTGCACGGTCTTATTTTGCAACTACAGTAGGAAATTAGTAAATCCGTACGGAAGTGGTTTTAGAGTCTCGGGTCCTCAGATATTAGTACCGAACCACATGTCAAGAGAACGTCCGCCTTTGTAATTAGATAGAGCAGGCCTTACGACTAGTCGCCAACTTCAAGCCTTTAGAACCTACGAAGCGTTTTCATTATCACCCGCTGTCTGGTTCTAAACAACAAACACAGGGATACAAGGTGAAATCCATGCACGACTATGAATCTAAGCACCTTATCGGCTGCCATGGTCTCGCAATCAGGAAAGAAGATGAATCAACGACTGAAATCCGAGCGAGAGAGCCAGTAGGACCCTCAACCCAGCAGTCGATCTCGTGCAATGGTCATTCTGTCCCTGGTATCAAGAGACAATCACTTTGAGCAATGTCAAACATCAAGCGTCTTGAGACTTTCCAGCACGTAAGAACTTGTCCATATCGAGGCCGCTAAATTTAACGACGAACATCTTGAATCTCGACTGCTCCAAAAATTTGGGATTCTGGGACTTCCTGGCTCAGTTGAGGCACGATCTTGGATGGGATCAGCGCTACCACTTTGATATCTTTGGACACTGCAGCTTGACCAGTGTGCATTTTTCTAGGATAATCGCCTACCTAAGATGGACTTTATTGTGGTGTCGTTGAACTATTTTTCTTTTGCGTTGGCGGATTGAACGCCGCGTATCTGAAGGCTTGTAGGGTGTTGGTGAAGATTGAGACTCTTTTGTTAGGTGCTAGCGTTACACCTACAATGACGAAGTTCGGTATTCTGATGTTGATGAAATGACAAGAACGTTCGCGTAAAACATGTGCTCAACCTTCTCTGGGTATGTCAACACTACCATGTCCTCGGACAATAAAACTCGAAAAGCCGGAACGCATCGTGCCATATATCTCTTCACACCCTCGACTCTCGAAGTCAAGGCAAGTATCATTCTCATATATCAGGCCTCAAAAATTCCGAGGAACGAAACGATGTGATTGCCGTATAATTCAGCATGCCTTCCCATCTTGTCGCGCAGCTGCACAAGTCACTGCGTTTTCCTCATGAAGTATCGCCGTACGTATTGGATATCCATCCACTGCCTTCAGTACCCTATACTCGTCGTCGCACTATCACTTTTCCAACCTGAGCCAGAGGTAGCGGAGAAGCTGCGCGATGCTACCAGTACCCTTGCTCAGACCCTCCTCGCAGGCTAGGCTCTCAGCATGGCTCACAAGCGCGCTCAGATCTGCAAATTGCATCTCGCAGCCCGCACACTGATATACTAGCGGATGGTGCACGGTCAATCGTAGATGGCGATGCATAGCCCCGTATGTGGGAAATTCGACATCGCATTTGCTGCATCGGAATCTTCGAGGCAGTCCACGGTGGATGACGGGTTTTGGATAGTACATGTTGCGGCCTCCGTTGCGGAGGTGCTTCTCGGAGCCTGGCCTGACATAATCTTTTGAGTATGGGCACTCAATGGCGAGTAGGTCGAGCTTGACACGTGTTGTGGTGCATGCATCGGTCTCCAGATGGGCGAGCATGCTTGAGTACTTCTTGAACATGCGGTGGCAGCCCCAACAGGCGATATCTTGCGGGTTGTGATTAGAAGAGTGCTAGAAAACTATTAGTGACCATAAGTTGTTCTTTGGGAATAGAAGACTTACATTGTGCAGACCTGACGCAGTGGCGAAGACTTTGTCGCACTGGTCGCAGCAGTGGTGATTTTCGACAGTCTGGTAATGGTCGTAAAGATCTTGTTTGCTGTGAAAGTCAAGATTGTGGATATTGCATATCCAATGACAGGGGGAGTTGTTGCAGTGTATCGTCCTGGCAGTAGTTGATTGGAAAAAGCGATCGCATCGCTGGCACCAATTATGCCGTCTCGCGTTTACCCAGTGGCTCTCAAGAGCCTCTTGGGTGGTGAAGAACCTGCTGCATGGTTTGCAGAGGTGGTTGGGCCTGGCGTAGCCTTTAGTGGTAGATTGCGGCTTTGTACTTGTCGTGGTTAAGGAGGACAGTGTACTGGGTCTGGGCGGTGAGCTCTCAACGAACGTCCGAGGGCTATGTTCTGTTTGGGTAGAGGAGCCATGAGGTGCGCTGGTTGGGGTTGTCGGTCGAGCATCATCTCCAAACTTCAAAAAGTCTGCCATGAATCGGCTGGAACGATCGTAAGACGTACTCATCACGAAATCACCCGGGGAGCCCTCCACAGGATCCATCAGCTCGTGTAAGTCATTTGAGGGTTGATGAGGGCTGCTATTTGGGACCACCTTGCTTGAATCTGCTCCCATTATCCTTTAACACTACTGCTCGACAACGGCAGGATGGTCAGCGTGGTATGATTTTGGGTGAGTGATATCTATGCCAGGACTTTTTGGGATTGTGAGTGACTTGAAGTAAGATATGATACGAGACGGGTAATAGAAACCAGTAGTGCTGATGACCTAAAGATCGTGAAATCGTGCTTGATCGCACTAGCTCGGTTCAGTCAAGTCAAGATAGATGGTATGTTGCGTTACAGCGCAGAGGAGTCGTACTCATCGATGATGGGCGGTCTTGAAATTATGTAGAAATTGAGGTGAGAATTCGTGCTAAAATCCGAATTTGAGGTCCAAAATTTATGGCGGCCGGATCGTGTCTGTGCTTCATGCTCTCAGACATTTTCACTCGCGATCTTCGACTAAGAGTCACTTTCGCGTTGGCAAACGCAATCCACGCGGATTGATCTCTCTACGTGGCATGCTCCTATGGGTTTCTCATTAGCTGGAGCAGCAAGCCCAACAAGCATCCTGGCACTCGAGTAGTCATCATGTCCAAGGAGTTGACCTGACGCGGAGTTTTAGCATCTCACAGCTATCTTTGACTCAGTTGAAGGCAGCGGTCAGTACGCTGTACTCACTGCCGATCAGTACTCTGGCACAAGGGCTGGGCATACAGCTGCTCTGCCACCTTGCTCTGCTTGAGCAACATCAAGCAGAGACCTCGATGCAATCATGGATTCAGTCAAAGCCGCTGTTCCTTCAAGACTACCCTTGACGTCCTCTTTCATCTTCATGTTCTCCACTAACGCATCCCTAAAGCAGTCATTGAAAGCATCCAACATTGTGGTATCCGTTATTGGAAAGATGACGTCCTCCAGACCTTCCCACGCCTCGCGCGACTTCGGTCTCCCTTTACTGTCAACTCCCAAAACCTCCCTTTTCCAAGCTTGAGCTATCGTCGCAACAGGGTTTCCATACGCGCCACATCCCCAAGCCCCCAATATCACTTTTGACACCCTCGCCACGTAGACCCTCAACACAGCCATCATTTTCCTCACGACCATCTTCTGATCCACGGAGTTAGCATACGTTCCATCTGTAGTTCCCGAAAACCGGAGCATGCCCGCTCTAAGGACGTCCACATAAAGGCGTTCAGCTTTGGGCAGATCAGTACCATCTGCATCGCGGAAAACGAGTACATCAGGCGTGTAGACCACAGCCTCTTCGGCAAGAGGTACAAGGGCTCTTGAAGGGATGGGAGCAGAGGGGCACGTATGCAGAGGAACTCTTCCTGGCTGCTGGAACCGGTGAGAAAACCGCACCCAGGACGCATGGGGGTTGCCATACTCAAGATCGCCAATCTACCATTCTTGTTGCCAGCTCGATGAAGCTCAGCAGCTGCTGAGAGCGTATTGGTATGGACGATCCTGACACGGTGCTCGGCATTCGGTGTCTCGCTATTGCTGACAGAAGCCTTGGGGTTAGCGCTGGCTATTAACTCTGCTGACTGGCACGAGGATTGGAAGCTAGCAGGGAAGGGATGGTCTTGTTCAGGGTTTCTCGAGCACACTGTTCACTATCAGATTTACGTGCTACCTGGAGAGACTGCGTCTTGGACGGTCCAGCTCCACCTATGTCAATTGCAGTGGTCCCAAGTGCCACGGACGGGAGGGATTGGCAGCCGGCATATCTGACACGGGCAGTCAACGTTTGGGAAGACGGTATCCACGCTAGACTCCTGTTTGACAACGTAGAAAAAGTACTTGATCTCCACGGGATCTCTTTCCAGAGAAAACTATCTCACAAATTCGCGTGCATCTGGGGTAAGGTAGTTGTTGTGCACGGACGAAGAAGCTCTATGTTTGCCGAGAGCTCTAAATTCTAATCCTGCCGCTTGCCTCGTGCAATGGTCTTGGTGGGGCCTTCGCATTGGGCACAATATCAACGACGTCTCTTGCTATCATATCGTCTTCTCTCCCATGTAATCTTTTGTTTATACTAATCTCGTTAACGATCATCTTTACGGCGACACCGAATTGCGCTTGTGAATTTGACAGGCTCGTTGCCTCTGCTGGTGCTGAGATCTGCATGAGCTGGTGCCCAACCTAATCCCCTGATCTCAGATCCTACACAGCTCCAACGACGAAGTTTTCAAGGCTCATGAAACGGGCCATACGCTCCAGCGCAGTTACACCCGGGTCCAATTGGAGGTCCCAGTGCTTTGGCTTGGGCGACAACTTTCGTCTTAGCGGATTCCCGAGACCCAGGTTCCAGGTACGGTCAGACGCAGAATTCCAGATAAAGCAGGCTACGATATACCTCAGAAGCTCTTGGCTGACAGACGCCTATTTTAGACAGCGTTTAGACTTGCCAGTCTACTGGGATCTTCCTGAGCCTCTCCTGTCACCCTCCTGTCACTGCACGCCATTTGCTGCCGATCGTTCCTCACGGAATTCCCCCAATAAGATTGCCTCACTCAATGGGTTGTCACTCCAGCGAATTGCGTCCTTAGGTTGTCGACGGCCGCGTGCTCTCCACAGCCGGAAAGGGAAGAACATTTCGACTGAGCTCCGACGTCCATAAAGCCATAGCGTTGCCCCACGCTCTCGTTCCTCCAATGAATCATACCGCGCAATCGCCCCGAACATTCCTCGCAGTGTCGCTGCAGCTTGTATGCCAAACGCCATTTACGGACGCTGCAACAGAGCTCTGCTAGGCTATAGACAGCTTTCGTCTCTTACATTCATACAAAGGCGGACATGGGCCGGAGTCCCCTTCCCAGCGACCCTCAGACGAATGGGGCCCACCGAAACATTCCCATACTTCCCTCCTCTACAAAATCAGTATCGCCTACCACTCGTGGAGACCCAATGGATGTGACCCCACCAGCAAGTGCTATGGGCCCCCCTGGACATGGTACCAGCAGCCCCGAGCTAGACCATTCAGCAGGCCAAAATGGAACATATGAGAATGCCTCACATATACATAACGGGCCAATTGCGAACGGACTCAGTGCAGCTGCAGCGACATCGTCTCAGCAGCCGAAAGTTGTTCAGACTGCCTTTATACATAAACTCTACAAGTGGGTAGCGCTGGCGTTATTGGTCGCAGGTTCTTGGGCTAACGACGTCGCAGTATGCTGGAAGATCCTACAATTTCTAATCTAATATCATGGTCGGGTAATAATGAAAGCTTTGTCATGTCACCGTCCGCGGACTTTTCCAAAGTACTTTCGTGAGTGGAGCACATACGCCAGAGCCTTCGTCCGTGGCTGACGAGCACTAGACAATACTTTAAGCACACTAACGTCTCGTCATTTGTTCGACAATTGAATATGTATGGCTTTCACAAAGGTAAAACATGACACCAGTGCGGAATCATATCCTTGGGGGTTGCTGACTGCTCGCATAGTGAGCGACGTCTTCCACACCGGTTCCCCCGAATCAGCTCTCTGGGAGTTCAAACATGGCAACGGCAACTTCAAGAGAGGCGATCTTAACGGCTTACGAGAAATCAAGAGGCGAGCTTCGAGACATGCTTTGATACATCGAGATTCCTTCTCTTCTCCCCACAAACCTAGTATCTCTCAGCCTGGTACGCCTGCAGAGCCTGTCATGGACAGCGGCGAGGCGAGACTGCAAAGTCTTGAGCACAGCCTGTACGAGCTACACGCTCGACTCATGCGGACAGAGGAGAGCAATACCGCACTAAGTGCCAAGTGCCAGGCATTGAATGAGAGCCTCGTCAAGTGCCATCAAGTGAGTGTTCAGTCCATAGCGTCAGTCATCTACTAATCTTTCGCAGTGGAATATCGAAATGTCCCATCTCATCCAGTCCTTAGTCCCGGACCCGAACAATGCTGTGCGGCTGGATGGTAAGTTCTCCGTTGACTTTGTGTTCTGACCCTCGTACTAATTTGGACCAGCACAAAACATGGAACGGGACATTATGCGACAGCTTGACATGGTTCGCAGCTACGAAGATCCACATGAATCCCTCCTCTCCGGAAGGCAGCCCTACTTTTCCAACATGGCCATAAATCACGAACCACTCTCGCCTCGCCAAGCTCCCATAGAGGAACGTCGCCCATCCCTGCATGCATTCCCGCCTCGTCCAAACGCTTTCCGGTCGCAAGCCCTTCCTGTCTCGCATAACATGCCAATGGCTCAGCGCCGCTACGGATCCATTGGCACCGCAAATCCCTTACCATATTACGCCCGCCCGATCCACACCCAAACACAAGTCCACCCACAGCCACCACAACACCCGCTCTCAATGGTGTCTGAACCTCCAGGCCCAAACATGGGCCGCCGCCATACCTCCGCCGATATTCGCGTCCCCGGCTGGCCAGGTCACCACGCGGACTCGCCCCTCGCATCTGGTCAGTCCTCAGCCCACTGGCCATCATCGCCAACCCAGCCACCAATGTCTGGAGACCAACACATACAAGCTCAGCTTGGCTCGTATGAATTTGGTGCGCCTCGCAAATCGTTCAGTGGCTCGCATCATCAGACTACGCCGCCACTCACGAGCAGTGACACTACAGCAAGTACCATGAGTATGGAGAGCCAATGGAATAACCCGAATCCTTTTGGTGGAGGGAGCAAATTCCAGCAGTCGCGACTGATGGACTCGGCTCCGCCTACGAGAAGGAGTAGCATGGCAAGTAACGTGCATAGCTTGCTGAATCCTGCAGAGACAGCGGAGAGAGATGAGGATGATTTTGCGGGAGAGGAGAGGAAAAGGAAGAGGATGCAGTGAACCCCGTCTTTGTCACTTCTTTGTACAGAGTCTTCTGATCTTCGCATAACGGCCGATGTATTGCGAACTTGGAGAGCATGTAAAAGATGCGACTTGTATGACATCTAGAAGCCTCATTAGAGGCCAAGGTCTGGGATGTTCAATTATATAGTTGATATGTGTCAACTGCATAGAGCTGATACAATACCAATTTCGAGACGATGCGCTTACTCGACCAAGCACCGGCATCGAGCCCGTCGTTTGGTGAAAAGTACACATTTCTCAAATTCCAGATTACAAGATCGAAGTGCATCTTACCTGCTGTTTCACTGGAGTGAAGTCTGCACTTTCGCGCTTCGCTCACTTCTTGGCACCTACCAAATCAAATGCTTCTTACCCTTCAACCTCTCGCTTCACGCTCCAATTTCCCAAAAAGCGAAACGCAGCATCCAGCGTGCCAACTGAACCCCTGCCTTCTGCTGGGGATGATACCCTCAAACCGGCTGAACATAGAGGGGAGCGACCTGATCTTTATGACCTGCCTGATTTGCCGAAATGGGAAAGTCATTAGAAAAGAAGGATGTCTCGAAGACTTTGATAGATGATGAGGGTATCCTACCCTCACCGCTGCAACAATTGTCACAAGTACAGTACCGACTCATTGGTAGCATACTGAGCATATCTTACCTGACCGTGCGTAGAAGTGAGTACGAACGAACAATCGAAATCGCCATACGAGTGGGTAACGAGCCGGTCGAAAAAAAATTACCGTCCACGAGCAGCTTATCCTTCCTCTGTCGTCATCCATGAGGGAGCAGCGATTACTTGGTGTCGGTCCAAGGGTACTGTACCCTCAAACCGCCATCCGTCATCTCAAGCCGAGGAGGACTGTGCATCTCCTTGTCAACTGGCTCTATTACAACCACTTCACCAAATCGGACGATGGAGAACTGCGCAGCTTTGGAGATCTTTTGCAGCTACATTTCTCGCCCAACACGACCCGTCACTATCGTCAAAAACCTAGTAATCGACCACCTGATCTCCAAGGCCGCTGAGTTCCACATTCCCTCAGGCTGCACGAAGAAGATCCACAAAAATACAAATGATAGCGATCAATTGCGCGGACTATGGCTCGATTTCTACGTCTGTGGCGAGATTCCTGGGGCACAGTTTCAGGCAGAGCTGCAAGACGGACGGGTGCACTCCCAATTTCTGAAAGATCTAGCGGTGGCGCAAATGGCCAGAATCGCCAAAACGAATGGAATGGATCGGGAGATGCCGCCGTACGAGACGAAGGAGACCAGCTATCATAAGGGGTTTGGGGCCCTGTGTTTTTATCGAGAGGGGTTCAAGAGGGTAAGCTACCCATATCGAGGTGATTATGTGAGGGCGACGAGATGTTTAGAAGGGAGGTTTGAGAGGCAACAAGCCAGGATTATGGAGCTGAAACGGACGGCAGCGCACTTGAGGAAGGCGGTGCAGATGTAGTCGGGAAAGGGACAGCATATTCGGTAATAGGGACGCGAAGCGAGGAGTACGAGGGATTAGTAGCCCGAGAATGATACAAAGAGGAGAAAGCTCCTGGATGGATTGAGTGATGGGGTGGAATGTGATGCGTGATTTACCCAAAAAGTGGCATGAAGAGGAGCGAGTTTGTCGATGCGTTGCAGGATAGGTTGTTAGGGGAGACATGGTGGAATCTATATGTTTGGGCTAGTAGCCGATCCTATGACGCTATTCTGCTGCTTTTTCTTGCCTTTCTTGTGCTTCTTGCGGGAACGATCGGCGAGGACTTCGTCTAGGTAGTTGTTACTCTGTCGCTTGGAACCTCTTGAATCTTCCATTGGCCGAACATCAGTGGACGTGGATGGCGGAAGTACAGCATCTTCGCGAGCAGTGTCATCAGGCTGGCCAGCGAGCTTTCTCTCAGCCTTCCGCCGTGACTTCCCCAGCGCAGACCGTCCAGGCTCCTCGTCACTATCCTTCTCAACTTTCTTCGAGTTCGCGGGTCGCGGCTTACTCCCAACCATCGATGGCCTCGACTTCGACTCTCCATCCTCCCGCTTCCTCCTCCCCAACTTCTTCTCCCAATCCTTTCCCAACAATTGTCTACGTAGTTTCTCATTCGATGACAATTCCTCCCTCTTCACCTCCCCGTCTGTAGGGATCATAGCGCCCACTCCCAGGCTATTTCATCTTAGCGCCTACACACAGGAAGAACGGAGCATGGCTGGCCACACATACGTCTCAGGCATCGGCACGAACATCTCGCGCTCTTCCCTCTCAAGCTCCTCTTCTGTCTTTGTATTTTGTAGCTCCTCGGGATTGCGAGGAGGAAGCCATGATGCTAGGAGGCGCTGGGATTTGGCAAGGGCGACGTTGGCCTTGTTGAAGATGATGTCAGCTTCGGAGGGTATGCGCGCCATGATGAATTTGTATTGGATGCGGAGGGTGTCGTGGAATTGAAATCCGATTATATGCGCCTCGGCAAAAACTGCCAAATCTGAAGCTATCTCCAAGGGCCAAGCCAACCTCAACCAGATTGCACCTATTCCTACATTCAAGCACTTGCTTGTCATAATGTACAAGCTAGCTCGCAGTAGACCGTTTGCCGCTGCCTTTCGAGCTGCAAAGGTATACTCCTCCTATACCAAGTATGGGATTGAGGAAGCGGTTCTGACAACGGACAGCCAGACACGCCCATTAAGAGCGCGGCTCTGCAGCGAAAACGATGGCTTAGCATTCACGAATATCTCTCCGCAAGCCTCCTGAAGACTGTGAGACTATAATCCGAGTGGGATTGGAGGATAGGGCTGATTGTCGGCAGTATGGCGTTGGTGTACCGAAGGGAGAAGTCGCTCGCTCTGCAGCAGAAGCAGAGAAGATTGCTAAGGAGATTGGTAGGGATACGAGCTTGATGATGCGATGGGTGTGGGTGATGACTGAGTCTCTACAGGTGGCGATGACATGGTCATCAAAGCACAAGTTCTTGCTGGTGGACGAGGGAAGGGCACATTTGACAATGGGCTGAAGGGAGGAGTGAGAGTCATCTACTCGTACGGAGCCTCCCTCTGATGGACTGCTTTCAACTCCTGACTACCGGGCCCTATAGACCAACCGAAGCCAAAATGTTCGCCGACCAAATGATCGGCCACAAACTTATGACCAAACAAACCGGCGCCGCCGGCCGTCTCTGCAACGCTGTCTACATCTGCGAGCGCAAATTCGCCCGCCGAGAGTTCTACCTCGCCATCCTAATGGATCGCCAATCGCAAGCCCCCGTCATCATTGCCTCCTCCCAAGGTGGTATGGACATCGAGACCGTCGCCAAAGAATCTCCCGAAGCCATCATCACGACAAACATTGACATCCACAAAGGCGTGACTGATGATATTGCAAGGAATATTGCTGCAGATCTAGGGTTTTCGGAGCAGTGTATTGAGGATGCCAAGAGTACAATTCAGAAGCTTTATAAGGTGTTCATGGAGAAGGATGCGACACAAATTGAGATTAACCCACTGAGCGAGACGAGTGATCATCAGGTCATGGCTATGGATGCCAAGTTGACATTTGATGATAACGCCGAGTTCAGGCAGAGTGAGATCTTTTCGTGGAGGGATAAGTCGCAGGAGGATGTGGACGAGGTTAAGGCTGCCGAGTATGTCCTACCCCCTATATTTAAGGATGGGAGTGGCTGACAACTATAGATCCGGTCTCAACTTCATCAAACTCGATGGTGACATCGGCTGCCTTGTTAATGGCGCCGGTCTCGCAATGGCAACAATGGACATCATAAAACTCAATGGCGGCTCACCCGCCAACTTCCTCGACGTCGGCGGCGGCGCAACCCCTCAAGCCATCAAACAAGCCTTCGACCTCATCACCTCGGATCCCAAAGTCACAGCCATATTCGTCAACATCTTCGGCGGTATCGTACGCTGCGATGCTATTGCTCAAGGTCTGATTAGTGTGGTGGAGAGTATGAATCTGCGGACGCCGATTGTAGCGAGGTTGCAGGGGACGAACATGGAGAAGGCGGCCAAGCTGATTAACGAGAGTGGGTTGAAGATTTTCTCGATTGAGGATTTGCAGAGTGCGGCGGAAAAGAGCGTGCAGTTTTCGAAGGTGGTGAAGATGGCGAGGGATATTGATGGTAAGCAGACAATCTCATTTTCACCACCGAAACCGACCGCACTAACAATTGCTACGCATAGTCGGTGTTGAGTTCAACCTGGGGCTTTAGCGTATGCGTGCTGTGACCAGTCGTTAGGCTCCGCTGGTAGCTTCACTTTTCTCTTTGTGTTCCTCAATAAATACCAATCCCAATCCTACGGCTCTGAAATTTGCATTCATTGTGTTTGCCAAGTATCTCACTAGGCAATGTGATTTTCCATCCCTTGTTTGTTAGGGCAAACCTTAACATGAAATGCGTGTTCTAAAATTCTATCTCCTTCTGCATCTAGTCCATGCCAGTCTTACTTATTTTGAGTATTTACATGTGTGTAATTTCTATCATCTCTCTTCAACCTATCACTTACCTTCAATGGACCCATCACCACCCACAAGTACCTTCTGGGAGAACAGTCCAGATATCTTCTTCATTGAACTGTCTCCATCCAAACGTACCATCCAATTAGCCACATTCCTTGACGATCGGTTCCTTGGCAGTGTGAATGAGCTTGTTCAGCATATCGAGAGCCTCTCGGGGTTTCCACAGGGACATCATGTGGATCGCGAGGCTGGGTTTAGGAAAATTACAAATGAGGGGGAGATAGATGATATTTGTGGGTATTTGACACGGTTGTGGCGGGAAGATAGCCAAGCTATTGTTTGGGTGAGTGCTCTTCGTGATGGAACCTCTCATTGGCCCGAGATCATTCCCACCCTCATCCACATCGAGCTTCCTTCACCCGAAAGGGATTGCACCACGAGTGATCCGAGCTTCGACGTCCGGCTTTTTGACGACGAAAACGATCTTGTTGAGCATATTGAGAGCACGGAATGCTTTCCACGTGGATATCATGTAGACCGTGAGATTGGGATCAGAATCTATAGGCATGATGAGAAAGCGGGCCAGTCCACAAATTGGCGGTGGTGGCAGGGGCAGGGGCATATGGCGGTTGTTTGGGTCACGGCTGCGCGTAATGTGGAGAAGAAAGTTGGGCTCGCTCGAGAGGCTTGGAGAGGAGTTCTCATGGGGGCTAGTGGGGGAGTCGACTCAAAAGCCCAGGAGCTCGGTTCTCGCGTCCAATCGTCACAAAGTAGCCTGAGTCAGCAGCGCAGATTGGTGGAGCACGAGCAACTTGTTCTGGCCCGGATGGAGGTAGGGGCCCAGGGCAAAGACGAAGCAAGAGGTGATAGCGTAGCCCTAGAAGAAGAGGCAGGTTGGCGAACCGGTCTTGCCGTCTCCGGTGAAGATGGTTTCGTCCGCGATGATGAGGAAGGGAGATATGATGGAGTGACGGATGCCACCAATGGACAAAGCGATCACTTAAGTCGGTCAGCCTCGACGACTCTTCCAAGCGAACAGATACCTGGAGAAGATTCCCAAGAAAGGCATGGTTTCCTGAAACGCACATTTTCCGCAGCTGTTGATGCGACCAATGTCAAACGAGACCTCATGCGCCTTGCAGCAGACGTTGACGGCGAGAAAACCGTAGAGCCGGGCCTCAGTGACACCCATCATGGTAATTGCAGATTCAACCCTCATGACGTGCGCAGACAAGATGTGGATAAGACGGAGCATATCAAGAGTATGGATAGAGGTCTGGGAGGAAGTGGTCCTGCTGAACAATCAGCTGAACAGGATTACTTCACGCATCAGACGAGCCTGGTCAGGAGGTCGACTCAAAACCTTTCGCCCACTGAGTCTGTAGCTAGTACTTCCACGTTGCTTTCTGATGGTACTTAAAAGCTGCGAAATATCGACATGGGCAATTTTGGCAGGAGATCAGGTCAAAGATAATTGTGGTAACGATCCTTGGTCGCAAAATATGAATGAAGCGGGAGTGCGCACGAAGCCAGCTTGCAGACGGGCGAGCTTCGTAAGAGCCAGGAATTTGGGATCGACAAGACGGGGAAGTCAATCTTCATTCAAATGTCTTGCCCTAGTAATGTGAAACCCAATGTATTTTCCAAACATTTACCTTAACGGTCGTCTTTGATTTTATTTTATTTTTAACCTAAAGTAATTATATAATAAATTATTTAAATTTAACACCCCAAAACACATGCCATCAATTTGCACGCCCCACATATTCCTCACACCATCCCCTCACCCCTCCTCTCCTCATCACCCTTCAGCCCCATCTCCATCTCTACCAACTCAATCTCCTTCACAATCCCCCACGCATCGGCCTCAAAAGCCCTCCTCTCCCTCCTCTCTGCCTCCAAGACCTCCTTCCTCTCCTTCCTCTTTCTGTAAACCCTCATAACCCACAGCACAATCAACAGCAAAGCTAGCATCCCAGCACCCGCCGCAGTCCCCACCAGTATGTCTTTTGTCGAGAAATGCGGAATGGTGGAGGTGGAGGTTCGGTCCACGACAAGCAGGGGAGTGGTCTCAAAGAATGCGCGCTCTTGGAGGGTGGCGGCTGTCGGTGGTGGTGGGTTGGAGAAAGGGAGAATGGACGTTTTCGGGCAGCCTGCAGCAGTTGGGACACGAGGGGAATTGTCGTAATCGATGTCAATCATTTTGTTCTCGTATTGAGATGATCTTTGTATGGGTAAGTTGCCTTGATCTTGTGGTTGGAAGACGGGGGTTTCGAGGTTTTTGAGAGTATTGTAGAGGTTGTTGGAAATTCTGGAAGAGGTATCAGAGATGAATGCACGCAGGATTTGGCTTCGAATGTGGCTTATGACTCAGATTTTGAGAGCGTTGAAAAGCTTATCTGCCGAATTCGAATGAAGATATTAGCTTTGTATCTTCAAGCCAATTCGGCGACTGCTAGAAAAGTTGATTTTGCTTGTGAAAACCTCAATGCAATGTTCGAGACAGATCCCAAATAATCTGCAGGGTGTTTGATTTTGCAGTCTTATAGACGGACATGACTTCAGTATATCCAAAACCCCAACCTTTCCGCCAAGTTCCGCGCAATGGGCGCCGCGTCCTATTTTTCCAATCCATGAAACTCTTCTAGGCCAGTCCAGGCATCGAATTCTGCTATTTTCCGCACCCATAAAGGATACGAATAAGACCAAAACACCATTGTACGAGCGCCATTAGGACTCAAACCTAATATAGTAAATTATTGAAGCCCAGCAAACGACTCACAACCAGCAAGGCGTCCGGCCCCTGGACAGGAACATTTCAGGAGATCATCCCACGGATTCCGAACCCACACTGCCGGGCTGGGATCTTTAAAAACCTGTGGCTAATTGCACTGTCAAAGAAGACGAACAAGACCACAACACCATTATAAAGGCGCCATTAGGGATCGAGCCTAATATAGTAAAGTATTGAAACCCAATAAACGCATGGCGTGCGAACCCAAAGCTTGTGATCTAATTACAGGATTAAATAATGGAAATAGTGATATAAGCCGCAAGGAATGGCGCTGCGGAAAAGTTACCCAGGAAAAAATCTTGAAAACCGTTAGTTAGACAGAGTAAAACAAGGATAGATAGCGTGAAATAGGTCGTGTACTGTTGTCCAGGAGGGGTGTATGGTAGGCAGAGAGCAGACTGTTGAAAGTCATAGCTCTTCGAAATCGCTAGGCCGAGGTTAGCTTCTGGGCTTCGAAGACAGGAATGGAAGAACATACGAGATATGCCATGAACATCGCAATCCAAACGAGAGAGCCACTAATGGTTGTAAGATTCAGGAACCATGAGAAAGCCGTAGCCGAGCCACTCGAGACGCTCAAATATGTCAAGCAGGATAGTGCAGCCGTGCAGAGCACAGAAACATATGGTATACCACTCTCGCTGCAGGTCCGAAAGATCTTCGGTGCTCGGCCAGTCAATGCAAGACTGTATAGCGAGCGGCTACCGGCGAAAAGGAAGCTGTTAGCTGCGCTCCAAGCTGATGTGAGTAAGACTTCGCTGATCACGTGATCGAGGCCTTTGATGCCTTCCCGTTTGAATCCAACGACGAATGGGCTTGTTCCTGCGTCATTGGTGCCGTTGCTGACTGCTTGCATGAGGGCCGGTACATCAGAGGGGACGATGAACGAGATAATCAGAGCACCAAGGGCTTAGAATACGACAAGTCGATAGATGAATCGTTTTGTTGCTTTCTGTATGTTTCCCTCAAGGGCTTCATTCTCCCCGGCAGTGATGGTGATCATCTCCGGGCTAAGTACGCAGGCAAACCCAGTTCTAATGAGCGACCGCCAAAAAGCCAGGAAGTTTCGAATTTTGCCATATTCGGGTCTAGTATAGCTTTTGAAAGCTCCCGGGTGCTGCCAATAGCGGAAGCCAAGTCTGTCGTGGTTGGGTCCACCGCCAAAGAAGAGAACGATACCTAGGACAATGAGGCCTAGGATCGCTAGGATCTTGATTGAGGCGAAGCAAAAGTCGGACTCGCCGTGAAGGCTTACTGCGAAGATGTTCAGGAGCACTACTGTTACCAGGGATATGGTGATCCAGGCTGCCACAGGAGTATACGTTTGTTAGTACGAGGTAGAGACAGCCTTCTGGTAGTATACATACAAGGGATTCTCCCAATAGCCTATAACCACGCATGCTGCCGATATCTCAGCAGCCATCAGCATAGCATATGAGTACTTGTAATTCCACCCAGCTACGAATGCTAATGAGGCTTCAAAGGAGCGATTGATGTACTAAGGGACCGATTCTCATGAAACAGGAGGATACGTCGTCATCTCTGCTAAGCTTTGCATGACGACCCAAACAACGGCAGAAACGACAATATAGGCTAATCCATACAAGGATCTACCGTTCGAAATGCACAAGACTCCTTACCCATGAACAGACGAGCTGGCCCGACCAGAGACAGCGTAGAGCCCATCACAGCGAACAAGCCGGTACCTGATTCTCCTCCGATGGCTATCAATCGAATGTGCTGAACTTTCAGGCCCCTTTTCGTATTTCCATAGCTCCCTTGCTGTTCATCACTTGACCCCTTCACCTCTACATCATTCCTCTGCTTTTCGGATGTGGAAACACTCGTTTCCTCTTCGACGCCATCGATCACATCAGATTTGGAGTAGGAGATCTTGCACCCCATGAAAAGGTGAGACACGGGCTTGTTAAAGAGAACGCAGCAGGAGTCATCAAAGGTTCATGCTTGCTTAAGCAGCTGGCGATTTTCACACGCGTATCTCGAGAGCTTCTGGGGCTCCCCAAAGCCAAGATTTAAGGACTGAGAGCCACGACGGCAGTTACTGACGCATTCCTGGTTGACCGCTGAATCGTTGGAGAAGGCTTGGCATTAAGGATGTCACTCGAGAGTCAAGTCATTGTCTAGACCGTAGGGCGCTTCGAGCGGCTACGAGGCGACCCTCCCAGGCGAAGGCCCCCTAAATTCCATACTAAATTCAACTCTCCGATTACTTCGCATACATCAATCGGGTTCTCTAACGCCTTTGTCAAGAAAACTAGCCCACCTATCTTTGAAATATGTCTGTGGCAAATACTGGACTTGTACCTGCTTACGAAGCGTTCAAGAGATCCAGTTTTGCCGCTGACCGAAAATTATACACAAAGATCGGAGAAACGACATCAAGGGAGCTCATTCAATCATTTACTGTACCCATCCGCTCTGGGCGCGCATGGACAGTCCCTAAAGGAAACATTTGTCGAATAATAACCCCAGAAGGCCCGCAAGTCTGCGATCTCAATATCTGGAACCTGCATAATCCGCGAGGAAGATTCTGGGCCTCAAGAACGAGGCAGCTTCACGCTTCTCATGTCTCGAAATTCGACCGGCTGTGGTCATGTCTCCCATATCCGAGACCACTAGTCACTATTACTGGTGACTCGTTGGCGGACTATGGAGTAGATGAAGTAGGTGGTCGAGTGCACGATCTATTAGGTACACGGTGTGATCCGTATGTAAATCAGACGCTGTCTGGACAGGGATTTGACTACCACTGTCATTCGAATCTTAGTCGTGCTATACTGTCGTGGGGATTGACAGAGTTCGACGTTCATGATGTGCTCAACGTCTTCCAAGTGACGGGGTTAAACAAAAGTGGTGAATATTTCATGCAGCCATGTCCAGCAAAGGCGGGAGATTATTTTGAGTTCTTTGCGGAAATCGATGTTCTTTGTGCTCTTTCTACCTGTCCAGGGGGTGACCTTTCGAAGTGGGACTGGGCAAAGAACGAGGGCGATGATCCTATGTTAGAGTGCTGCCGACCGCTTCGGGTTGAAGTGTATAAGATCACTGATTCCAAGGTTTTGGAAAACTGGGAGTCACCTGCAACTGCGTCCTATACGGGCCTGCATGGATTCACAATGCCAGCCTCTCAGAGGTGAATGAGAAAGTGTGGTACTATCATTGTGGAGGGTGACTTTGGGAGATCACTGTCCATCTTTGATCTGAGAGCTTGATGTACGGCCGGTGGTGATGGCAACAATGGAGTTATGGGCGGCCAGATCCTCATTGCATCAGCATTGAAGACCTCCCTGCTGGGTTGGTTCTCGAGCATCATACAAGGATAATTCATACCATTTGTCTAGGTCCCAATGTAAAAGACTGTGGAGATGGATTGTTAGCTGGTCTAGCTCTTTTGGAGGAAAGGGAGTCAAATAGTCCCTCTAGAGGGCGGAATCTGGTCGAGTTAGCGTTAGGGTTTAATTTTGTAGATATTTCGGCAACAGCGGGCAGATCGATTGCCGTTGAAAATTTGCTTTCTCTCGAAACTCTGTGTTGTAACGCTGATTTCCTGGTACAACTGATCCCTAATCCCGTTACTTAGTAGAGAAAACCCAATTGACTATATTACCTCCAGTCCAATATGGCCCGCGTGCTTCTCACAGGTAAGCGCGAACCCTCGTCAAGGACCCTCAGTAGCTGAAATTGCCCAATTGCAGGCGGAACCGGCTTCATAGCTGCCCACGTTCTCGACGTACTCCTCGAGCGCGGCCACTCCGTCGTGACTACCGTTCGATCAACTCAAAAAGGGCAGACGATTTTAGATAACCACAAAAACGTCCCCAAGGACAAGCTCGATTTTACGATCGTCGAGGACATAGCCCAACCAGGTGCATTTGACAAAGCTGCCCAATCAAATCCGCCCTTTGACGCCGTTATTCACACTGCGTCGCCCTTCCACTTCAATGTGACAGATACCAAGAAAGATTTGCTTGATCCTGCAATCATTGGCACAACAGGGATACTGAAGTCGATCAAGCAACACGCCCCTACTGTCAAGCGCGTAGTATATCTTCTATTCTGCTTTTAGCTCAAGGGACATGAGTTGATTAGTATACAGGTCATAACCTCCTCCTTCGCTTCCATCATCAACCCCTCAAAAGGCAACAACCCCGGCTACACTTACACAGAAAAGGACTGGAACCCTATAACCGAAGAAGAGGCCCTAAAAAACCCCTCGAACGGCTATCGTGCCTCTAAGACATTCGCGGAAAAAGCGTCATGGGAGTTCCTCGCAAAGGAGAAGCCCAATTTTACCATCTCTACTATGTGCCCACCCCTCGTCCTGGGACCCATCGTTCACTACCTACAAAGTCTCGATAATCTCAATACGTCCAACCAGCGTATTGCGGCCATTATGACTGGAAAGGCTAAGGAAGAGATTCCGCCTACGGGCACATTCATTTGGACAGATGTGAGAGATCTGGCGCTCGCTCATGTCAAGGCTGTTGAGCTGCCTGACGCAGCGAATAAGCGCTTCTTTGTCACGGCAGGCTATTTCAGTAACGAGGAGATTGCGGATATTGTAAGAGAGAATTATCCTGAGCTGAAGTATAAGGTCCCTGCGAAGGGCACGAAAGGTGGAGGATACCCAGAGGATGGTATCTACAAGTATGATAATGAGAGGTCGAGAGAGATTCTTGGAATACAGTATCGGAGCCTTAAAGAAAGCATCGTTGATACAGTGAAGAGCCTGCAAGCGGTTAGCGGATAGGGTGGGAAAACAAATATATGCGTGAGCGATATAGAAATAAGGAACGAAATGATGAGAAAATATTAATTGATCGCCACCTTCTTCATGTGCGTCTATGTACGGTTTATAATCAGTGGTACTGCTCATCTCGCCCAACATCAATATCGCGGGCCACGTATCTGCTTCTGACAAGACGCACAAGCCAACTTAGAACAGTCTGGACACTGAAGTATCCAAGCATGGTAATGCATGCTACAGACACTGCATTGGAAACTTCCCATCACCTTCGGCCAGAACTTCGTATGGCGGCACGATCCGGGAGCAGTGTGAGCTGTGTTGGAGTGGGTGTGGGACTGCGTATGAGACTCGGTGTGGTGATTCGCACGAGTTTGCGCGCGAGATCGCGTCTGGTGTATGTGGACATACTCGAAATCGTCGGGGTAAGATTGTGTGGAATGCGTGTGTGCGTTTCGGCTGGCTTTTGGTACTCTCACTTTGGGTGTGCTGGTGTTGGCAGGCGGTCGAGTCTGTGATTGCTGACGTTTTGCAGCCTCCTCGGCTTCCGCTTTTTCTTTCGCCAATTTCGCATGTAGAGCTTGTCTTAGGTCTCTTTCCCTTCGCTCTTTGTCCCTGGCCTCGTTCTCTGCGGCTCTTGCCCTGGCTTGCTTTTCTGCTTCCTTGCGAGCAGCTTCTGCCCTCTTCATTGATTCCTCCCTTTTCTTTGCCTCCATTTCTCTTTCTCTTTCCCTTCTTGCGTTTTCTTCTTTCGACTTCTGGAATTGCTCCTCCAACTCTGTTTGGCGTATTGCATTCAAGATTCCCTGATGCTCTGCCTCTTGCCTTTTCAGTTGTTCCTTTGCAAACCCTATCTTTACTGACGCGCGAGTCCGTTGCTGCAAGATTTCTTCACGTTTCTGCGCTTTTCTCTCTCCAGTCTCTGCCTCAGCGAATGGAGCTATGAAGAAGGCCAACCAGCCACTCGCTTGCTTTTGTATCCCTATCAACTCTCGTTCGGCTTCGTCTAGTGCTCGCAAATTGTCTTCGAAGGCTTTGATCTCCACCCGCAGCTTGCACATGGCTGCGTTTCGGGCCATCGTCGCTGCTTGTTGTCTCAGCTTTTCAGCCAGCTTCCGACCTTCAGCTTGTTTCTGATCTCCGGCCTCTTTTCTTTGCTGTTCTTGGTATGCTTGGAATCCATTTTGTTTTGGTGTACTAGCTTGGGGCGATGTCCACGTGCTTGTCCGTGTAAGCCTTAGTTTTGCGTCGTAGAGTATCCGTTTGTTGTCGTCGTAGAGAGTTTCATGAGCTTCGTTGATCTGAATTGGTGGATGAACGATGTCAGTCCTGCACTATCGCGAAGCTTATCTCGGTAGACGGTGGAACAACCTCTTGAAACATTGCTACCGCTCGAGGATTGCCGGAATTTTTGTCTGGGTGGCAACGAAGCGCCATTTTCTTGTAAGCATCCTTGATCTCGTGCTTGTGGGCTTGCTGAGAGATCTCAAGTATCTGATAGAATGTTCTATCCATTCTCACTGATGTGCTCACAGCAACTCGTCAACAGATATGAGATAGGTGCTTATATTTCCATGTTTTTCGTGGGGTCGGTGATGTTTAGTCGCGCGTTCTCTCACTTCCTATCGTTGACCCTACTCAGGGTTGCACAAGGGCGTGTACGATTGACGCGGGGCACGAAGAGTGAAGTAGAGCAGCAGGAAAGCGACAGCGAGCCTTGGAGCGGCTTGGTTTTGAACGAGGCTTCGCTTTCGCTGGTCAAGAATTTGCATTGCAAGAGAAACAAATTGAGCTAGAAAAGGGAGCTAGAGAGAAAAGGAAGAATGCCGTCAATATGGCACTGTAGCACTATTCAATACACATAAAACAAGTTGATTGACCACTGGTAGCTATCTATGGGCCAGCTATACATGATATCCAGGATACTAGAATAATAACAAACAAATGGCGGAGAAAAGCATGCCGCCCAGGCACTAATTACATAAGGATTCTCCACCAATGGGATATTTCCCCTCTTGACATAGAGCCCTATGAACTTACATGCTGTAAGACTGCATCTCGATCCGTCACATTTGCTGTTTCCGCTATCGGCATAACGCCCACTTATATCTTGATACTTTAACGAGAGAGAGGACTGCGCTTGAGTAAAATTGCAAGAGAGACATAGATGGATCTCTTTCTTGCTCTATCCCGAGTCATTCTCACGGACGGAGTCCCTAGGTTAATGGTCGTAAGTCCGTGAATTAGCGTGTGCAGAAAGGTGTGCATTCCTTGGCATTTGCTTTTATTTTTTTCCCCCCACCACAGTCCCACCACCGGTACCCAGCTCTACGAATAACTCTTCTGATTTACTTACTTTACATGAGTAGATAGCTCTATTTAAGGCGACTCTAACGCCGTAGGAATTAATAGAATTGACAGAGTATTTGTTAAGTTATCAGGCTTAAGATAAAATCAGTAGGCTTACTCCGTTTAGTAATTATTGAGCCAAGATTTCAATCCCTGATATCTTCTATTAAAGTTACTTGATTAAGCTGATTCCTACGGCGTTAGAATCGCCTTGAATAGAGCTATCTACTCATGTAAAGTAAGTAAATCAGAAGAGTTATTCGTAGAGCTGGGTACCGGTGGTGGGGCTGTGGTGGGGAAAAATAAATAAAAGCAAATGCCAAGGAATGCACACCTTTCTGCACACGCTAAAAGCCAACGTACCAGATCCAACGCCAAAGCTCGTGCGAGAATTAATTATGCGACGAATTCGCTACTGGTGACAGCGAGATCTCGATGCAGATAACTTCTGTACCATAACGCAAACATCCTGTGGAATAGGAAAGCGAATAGTGTCGGCGCATTCGGAGTATCTGATATGCTTATACTCTTGACATCGCAACCTGAGGGCAAGTAAAGACAAGGTTTTCGGCAGCTCGCGCGAAGATCGCTTTGATGGTCGAAGCAGCCGCGTATACAGGCTAGAACATGATAGCACCACACTTTCTCCGCTCTTCAAATACCACGTCTTTGTAGACAGGACATATCTTTTCGTGAACATAGTTACAAGCAGCAAAACCCCAAGGTCGCGGTTGGCATGTTGAGTGTCAAAATGGCAATCTTAGAGGCGAACGCTGTCAGCTGAAGTATGGAAGATTCTTCGCTTGGGCAGTGACCTAGGCTTTCAAGACTATTAAAGGACGTCGAAGTACTTGAACGCGATTCAGGTCGAGTAGTAGGCCGGATTTCCAAGCTTATTACCACCTGTCGAAGTACCTGATCGCGACCCAATCTGCTTGTTCCCGCACTGTGTTATGCCCCATATAGCACAAAAGCCCCCAAGGGCAATCAACGGAACTTGAGTGCAGCTAATAGCCACACAATCTGTGCTATACGCGGTTCCCAGGTAATGATCGTTCAGGGAATTTTGGCTTCAACGGTAAAGCGAAAAGAGGGCGCAGGCTCAGAATATCTTGAATACTCGTAGACCTGCTCTCGTATTTCGAATAGAAGCCTAAAGAAAGGACCAGGACGTTCGCGCTCAAAGGTGGCCGTAATGGTAGATGCCGCCGCACTGACGTTAATAAAAGAGATTGGAGCATGTCGATGCCAGTCATGGTGCGAGTTACATGACTGCTGAAACTCGTCCGCCGGACCTAAATCCTATGTGGCATAATTCTGGAGCTAAAGCTTCATCCCGTATCTATGTCCCCATTTTAGACTTTCAACACTGTCTTTCGTGAAGCGAATATTGCTTTTAAAGCTTTTTCCATTGTGAAAATGGATGGGTGCAGAACGTGGAGGCGCCCCTTCCAAGCTGACCGCAATCATTTCTTGAGCAGTCTCGCCGAATACTTCAAAGACACCGTTGGTACGGCGGGGATTGTATCCATCCCACCTCTGAAAGGCGTTCTGCAACGAATTATATAGGCGCAACGTCGTAGATGCAGACAGCGAGAGTATTAAGATCAGTGGGAGTCCACACCATCTTCAAGCAAAATTTCTATGGATTGTCAAGGAATAGCATCAATGAGGATGTAGAGTACTCCATTGTAAATTCTGGGGGCCGAACCCCTGGGACGACGCTGAAGTCCACAGGCTCGGGAGCACATTTTGCGCTAGCTTTGGCATCTTCAGGCAATAGGATGGTCGGGTGCATAGGTGTCCGGTGTTCTCCGTCTGCCGGAAAACTATATACGCACCACATTGAAAAGTAATTCTTACAGCAGCGAAGCTTGTATATTTTCAGAGGAACAAGACAGCGCCCGAGGCGACTGAGGAGCAGGGAATTGGCTGTTAGGGGGTAACTTCTCCCCAAGCCAGAATTTGATAAGTATGGCTATTTCTTGGAATTGGGGAGATCCAGGTCCTACGCGTTTATGCCTACAGCGTTGTCATCTTCGTCCGCGAACTCGAGCAAATCCAATTGCAAAGCTCGACCAAGATGGATATCTGCTGCGTTATCACTGCTAGGCTCAGCGTGAAAGCAGGGAAGGTGATACACAACATCCTGCTCTTCCTCGTTAACAGTCTCGAGGTAAACTTGCTCCGAAAAACCTTTCCGCAAATCAAGGATAAGACCATCATGACCAGGATTTATGAGGCTCAGCTTTGCAGAGATCCTCCGAGGCTTCATGTCTTTAGGGATGCCGACTACCCTAAGCGTGATGTTCGATAAGTCTCGGGCAGTAATATGGACTCTGCTTTCATCACAAGATATCTAACCCTGGGTGTCATTTTAATTGGTCATTACCGCATGTTCCGGTCTTTTAACATAAAATTTCGTAAATTTCGAGGTCTGCCTCGGTTCCTTTGAAAACCATATTTCCTCGAATTATTTTCCCCGAAGAACAGCCGGGCTTTACGCTAGGCCAAACTATATGCCTCTCCGGCCGATCACATGGCAAGCCCAATACTCTACACTTATGATCAAGCTCCCAAGATGAATCCACTTTGCTCCCGCCAAGTTGGTACCTAGGAATTCCCTCCTATAGCCATTGGAAGCAGAATTTATCCACATTTGATTTTATGCCATGGTGTGCAAGACCTACTACGCAATGGGTAAGTTGAAGCTCTACGCCTGAAAGCGAAGCTCTACCTAGCAAATCCTGTGAGGTGGCAAGGACCCTCTTCGACACGATGGCTTCATACTCATCAGAAGCCCTCACCCGTATTTTCATAGAGCTCAGGTCGAAGCACGAGGACATCCGGCTTCGTGCCGCAAAGGACCTAAAATCCCAGGTGCTACAAGCTTCTCGAGGTAAATACCCGAGTTTAACACCCCAACCGTACTGATCGTCACCCCAGATCTCCCCTCTGATAGATTTCAAGACTACTACAATAATGTCAATCACCGTATCTCTCAGCTCGTAGTACAGAGCAATGTCACAGAGGAAAAGATAGGTGGAATACAGGCCATAGATCAGCTTATCACGTTCGATGGGGATGACGCGGCTCAGAAGACAACGCGCTTCTCCAGCTACCTTCGGGCTGCGCTAAGAAGCAATGACACTGCGGTCCTTCTATTCGCTGCTCGTACACTGGGTCACCTGGCAGTCCCCGGTGGAGCACTCACTGCTGAGCTCGTCGAAGCTGAGATCTCTTCGGCTCTCGAATGGCTACAGACAGAGAGACAGGAGACTCGACGATTTGCTGCGGTACTCATCATACGTGAACTCGCCTTGAACTCACCCACCCTACTCTACGCCTTCGTACCCCAGATTCTTGACTGCATATTGGTAGCTTTAAGAGATCCAAAGGTTCTTATACGAGAAACAGCCGCCGAAGCTGCTGGTGCCTGTATCTCTATTATCGCCGCTCGTGACGAGCACCTCCGCAAGAAGTGGTTCGCAAGGATCTACGATGATGCTCTTCAAGGTTTCAAGTCACCAAGCCCCGATACGGTTCATGGTTCGCTACTCACGATCAAGGAACTTTTACTCAAAGGTGGAATGTTCATGCACGACCATTATCGAGAAGCTTGTGAAATCACCCTGCGCTTAAAAGATCACAAAGAGCCTCGAATCCGGGCACAAGTCGTGGCTGTCATTCCTATACTAGCGGGCTATGCACCAGAACAGTTCCAACATGGATATTTGTATAAGTTCATGACTTTCCTGCAAGGTCAGCTAAAGAAAGAAAAGGAGCGAAATCCGGCATTCATTGCAATTGGCAAGGTTGCACATGCTGTATGCAGTGCCATTGCACCTTTTCTGGATGGAGTCATCATACATGTGAGGGAGGGTCTAAGCGCTAAGGCGTAAGTTGCACATTCAAATCCTGATTCTGAACAAGGCTGAATTGGTATAGGCGCGATCGCGGCCGCGCAGACGAGGCACCGGTGTTCCAGTGCATCAGCATGTTGGCTATAGCAGTTGGAATGGCTCTCACCAAGTATACGACCGCTTTACTTGATCCGATGCTTGCTTGTGGTTTGAGTCTCTCGCTCACACAGGCGCTTGTCGATATGGCACACTACATCCATCCTATCAAGCCTCAGATTCAAGAAAAGCTCCTTGATCTGCTGAGTCTTGTACTGTCCGGTAAACCCTTTAAGCCTCTGGGATGCCCCCCAGATAAGCTTCCAGCAATACCAGCCTTTGCTCATGACTTCCGCCTCTCCGTTGCAGAGCGCAGCGACTCTGAGATAATCTTGGCGCTCAATACCCTGGGGAGCTTCGATTTCACGGGTAAGCCCGATTTCTGAGCGTTCGCGGGCTTGGCTACAGTCGCACATGCTGACAGACGCTAGGCCAAGCTTTGAACGAATTCGTAAGAGACGTTGCGATGCGATTTACCGAGAATCCCAATCCTGAAGTTAGAAAGGCCGCAGCACTCACCTGTTGCCAACTTTTTGTTCAAGACCCGATTATTTATCAGACAAGTTTTCAAGCCATCAAGGTGGTAGACGATGTGATCTCTACGCTCTTGGAATTAGGAGTAGCTGACCAAGATCCTGAAATACGCCGTCAAGTCCTCGAAGCTCTAGATGCTAGACTGAACAAACATCTTGGCAAACCAGAGAACATCCGTTCTGTATTCCTAGCAGCCCACGACGGGAACTTTGGGGTTCGGCAAGCTGCTATTGTCATAGTTGGCCGTCTAACGGAGGTCAATCCAGCACACATTTTCCCCTCTTTACGCAAGATACTAGTCAACCTGATTATGGGCATCAAGAGTTCCAAAGACGCCAAAGTTCAAGAAGATGATGCAAAGCTCGTCGGGCTTGTCATTTCACATGCCTCCAAGCTGGCCAAGCCTTACTGTGATACCCTGGTAAAGGTACTGCTACCACAGGCCAGAGACCCAAATACTGCGGTAGCTGCAACGACCATTACCGCTATTGGACAGCTGGCAACTACTGGAGGTACCGTTCTGGAACCCTACATCCCAATGCTCATGCCTACGATCGTTGAAGCACTACAAGATCTGAGCTCCTACCCAAAAAGAAAGGCTGCGCTTCACACCCTCGGTCAGCTTGCGAGCAACTCGGGATATGTTATCAAGCCCTACGAAGACTACCCACAATTGCTTGATCTTCTGATCAATATCATCAAGACCGAGCAGCAAGACGAGTTGCGTAAGGAGACCATCAAATTAATGGGTATTCTTGGAGCTCTTGATCCGTACAAGCATCAGACGATCCTCGATATGTCTCCGGAGGCTCGTCTCAAAAATGAGGCTGAAATAATTTCGGACGTTGGTCTTGTCATAGAGGGGATCACTCCGTCAAATGAGGACTACTACCCCAGAGTCGTCTTCAACACTTTGACGCAAAATTTGCTAGCCGATCCGTCATTATCCCAATATCACTCCGCTGTCATTGAAGCTATAGTCACCATCTTCAAAACACTAGGACTGCGATGCATTCCTTTCCTTGGCCAGATCATACCGAGCTTTGTGACCGTCATTCGATCAGCACCTTACGCACGACTCGAGGCATACTTCAACCAACTATCTATTCTGGTGTCCATTGTTCGGATGCACATAAGAAATTACACGCAGCCACTCATAGAGCTCATTGAAGACTTCTGGTCAGTGAACAGCCCCATCCAGGCTACGGTGCTCTCTCTTGTGGAATCCCTAGCGAAAGCCTTGGAAGGGGAATTTAAAGCTCGCATTACAAGGCTTCTTCCGCTTCTGCTCAAGGTCCTAGAAGAGGACTCGTCAGCCCGAAGACTTCCATCAGAGAGGTGCTTACATACCATCCTAGTCTTCGGTCAGAGCGCAGAGGAGCATATGCATCTCATCATTCCAACGCTCGTTCACATGTTTCAAAAGCAATCTAACCCTGTAGCGATACGGAAGGCGGCAATCGATACAATTGGGAAAATATCCAGAGTCGTCAACATTTCTGACTATGCATCGTTGATCATTCACAACTTGACTGACATATTTACTGGTAAAGAACAGATTCTCAAGCAAGCAGCACTCGAATGTATCTGCGCCTACGTGTTCCAGCTTGGGCGGGACTACTTATTGTTCGTCAAGACTGTTAAGAAGATCCTTGACGCCAACCATGTCCCGCACCATAATTACGACGTACTAGTTTCCAAGCTGCAGAAAGGCGAACCATTACCGCAGGATCTCAGCCCCGATGAGCACTATGGCAGCTTGGATGACAATTCTGCTTTTGCAGAAATCGGCCAGAAGAAGCTACCAGTCAATCAGGAACATCTCAAGAATGCGTTTGAGGCTTCGCAGAAGTCGACTGTCGAGGACTGGCAGGAATGGATTCGACGCTTCAGTGTTGAGCTCCTGAAAGAGTCCCCACAACACGCATTGCGGGCATGTGCTGGGCTTGGAGGTCTTTACCAACCCCTTGCCAAAGATTTGTTCAATTCTGCTTTCGCTTCCTGTTGGGGAGAGCTCTATGACCTTTATCAAGAAGAGCTTCTTCGATCACTCGAGACCGCTTTGACCTCACCCAATGTACCTCCCGACATATTACAAGTACTGTTGAATCTTTGCGAGTTCATGGAACATGACGACAAGGCGCTCCCAATTGACATTCGGACATTGGGTGCCTACGCTGCCAAGAATCACGCTTTTGCCAAAGCTCTCCACTACAAGGAGCTGGAGTTCGAGGAAGAGAAGACTCCGAGCACTGTCGAAGCACTGATATCCATCAACAACCAACTCCAACAATCAGATGCAGCAGTTGGTATCTTACGGAATGCCCAGAAGTATCGAGACTTTGAGCTCAAAGAAACCTGGTTTGAGAAGCTTGAGCGTTGGGATGAAGCTCTTGCGGCGTATCAACGACGCGAGAAGGAATCCAAAGGTGATCACGCACCTTTCGAAATCACCATGGGCAAAATGAGGTGTCTTCATGCATTGGGAGAGTGGGACACATTGTCTAGTCTGGCCGAGCAGAAATGGAGTCTTGCTACCCTCGACCATAAACGTTCTATCGCTCCCTTGGCTGCTGCTGCTGCATGGGGTCTTGGCCAATGGGAACTTATGGACAATTATCTCGAAGCTATGAAACCTGCGGCGACGGACAGATCGTGGTTCAGCGCCATTCTAGCATTGCACCGTAATCAATTCGAGCAAGCCTCGGTCCATATCGGCAGTGCTAGAGACAAGCTTGACGGTGAGCTCTGTGCTTTGCTTGGAGAGTCTTACACTCGAGCATACGGTACAGTGGTTAGAGTTCAGATGCTTGCCGAGCTTGAGGAGATCATCACCTACAAGAAGAATACCGAGAATCCAGAAAGGCAAGCAACGATGAGGGAGACGTGGACCAAACGACTGAAAGGCTGTCAGCCCAATATCGATGTATGGCAGCGGATGTTGAAAGTGCGAGCCCTTGTCCTTACACCAAAGGAGAACCTCGATATGTGGATCAAATTTGCTAATCTTTGTCGAAAATCCGGTCGCATTGGTCTGGCAGAAAAGTCACTTGCTTTGCTCCACAGTGTCGCGGGCCACACCTCGGCAGGCCGATCATTGATGCCAAATGGTCTCTCGGCCCAGGCTGGGCTGCAGGGTCCTCCAATTGTGCCGGAGATTCTGTATGCACAGCTCAAATATCAGTGGTCCACTGGCCAACATCAAGTATCACTACATCACCTCCAAGGCTTTTCGCAAGATCTATCGCAACAGCTTGACACAGCGAATTCAGCTAATGGTGCTGTGAACGGGAATGGAGGTACATTAGGGCATAATCTCCTTCTTGACATCAATAGTACAAACGGTGCCGGTCCAAGACTTCTTCGCCAGGATATGCACAACGTCAGCAAATTGTTGGCAAAATGCTACGTCAAGCAAGGTGAGTGGATGACAGCCATGATGCATGGAAATTGGGAATCCCACCAGGTCCGTGATATCATCGATGCGTATGCACATGCAACTTCCTATAATAAAGGCTGGTATAAGGCATGGCATTCTTGGGCTCTGGCCAATTTTGAGGTTGTCACGGCCATGGCAGCACAAGCTAAGCGTCAAAGCTCCGGTGTTCCTCAATCGATGCTTGTCGACCATGTGGTGCCTGCAGTCCAAGGCTTCCTCAAGTCCATTGCATTGTCCTCAGCAAGCTCCCTTCAGGATACGCTTCGCCTGCTTACATTATGGTTTGCACATGGAGGAGATCATGAAGTCAATACCGCTGTACTAGAAGGTTTCAGCGATGTCAGTGTCGATACATGGCTTGAAGTTATCCCTCAGCTGATTGCACGCATCAATCAACCCAACAACCGCGTTCGTGCATCTATCCATCGTCTACTGGCTGAAGTCGGAAAGGCTCATCCACAAGCATTAGTCTACCCGCTCACTGTCACCATGAAGTCTAATGCTGGTCGGCGTGCCCAGTCCGCAGGACAGATCATGGAGAAAATGCGAGAGCACAGCCCGTTGTTGGTAGAGCAAGCTGATCTCGTCAGCCAAGAACTCATCCGCGTTGCCGTGCTGTGGCATGAACTCTGGCATGAAGGGCTGGAAGAAGCGTCTCGACTGTATGTCTGCACCTTACTATATATTTAACTCCTACTGAACATGACAGTTATTTTGGCGACCACGATATCGAAGGCATGTTTGCGACACTTCAGCCACTGCATGATACATTGGCCCAGGTATGTGAATCATATGGGAATTTTATTGACCAAGCTGATCCGTTCCAGGGGCCTACAACATTACGAGAGATCTCCTTCGCCCAATCTTTCGGTCGCGACCTGCACGAAGCGCAGCATTGGTGTAACATTTATCGCCAAACCAAAGAATTGGGCGATTTGAACCAGGCTTGGGATCTATACTACGGCGTCTTCCGTCGCATTGCTCGACAGCTACCCAACATCCTAACACTCGACCTAGCATACATCTCGCCGAGACTGAAAGATGCTAAGAACCTCTCCCTAGCTGTTCCTGGGACTTATCAGAGCGGCAAGCCTGTCATCAGTATTATTAGCTTTGATCGTAACATGACCGTCATTCCTTCGAAGCAGCGTCCTCGGAGGATGAGGATGCAGGGAAGCGATGGCATTGCTTATGAGTTCTGCTTGAAGGGTCACGAAGATATTCGTCAAGATGAGCGCGTCATGCAACTCTTCGGTCTTGTCAACACGCTGCTCAACCATGATGGCGAGAGTTTCAAGCGTCATTTGAACATCCAGCGATACCCAGCCATCCCTTTGTCTCAGCAGTCAGGTCTGCTGGGCTGGGTGCCGAACAGCGACACGATGCACAACTTGATCAAGGAGTACCGCGAGCATCGCCGCATCCTCCTTAACATCGAGCACAGGATCATGCTTCAAATGGCGCCAGACTATGACAACCTCACTCTAATGCAGAAAGTCGAGGTCTTCAGCTACGCCATGGACAACACCACAGGCAAAGACCTCTACCGCGTCCTCTGGCTCAAGAGCAAATCTTCCGAATCTTGGCTCGAGCGCCGCACAAGTTACACCCGCTCTCTTGCTACTATGTCCATGGTCGGCTACATTCTCGGTCTGGGCGATCGTCACCCTTCAAATCTAATGCTCGACCGCATCACTGGCAAATTAATCCACATAGATTTCGGCGACTGCTTCGAAGTAGCCATGCACCGCGAGAAATATCCCGAACGGGTGCCGTTCCGCCTTACTCGCATGCTCACGTTTGCGATGGAGGTCAGCAATATCGATGGTAGCTACAAGATCAGCGCTGAGACGGTTATGCGAGTCATTCGTGACAACAAAGAGTCCCTCATGGCCGTCCTCGAAGCCTTCATCCACGATCCTCTTCTCAATTGGCGTCTCGGTAACCGCGAGACACCGGAAGAACCCAGCTTCCCATCCGAGCGCCGCCAGTCCATTGTCGGTGATCTTGAAGCAGCACAACATGAGCGTCCACGTGGCAATTCGTACCGCGTCCGGAGGCTCTCAGCCTTGCAAGCGGGTGTGCTCGACGCACAAGAAGGAAACGAGAGGCAGGAAGTGCAGAACGCGAGGGCTTTGCAGGTGTTGGGGAGAGTGAAGGATAAGCTGATGGGGAGAGACTTCAAAAACGACGAAGAGTTGGGTGTAGAGAGGCAGGTCGCGAAGTTGGTGGCGGCGGCTACCAATGTAGAGAATTTGTGCCAGCATTATATTGGTTGGTGCAGCTTCTGGTGAGGAAGGGAACTGGCGACGACCGTTGCATCTCGATAACGATCCTGGCGTCTGGCGAATCATTTCGGCATGATACCCCATCCCTTATGCATAGCGAAGGCGATCAGGAGTTGAGATGATTTCGACTCTACTGCGCCGGCTTTTCAATGCTCGATCTGGCTATTCACTCCTTTTAGTATACACATACCTGCGAATGGTCTCATTTAGCCTCTGGATGGAGACTTTTGTATAGTATTGGTAGATGGAACTTGAAACCTCCACATCACTCATGAACTTATAAAGCCCTAAGCTAACCACTTTAGTAACAAAAGCCGAGGCTAATCGCGTCCCAATGTTGAAACACCCTTCCGTGCCTCCGTGATCCTCTCTACTTTGAATGTTCGATATTAGCCTTGCTTTTTCTCTCTACAAGTAAACATTGGACTCGGACCAGGAAGGATGGCGCCCGAAGAATCATATTCGTCTCCTCCACCGAGCCCCGCGAAAAGCAAAATTGACCCAATTCTCCGCAACGCGCTCAGATACACAATCAGTGCAAAAGAATACAAGACACTTCACCAATACCTTATTACACGCTCACCACCTGCTGTAAGGAGAAGGGCACCTCCTCCCCTCAATTATACTTCCCTCCTGGAGATCGAGGACGATTACAATGGCGCCGCGATAAGGGCATCGTTACGGGTCTTCATCGCTGCTCAGACGAGCTTAAAGCTCTGGGAGCTCATCAAGACGAGTTTTCTTGCCAGGGGCAGGCCACAGAAGTAAGGATGTGTCATCAAGTAGTTGGCTGACTTACTGACAATGTGTCCAGAGTCAAAACCAGAGCCCCCATCCTCCAATCCCCCAATTTTCGCCTCTCCCTCTCCATCTCCTTAATCCTCCTCCTTCACCGCCTCCTCTTCCGCTTCTTCTCCCGCCTCCGCTCCAATCTGCTCACCAAAAATGCCGCCCCCTTCCGGCGGCGCAACCCCCGAATATCTCGCTCGCTCACCTCTCGCCTCGCCCCCGCAATAGGCGCATCGCTGGCAGGCTTCGCGCTCGGCGTATATCCTGGAGGTCAATTGAGGTTGACGATAGCGATTTATGTGGCGACGAGGAGCTTAGAGTTTGCGTATGCGGCGTTGGAGGGGGATGGGTGGTTTAAGGATCGGCCGTGGTGGTGGGGGAGTTGGATGTTGATGCCGTTGGCGACAGGGCAGTTGTTGCATGCGTTTGTTTTTGACAGGGATTGTTTTCCTAAGGCGAGCATAGACTTTTCCAAGCAAGGTCGGGAAGTGAGAAAATGCTGACAGCACTAGGCATATGGCGATTTTATCCTCGACCACACTCCCAACTACGTCCAACGGCGGCCGGCTACCTATCCACCATCTCTCACCTGGCCGAGCACAAGCACGATAGTCGACAGCCTTGCTGAGATGTCCCGACTCAATTGGCCGCCGTTCGTCTCACCGATCCTCTTCCCCCTGGCATCCAACACGCTTCCACAAAGCCTTTCCGCCATCGCTCCAATAACGTCCCCCGCGCACCCCTCCCACACAGCTCTTTCCTGTGCCACTCTCCACCCAGCCACACCCTCCTGTACTACTACTTTCCTACACTACATCCTTACCGCCTTCCCTGCCCTGGCAAAGTTTTTTACAGCTTACTACGCCCTCTTCTCAATTCCAAAGTACCAGAAATTCATTGCAAGTCCAGCGGGAGAGTTGAACGCGTTGGGAAAGAGGGTATTGAAGACCGCAACATTCCTGACAGGCGCCATTGGTACGAGCTGGGGCAGTATTTGTCTCTTCCAGTACCTCCTCCCGCGAACCTTCCTACCATCAGCGCGATGGTTCCTTGGCGGCTTCTTAGGAGGCTTGTGGGCTTTTGTGGACCGCAAGGGCGGGAAGGGTCATTTCCTGTATAGTGTGAGGCTTAGCGTTGATAGCCTGTGGAAAGTTGGCGTCAAGAGGGGTTTGTGGAAGGGGTTTGGGGGCGGTGATGTTGCGGTCTTTGTGGCTGGGTTGGCGGTGATGAATGTGGTTTATGGAGAGAGGAGGGCGGCGATCGGTGGTGGTGTGGGGAAGGGGATTGGATTTCTGAGAGGGAGGGAACTTTTTAGTAAGGCTGGTAGTGAGGTGGATGGAAAGAAATTAGAGAAGGACGAGTGAATGACGAGCGAACTAATGGAAGGGATGTGTTGCAGCGATTTCAAGCGGGCGTTACGTGAGCTACATGAAGGTTGACATTTAAGGCCTCGAATTTAGCAAGTTAATATTTTCCACCTGGCCCGAAATTTGCGATCGCATTTTGAAGCTCCGTCCCTTCGTCTTGTCATCATCTGGCACTCCGTTCTTCCATTCGCCTGTTTCCGCTGCCTTTTCCATTGCCTTCAGGGGTATCATCTGTTGTCGATCCGGTATTCTACAACTCCATTTCGCTATACATCCTCCTCCATCCTCCCTCCTCACTCCTCGCCCCCACAAAGATCCTCAAGAAGTTCTATCATCCGTCCTTGCAACACCATTGACTCCTCCTCCCGAACTGTCCCACTCCTCTTCTCCCCCTTCTTTCCCTCCTCCTTCTCTCCCTCCTCCTTCTTTTTA